>ERZ808037.533-NODE-533-length-34291-cov-5.136406_pt1 | contig 34291 bp, 36 predicted proteins | sample MGYA00380190_ERZ808037 | MGnify/ENA primary metagenome ERZ808037 (study PRJEB31490, sample SAMN06133399) | mouse gut metagenome | isolation source: J9 | host: mice | place: China: Chengdu | collected 2015-05 ...
GACAGGTGAACAAAATCACCTGTCTTTATTATCTGCTTATCATAGAAGATCTCTATTTACAGAAAAACTTTCACACTCCCTAGAAAAATATTTTCAATATTTTAAAGTTTCAAAAGATATTTCGGTTTGTATAAATAAGTTATTTTATAAAGATTCATCAATAATAGAAACTGAGCAGGACAGAAAATTTTGTACATCTTTTGAAAAATACTGTAAATTGATTCTTTTAAAGGATTCAGTTGTTTTAGATTGTATAAGGCATTCAAGGAGACAATTTCAGGAGAATAATAAATATGGGCGTTTTTATAAAGAGGACTGCATCTGTGATGAGTCAGATTTAGCTTGTGTTGATGGAAGAAGTCTGCAGTCTAAAGCTTTAAGTTATCTGGAAAAGTACCCTTGTTATCCTAAAGGTTCATTCTTTATTCATGAACATGTGATGACAGAAGAAGAAATCTGGGCAAAACATAATAGTCTTGTAAATACGTACAATGAATGGTGTAACAGGCTTAAGAGTCAGGATAGCAAGGATAATGCTTGGAAATATCGAACCATAAATCCAATAAAATGATTTGAGGAAGAGATTGCGGTAAGGGATGACAGTTTGTTGAACTGGTTACTGGCATAAAATGTCTGTATGAATCCCGGCAGGAAGTGAATATATAGATATATAGAAGGTTCTCTCAACATTTCTAACGGAGGTAGATTCATGTGCACTGCTGCAACTTATAAAACCAGGGATTTTTATTTTGGACGGACATTGGATCATGGGTGTTCTTATGGGGAGGAAATTACGATTACGCCCCGCAATCATCCTTTTCTATTCAGGGAGATGAAACCGTTAAAGCACCATTATGCGATGATTGGCACGGCGTTTATCGCGCAGGATTATCCGCTTTACTATGATGCGGTCAATGAAAAGGGGCTTGCCATCGCCGGTCTTAATTTTACCGGAAATGCCTATTACGGGCTTCCGGTGCAGGGACGGGATAATCTTGCCGTCTATGAGCTGATTCCATGGCTTCTTGGCGACTGTGCTACGGTAAAGGAATGTCAAAAAAAGCTGGAAAAGGTCAATCTTACCAATATTTCCATTAATGATGAACTTCCTGTAGCGCAGCTTCACTGGATTATCGCCGATAAAGAGGAGGCTATCACCCTTGAGGCCGTGGACGATGGTATGCATATTTATCCGAATCCGGTAGGGATACTGACGAATAATCCGGCTTTTCCTCTGCAGATGTTTCAGATGAATAACTATATGCATTTATCGGCCAGGCCGCCGCAGAATTTGTTTGCCAAGGGACTGCCGCTGGATGTTTACTGTCACGGGATGGGAACGCTGGGGCTTCCGGGGGGATTATCCTCGCAGTCCAGGTTTGTCCGGGCTGCTTTTGTAAAGATGAATTCCGTTTCCGGCGATTCGGAGCAGGAGAGTGTCGGCCAGTTTTTTCACATCCTTGGTTCGGTGGAGCAGCCCAGTGGGTGCTGTGAACTGGAAAGCGGCGGATATGAAAAGACGCTTTACACCTCCTGCTGCAATGCGGATCGTGGAATTTACTATTATACAACCTACGGAAACCGGCAGATTACCGCAGTGGATATGTACCGGGAGGATGTGGACGGAACAGAACTGATCCGCTATCCGATGATTGTGCAGGAGCAGATTTATTTGCAGAACCAAAAACCGTCCGCCTGATCGTTTTTATTCCTCTAAAACCACGCCTTCATCACCGATAAAATCTTCACCAGATCTTCTTCCCCAATCACATAGGGAACCATGGCATACATGTAGTTTAAAAACGGACGGCTGAATACACCGCGTTCATAGGCATACTGCTGGAAGCCTTTCAGGGTTTGGAAATCGTGGACTTCGATGCAGACGCAGCCGCCCATGATCCGGACTTCTTTGATTCTGGGATCGCTAAAGCCGTCCATTTCCCGATGGGTGATGGCTTCGATTTTCTGTATTTTTTCCATATAGTTTTCTTTTTCAAAGACCTCGACGGAAGCCAGGGCAGCGCTGCAGGCTAAGGCATTTCCCATAAAGGTCGGGCCGTGCATCAGGGCATGGCGGCTGTCATCGCTGTAAAAGCCCTGGAATACCCGATGATTTGCCACGGTTACGGCGTGGCCGATATAGCCGCCGGTCAGTGCTTTTCCCAGCACCAGGATATCCGGACAGACGCGATCGGCGACAAACCGGTTTCCCGTCCGTCCAAATCCTGTCGCCACTTCGTCAAAAATCAGCAGCACATCGTATTCGTCGCAAAGTTCTCTTGCCCTCTGCAAAAAGGACAGATCATACATCCGCATACCGCCTGCGCCCTGCAAAAGAGGTTCGACGATAAAGCAGTAGAAGCGGTCATGATAGTTTGCAAATGCCTCTTCCAGAGCAGGTATTTCCGTAGGGATGTGCACCACGCCTTTTTTCTCTTTAAAGACGAAATGATAGTCCTCGTCATCCCCGACTTCCATGGCTTTAAAGGTATCGCCGTGGTAAGCGTTTTTTAGCGAAAGCACCATATCCCGACGGCTTCCCCGATTAGTGTTAAATTGTAATGCCATTTTCAGTGCCACTTCGACAGCTACGCTTCCGGAGTCGGAAAAGAAGCAGTAATCCAAATCGCCGGGAAGAAATTCCTGTAATTTTTCGGAGAGTTTCATCACCGGATCATGGGTCAGCCCGCCCAGCATAACGTGGGAAAAGCGGTCAGCCTGGTCTTTGATGGCTTTGGTCAGCACCGGGTGCTTATAGCCGTGAATCATACACCACCAGGAGGAAACGGAGTCGATAAGCTTCTGGTCTTCGGTGTAGAGATAAACCCCGTCCGCATCGATAATTTTATAAGGCTGCTTCATCGTTTTCATCTGTTCATAAGGATACCATATCATCGTTTTTCCTCCCCTTGCATTTTGTACAATGCGCTTAATTCTTCGGCGTCGATGTCCAGTTCATGATCGCCGTCTTTTACACAGGCCAGAACCTTCAGCCCGGTTCTCCATGCGCACATCCGCAGATTATCCTCTTCCAGAACATTCCCCGGATGGAAATGGTTAAAAATCAGTCCTTTGATTTCGATATGTTTTGCACGCATATATTCGACGGTTAATACGACGCTGTTTATTGTACCCAGCCCTGCGTCGGCGACAATCAGGCAGGCCAGTCCCAGTTCTTTGATAACGTCCTCCAGCCAGAGCGGGTGTCTGCCTTTGTCCGGAGTTATTGATTTATCTGGAACGATTGATTGATCGGAAGGGATAAATTGTTCGTCAGGGAATCCGGTGCTTTTCCCCGGGGTATTCCGAAAAGAATCATGAAAGCCGGTTACCGCGTTTTCTTCGATATCAAGAGGGCAGAGGATGCCGCCGCTTCCCTCCACGGTTACATAGTCGTAGGCTTCACATACCTTAGCAAATGCCTTTTTTACAACGTCCAGGCGAACCGGGTTTCCCTCCAGACGCGATGCCAGGTGGGGGGAGTAGGCGTGTTCGTAGATGTAAGGGCACATTTCCCGGACAGGCTGTGTGATGCCTGAAGCCTGCTTCACCCATACGGCGTCCCCGGGAATCAGTTCCCCGGTTTCGCTGTAGACATTGCCGCTCATTGCCGCTTTAAAATAAGCCGCGTTTTTTCCGCTTTCGTTTAATTTTTTTAAAATCAATCCGGTGACAAAGGTTTTTCCCACGTCGGTTCCCGTACCGGTGATAAATATTGCTTTACTCATCTTGTATCTTCCTTATTTTCCAGCATCTTCCAGCTTTACTTCATAATTTTCCGGTATCTTCAAGCTTCACTTCATAGCCCAATGTCTTCATCAGTTCCATATCGGTTTCCACGGTAATCCCGGCTGTGGTCAGCATATCTCCGGAAATCGCTGCATTGGCACCGCTTCGGAAGCATTTTTCGCCTTTATCCCCGATAAGCCCGCGGCCGCCGGCCAGGCGAATCATGCCGTCGGGAAGCAGAAAGCGGAAGATGGCGGTTATCCGGCAGAGTTCGTCATTGCTTAAAATCCGATTATGTTCATAGGGCGTTCCCGGTATAGGATTTAAGAGGTTGACAGGAATGGATTTCACGCCCAGTTCCCTTGCGGTAAGTACCATATCGATCCGATCTTCCATCGTTTCTCCCAGGCCCATAATGCCCCCGGAACAAAGGGAAAGCCCGGCGCGTTTTGCGGCTTTTAAGGTTTCCTTTTTTTCGGCAAAGCTGTGGGTGGTGCATACCTGGGGGAAGAACCGCTCGGAAGTTTCCAGGTTGCAGTGTACGCGGGAAGCCCCGGCTTCTTTTAGCTTTTTAAATTGCTCTTCCTTTAACAAACCAAAGGAAACACAGACTTCAATCCCTGTTTCCCGGCGGATAGCGCGTATGCTTTCACAGACCTGATCCACTTCCTTTTCTGACAATGCTTTTCCCGAGGTTACGATGGAGTAGCGCAGAACCCCGCGTTTTGCATGTTCTCTGGCCTGTGCTAAAAGTTCCTGTGTGGAGAGAAGACCGTAGCTTTCCTCGCAGGCGGTGTGATAGTGGGCGCTCTGGGCGCAGTATTTGCAGTCCTCCGAACATTTTCCGCATTTTCCGTTGACAATGGTGCACAGATCAAAGGTATTCCGGCAAAAATGCGCCCGGATTTCATCGGCGGTTCGGGTAAGTTCCTCTAGGGGGACATGGATGAGTTCCAGTGCCTCTTCCCGGCGGATTAGTGCCCCGTCATAAATTTTTTCCTGCAAGTTTTTTATAAAATGTTCATTCATGATAAATTCGTCACCTTTCTTAATCTTCTGGCTAAAAATGCGGCCAGGATGCACAGGCAGATATCCCCCGGCACGGCCAGGATAAAGCAGTATAAAAACAAAGGCCAGACCCCAATCGGTGTATGGATAACAAAGTTGCAGATGATATAATAGTAAAGCATTCCCATGGCATAGACGATGAACAGTCCGGTGAAATTGGCAATAAGATATTTGGCCAGGGTCAGGTTGTGCATGGTTTCCACCATCTTTCCGGTGACATAAGAAGCAACGCAAAAACCGATAATGTAGCCGAAACTGGGTTTTAAGATATACCATATTCCGCCGCCCTCGGCAAACACAGGAAGCCCGATAAGTCCCAGAAGCATGTAGACCGCCACGCAGACAGCCCCCAGCCTTCCGCCCAGGATTAGTCCGGCTAACATTGTAAATAAAAACTGCAAGGTAAATGGTACAACGGGAATCGGAATTTTAATAAACGCGCCTGCGGCAATCAATGTGGTAAAAATTCCGCAGTAGACGATTTCCTGTACCTTCATTCCTGCGGCTGTTTTCTGCTGCAGGGAGGGGGTAGATGTGTGATAACGATTTGCCATGATTTTTCTTTTCCTTTCTTTCCTTTGTCTTTGATTTCTGAACCATGCTATCATCATAATATGGAAAAAAGGAAATGTCAACCATATGTTTTTTAAAGTTTACATTCCTGTATTTATTTCTATGTTTAAAGGATTGCATTGCTCGGTTTGGTTTGGTATAATTTTTGTATAAATAAAGATTGCTTTCAGAAAATGAGGAGGCTTTGGCGATGAAGAAACTTTTGAAAGGCTTAACCGCGCTGACTGCCGCGCTGACGATATCTCTCTCTGGTGTACAAACAGCACAGGCCGGAACATGGATGTTTATTGGTCCGGAAAACTGGAAGTGGGAATATCATGAAGAGGACGGGACGCATCCGGCATCAAGCTGGAAGATGATTGACGGCTTCTGGTATCATTTTGATTCTAACGGTTATCTGGATATCGGGTGCCGTCAGGTGGAAGAGGGCGGGCCTTATTATTATATGATTGACAGTGATGGCCCGAATTTGGGGAAGATGGCGACTTCAGGTGAATGGGAGTACGGTTATATCCAGCCGGACGGGACATTTTACTGTTATTACCCCGAATATGCCGATCCTTACACGGCGACAGGCCCAGTAATGCTTTATGATCCCAATATCCCGGATGAAAGTATTGCCTACGATAAGGCTGTCCGACCCAGCACGGCGGACTGGTACAACCAGGCTTTTTTTACTCTCTCCAACCTGTTTCGCCCCACACTGGTGCAGTACGAGCACGGGGAAACTTACGTCTATCCTTATAATGAATGTCGAACCTGTCAGTGCCAGCTTCCGCAAAACTGGAAGGAGGTCTGCCCGTCGCCGTTTATGGACAAGCTTATCCTCACGGCTCTGAAATCTCCGGTGCAGTTCTATGGCTGGGTAAGCGGGGAAAGCCACTGGACGATCGACGAAAACGGATTGCTGACGGTGAATGCAAGGATATGGGAAGTGGATGACAAAGCAGAGGAATAAAGAATTTTTGATTTAGAAGTACAATTATCAGGAAATACACTTATCAAGAAACATTCTGGAAAAGTGAGGTGCAGGTGATGAAGGAGAAACGCTTAATTATTACCATTGGCAGACAGTACGGCAGCGGTGGGAGCGAGATAGGGACGAAACTGGCCAAGGAACTGGGTTTGGGCTTTTACGATAAAAATATTCTCAGGATGAATGCAGACAAAAGCGGCATTAAGGAAAGCTATTTCCACTTAGCGGATGAACGGGCCGGGAATAAGCTTCTCTACCGGATTGTTTCCGGTTTAACCCCGGAGCAAAAGCTTCCTTCATTTGGTTCGGATTTAATTTCCGCTGATAACCTGTTTCGCTTTCAGTCGGAAGTGATTAAGAAACTGGCAGCGGAAGAGAACTGCGTGATCTTAGGCCGTTGTGCAGACTATGTGCTGGACGGCACGGAGGGTCTGGTGCGGATCTTTCTCTATGCCGATATGGATGCAAGGATTCGCCGAATCACCGAAAAAGGCTATTATGAGCCAAAGGATGTAAAGAAAAATATCAAGCGGGTGGATCGTGAGCGCAGGGAATACCACCTGTACTATACCGGAAAAGACTGGGAAAGCCCGGAAAACTATGATTTAATGCTGAACACCGGAAGCCTTGGTATAGAAAACTGCATTTCGGTGATTAAACATTATCTGGAAACGCAGGGCTATTCCTGTTTCCCCGCCTTTACCCGCTCATAAAAATAGTTGATTTCCGCGCCCAGAAACAGGATACAGATACAAAAATAAATCCACAGCATCAGCAGAACGATGGCTGTTAAGCTTCCGTACATATAAGAAAAGCTGCTGAAGTGATTAAAGTAAATGGAAAATGCAAACGAGAACACAATCCAGCAAAGCGTGGAAAACACAGCCCCCGGAAGCTGGAAGCGGGCCTTCTGCTTCCGGGCGGGAATCAGGGTATAAAACCCGATAAAAATCAGCGTCAGGATGGTTAAGGCGAGCAGTGTACGAAAACTGATGAGGTAGGTTGTAATTGTCCCCAGAACAGGGATTTTTCGGATAATTACGTTCTGCAGGGCCGAGCCGAAAACCAGAAGAACCAGTGACATCACGCACGCTACCATAAAGATAAATGTGTACACGGTGCAGATCAGCCGGGAGAGCAGGTAGCCCCGCTTCTCCTGGCAGCCGTAAATCCGGTTTAAGCCCCTGCACATGCTTAACATCCCTTTAGAAGCCGACCACAGGGCAGCCAGGGCAGTGATGGAGAGGATTTTGCCCGGTGATTTTGTAAATAAATCGTCCACCACCCGGACAACGGCGGCTTTAAGCATCTGCGGCATCAGAGAAACCAGAAGCGATAACAAATCCGCCTTGGAAACCGAAGGAATCATCTGAATTGCCGTAAGCAGTACCATGATAAACGGAAATGCCGACAACACAATAAAAAACGATGTCTGCGCGGCATAAACCGAAACCTCATCCTCTGCATATTTATCCTTAATTTGAAATGCAAAAAGCAAAGCCTGAATCATCAATCGTCCGTTCCCTTCTCCTTATTTCCAGTTTTCCTCTAAAAACTTCACCATATCAATGGCCTTTGGCGGACAGCCTTTTAATGACTTGGAAAAGCCGCAGGTGCATTGTCCCACGCCGATTTCTCCGCTTTTTCCTTTATATCCCTGCCCGATACAAACCGGGGTAAGACCCTTGTGCAGAGCTCCGCGGTCGTTTAATCGGTCAAGCGCATAGATCAGTGACCCGTAGCAGGCACTGCAGGCGTCCTTAGGATCGGCAAACTTTGCCAGATTCTGCACCCGTCTGGTCATCTTAAACTTTGCCTTTCCCGCATGATCTTCATTTAAGTATATGAAATTTGCATTCGCGGTATCCGTACTTCCAACCCCTAATTTTTCTGCCATCGGAATATAAGGAATCTCCTGAACCGAATACCCCATACAATCGCACACATAGCTGTCGCAGAGTACCGGATCTTTAAATCCCAGCACACGGTTCATCGTCACCGGATTTCCGCCTTCCTCAAAGTCCAAATCCCCGCAGATATTGTCCACCAGGATAAAATCATTGGGCGCAATCACATTCAAATGGGCAATCGGCTTGTGCAGCCCCATCGTGTGAAACTTCCTCTTCTCCACATTGGGAATAATTCCCTTATTGTTTTTCAGTGCACAGGTTACAACGGTCTGGCAATGCCCTTTAAGCACCGGCATATTAATCATATAGTCCACAGCGGCTGCCTTATCGCACAGCCGAATCTTCATCCCCTTGGCGTCGTACTCCTTATAGGTATCCTTCTGCAAATCAATCAAAGGCACATCATATCTGCGCGAAATCTCCCGGTATCCCGCCGCAGAAAAAGCCGATTCCGTATGATCGCCCACCCAGGACCCTTCCATAATGGAGATATTTTTAAAACCATTCCCCTGCAGATACTCAATTACTCCAGCCAGCAGTTCACTGTGCGTTGTTGCACCTCCCGACGGATGTGCCGCCAGAACCAGATTCGGCTTTAAAGCTACAGACTTTTCCCTATCCCCGATATCCTCCGCCACGTTGGCCTTCTCTAAGACCTGCATCGCCATCTCCTTATAATTTGTACCATGGATAATAATAATATCGTTCTTATTCATGAATCTTCCTCCTGAGAAAACAAAAACAGTGACATGATTTTTGTAAAGAATTTTGTAAAAAATCAAAAAAACATTTACCTCCAGTATAACATCCTTTTTTTTCAAGAGCAACCTTGCCCCGCAAAAAAACTAATGTTATACTATTACGGGATTACCTCGATATGGTAATACACAAACGCTTTATAGGCGAATTCCCCCAATAAAAAAGGAAGGAACTGCAAAGGAAAATGAAAAGACTGTTACACTATTTATCCGGCTACAAGCTGGAAAGCATCCTCGGCCCGCTGTTCAAAATGCTGGAAGCCAGCTTTGAACTCTTTGTTCCGTTAGTTGTGGCCAGTATGATTGATGTGGGCATTAAGCAAAGCAACGCCGCCTACATCCTCCGCCAGGGCGGTCTGTTGATTCTCTTGGGCATTATCGGCCTGGCCTGTTCGCTGACGGCGCAGTATTTTGCCGCCAAAGCTTCCGTATCCGCAGCAACCTGTCTGCGCAACGACCTGTTTCAGCATATTTCTAACTTATCCTATACGGAAATCGACACGGTAGGAACCTCTACCCTGATTACGCGCATGACCAGCGACATCAACCAGGTACAGACCGGAATCAACATGGTTTTGCGTCTGTTTCTGCGATCCCCCTTCGTGGTCTTCGGCGCGATGATTATGGCATTTACTGTGGATGTTAAAGCCGCTATGGCCTTTGTTGTGGTTATTCCCCTGCTTTCGGTTGTGGTTTTCGGTATTCTTCTTATTAGTATGCCTCTCTATAAAAAAGTACAAAAACAGCTTGATCGGGTTATGCTGACCACCCGGGAAAATCTGATGGGTGTGCGGGTTATCCGTGCATTTAACCGTCAGAAGAGCGAAACCGCCCGCTTTGAGGAAGAAAACGGCCTTTTGGTGCGTTTCCAGGTGTTTGTCGGAAAGATTTCGGCTCTGCTTAACCCCGTGACCTACATTATGATTAACTTTGCCATTATCGCTGTGGTCTGGATTGGGGCTTTGCAGGTCGGCGCAGGGATTATCACACAGGGAAAAGTCGTTGCCCTGGTCAACTATATGTCGCAGATCCTGGTGGAACTGGTGAAGCTGGCAAATCTGATGATTATTATTTCCAAGTCGGTCGCCTGCATGAACCGGGTAGATACGATTTTTAAGATGGAACCAAGCATTAAAGAAAAGAATAAAGTTTTTGCCAGCCAGGAAAATTCGCTGCCAAAGCTTGTTTTTGATCAGGTATCCTTTCTCTATGCCGGGGCTAAGGAAGAATCCCTGTCCGGGATTGATTTTTCGGTGAAGAAAGGGGAAACCATAGGAATTATCGGCGGAACCGGTTCGGGAAAGTCGACCGTGGTCAACCTGATTCCTCGTTTTTACGATGTTGCTTTGGGACAGGTAAGCCTGGACGGAAGGGATGTGCGGGATTATCCGTTAGAAAAGCTTCGGGAAAAAATCGGCGTAGTTCCCCAGAAGGCTGTTTTATTTAAGGGGAGTCTGCGGGAAAATATGCAGTGGGGCAAAAAGGATGCCTCGGATGAGGAAATCTACCGTGCCCTGGATATCGCCCAGGCCAGGGAGTTTGTGGACGGCAAAAAAAAGGGACTGGATTTGTACATTGAGCAGGGCGGAAGGAATCTTTCCGGCGGACAGAGGCAGCGTCTTACCATTGCCCGTGCCCTGGTGAGGGAACCGGAAATCCTGATTTTAGACGACAGCGCATCGGCCCTTGATTTTGCCACAGATGCCCGTCTGCGCAGGGCGATTAAGGAAAATACCGGAGATATGACGGTGTTTTTAGTATCACAGAGAGCAGCAACTATCCGTAACGCCGATCAGATCCTGGTGCTGGACGATGGGAAACTGGCAGGGAAGGGCACACATAAGGAATTGCTGAGCAGCTGTGCATTATATCGGGAAATTTGTCTTTCTCAGCTTTCTAAGGAGGAGGTAGAACGGGATGGCAGGTAAGAAAAAACTGGATAAGGCAACATCCAAAGCGACATTAAAGAGGATTCTGACCTATATCCAAAGATACCGTGCAGGGGTTGCGGCTTCGATTCTTCTGGCGACGATTACCGTAGCTTTGACCTTGTATGTGCCGGTGTTAATCGGACAGGCAGTGGATTTGATTATTGAACCGCCGGGCGGGATAAATCATGCGGCACTTTTGGGGATATTGAAAAAAATAGGGGTGATCGTGCTGGCGACCGCAGCCTCCCAGTGGCTGATGAACCATATCAATAACGTGATTACCTATAAAGTGGTGAAGGATATCCGCACCCGGGCATTTAACCATTTGGAAGTACTGCCTTTAAGCTATCTTGACGCCCACCCGGCCGGAGATCTGGTCAGCCGGATTATTGCCGATATTGACCAGTTTTCCGAAGGGCTTCTTATGGGATTTACGCAGCTTTTTACCGGGGTAATGACGATTGTGGGGACGCTTTTATTCATGCTTTCGATTAACCCGCTGATTACGGTGGTGGTGGTGGTCATTACGCCGGTTTCCTTTTTGGTTGCCAGCTTTATTGCCGGAAAGACCTTTGCCATGTTCCAGAAGCAGTCTGAGGCAAGGGGAGAACTTACGTCTTTAATTGACGAAAATCTCGGCAATCTTAAGGTGGTTCAGGCATTTGGCCAGCAGAAGGAGGGCCAGAAAAAGTTTGAAGAGATTAATGGACGTCTGGCGGCTTACAGCCTTAGGGCAACCTTCTTTTCCTCGATCACCAATCCGGCGACCCGTTTTGTCAACGGTCTGGTCTATGCCGGTGTGGGAACGGCGGGCGCTTACGGGGTTATCCGCGGCTTTTTATCCGTAGGACAGCTTACCAGCTTTTTAAACTATGCCAACCAGTATACCAAACCGTTTAATGAGATTTCCGGAGTGGTTACGGAACTGCAGAATGCCCTGGCTTCGGCGGCGCGGGTGTTTGAACTGATCGATCAGGTGCCAATCCGCCAAGAAGCCGAAGATGCTGTTGTGCTAAAGGATGTACAGGGAAAGGTGGAACTCGACCATGTGGATTTTTCTTATGTTCCGGAAGTGAAGTTAATTGAAGATTTCAGTCTGAAGGTAAAACCGGGGCAGAGGGTGGCTTTAGTCGGGCCTACCGGCTGCGGGAAGACGACGGTTATTAATTTATTAATGCGTTTTTACGATGTCAACGGCGGAGGGATTTTCGTGGACGGAAGGGATATCCGCAAGGTGACACGGAAAAGTCTTCGCGAAAGCTACGGGATGGTTTTGCAGGAAACCTGGCTGAAATCCGGGACCATCCGGGAAAATATCGCCTACGGACGTCCGGGGGCTTCGCTCGAAGAGGTGACTGCGGCAGCAAAAGAAGCCCATGCGCACAGCTTTATCAAGCGTATGCCGCAGGGCTATGATACGGTGATCTCTGAAGATGGAGGGAATTTATCCCAGGGGCAGAAGCAGCTTTTATGCATTGCCCGTGTAATGCTCTGTCTTCCGCCGATGCTGATTTTAGACGAGGCGACTTCTTCTATCGATACACGCACGGAGATCCGGATTCAAAAAGCCTTTTCCAAGATGATGGAAGGGCGCACAAGCTTTATCGTTGCGCACCGGCTTTCCACCATCCGGGAGGCCGATGTTATCCTGGTGATGAAGGACGGACACATTATCGAACAGGGAACCCATGAAGGTCTGCTTGAGCAGGGTGGTTTCTATGCCGAACTGTACAACAGTCAGTTTGCCGTTACGACCTGACGGCAAAGAGCCGACGGTAATAGCACAGGGAAATCACGGTGGCAATCGACCATCCCACCGGCCAGGCCAGCCAGATACCCGTCGCGGAGCCTAAAATCCCCGAGAAGACAAAGGCCAGGATTACGCGCAGGGTAAGGTCGGTAAAGGTGGCAACCACGAATTCCTTCATTGCCCCCGCCCCCCGCAGGATACCGTCGGCAATCAGCTTTGCGGAGATGGCAAAGTAGAACGGGGATAAAATCCACAGAAACTGCCGTCCGGTTTCTAAGGCTTTTGCCGAGGACTGATCCATAAATAAGAGCAGAAGATATTTTCCCAGGCAGATATAGAGGAAACAGAGCGGGATGCACAGCGTCCATACCAGCTTTAATCCCGCTTTAAAGCCCTCTCTTACCCGGGGATAGATTTTTGCTCCGATATTCTGTGCCGTGTAGTTGGACATTCCGTTTCCGATGGTGGAAAAGGAGGTAATGACCAGGTTATTGAGTTTAACGGCGGCGGCATAACCGGCGGCTACACTTACGCCAAAGCCGTTGATACATCCCTGAATCATGATATTTCCAACGGAGATAAAGGACTGCTGCATAATACTTGGGACGGCGATAATGGAGATTCTTTTAAAGAGTTCCCAGGAAAAAAGGCTGTATTTTTCGCTGGTCTTGATGGCGGCAAGTCGTCTTAATACTAAGAGAACCGAGAGCACACAGCTAATTCCCTGACACAAAAATGTTGCCCAGGCCACACCCGCCACACCCATGGCAAAGGTTTTTACAAATAAGATATCGACTAGGATATTTGCCGTGGAGGAAAAGGCCAGGAAGATAAACGGCGTCTTGGAATCGCCCAGTGCGGAAAAGATTCCCGTGGCAATATTGTAAAAAAACAGGAAGGGAAGCCCCCAGATATAAATTCTTAAATATAGTTGGGAATCCGCCATGATTTCCGGCTGTGTTTTCATTAATACCAGCAGAGGACTGCATAAGAGGAAACCTGCTGCCATCAGGAAGAGGCAGAGAACAGAACTGGCAATCAGGGTCGTATAGACCGAGGTTTTCATCCGCAGGTAATCCTTTGCGCCGAAAAACTGGGATACGATAACCGAACATCCGATATTGCAGCCAAAAGCAAAGGCTATGTAAATCAGGGTGACATTATAACTGTTTCCCACGGCTGCCAGGGCATTTTCGCCGATAAATTTTCCGGCAACTAAGGAGTCGGCGATATTGTAGAGCTGCTGGAAGATAATGCTTCCAAACAGCGGAAGGCAGAATGCCCACAGTACTTTTTGCGGGTTGCCTGAAGTTAAGTCTTTATTCATCAGTATTCCTCCTGTTTTATTTTTCATAATTTGTATTTCGTGTTCTTTCTCTGGTCTATTATAGAAGAAAAATAAAAATTGTAAAGGGAAAAAATAGACGAAAAGTTGATAAGAATGGTTCCTGTTGCTGTAAATGATGGGAACAGGAACCTTCTTTGCCTCAAAAACTGAACAACCTATTTTTTATTCATGGCTTTTGGAAGATAGGGGTATAATTCCTCGTAGGATTCCTGTTCGGCATCGCTCTGCGGAGGAGTGGGAATCAGTCCTGTGCAGTCGCCTGCGGAACAGACCGGAACATCCAGGTCATGAAATTCCCGGTGAAAGCCCATTTCTCCCATGTCCTTTGCCGAAAGATGATCGGGTTGCTTCTTATTAAAATGCTGATCTTTTGCACACTGGCCTTTTTTGGGTTTCTTTCCATCCGTTTTTATCATTTCTTTTACCTTGTCCTTTCTTTGCGTTTTGCTCCTGTTTCCTGCATCATTTAGTATGGAACCCGTCATTTTTTTTATGCGTTAATAAAAATTTTAACTTTTTCCACTTTCTTTTCCTTGATTTATGGAGAAACTGACACTATAATAGTATGGAATAGCGCAAAATGGGCGTATTCAGGTTACTATGAAAGTCCATCGCCGACTAGGCGATTTCATTCAGGTATTCCAAGTGCGCCCAGCAGACGTTCATCTGTGGTGGTGCGGCTGCTTGTGGGCGCATGATGGTTTACTGTGAATCTGTGAACAGTAACGTATTCAGATGGAGGAGTAAAAGATTTATGGATAATAACAATACACCCGAAAATAATAACAACAGCAAAATCCCCAAGGGCGGTCAAACCGTAATTGTTTGGCTGGTGGCGGCTGTGATTACCTTTCTGGTTATCGGTTTGATGAAGGATGTGGTGACAAAGAATTCAACCCACGAGTTTACCTACAGCGAGTTTTTGGATATGATTGAAAACCGCCAGCTTGAATCTGTAACCTTCACCGGGTCGGAGGCCAAGTTAGAACCGACGAAGGAGATTACTTCCCAGTATCCGCTGGTTAAGTATTACTATACGGTGCTGGTTGCCAGGGACTTTACTCTGACCGAGCAGCTAAAGGAAGCCGGTATTGAGATGAAGGAGGAAAAGCAGGATACCAGCATGATTCTGGAATCCATTATCAGCTTTGTGATTCCCTTTATCTTTATCGTGGTCTTAATGAATTTTATGATGAAGCGCATGGGCGGCGGCGGAATCATGGGCGTGGGCCGGAGCAACGCCAAGGTTTACGTGCAGAAGGAAACCGGAATTACCTTCCAGGATGTGGCCGGAGAGGATGAGGCGAAGGAGTCGCTGACGGAGATTGTAGATTTTCTGCATAATCCGGCAAAATATACCCAGATTGGTGCAAAGCTTCCCAAGGGCGCACTTTTAGTCGGCCCTCCGGGAACAGGAAAGACTCTGCTTGCCAAGGCGGTGGCGGGCGAGGCTCATGTGCCGTTTTACTCGCTGTCCGGTTCGGACTTTGTGGAAATGTTTGTGGGCGTGGGTGCCTCCCGTGTCCGTGACCTGTTCAAGCAGGCTCAGGAATCAGCACCCTGTATTATCTTTATTGACGAGATTGACGCGATAGGAAAGAGCAGAGATTCCCGTTACGGCGGGGGAAATGACGAGCGGGAGCAGACCTTAAATCAGCTGCTTTCCGAGATGGACGGTTTTGACTCCTCAAAGGGACTTCTTGTTCTCGGTGCGACAAACCGCCCGGAGATATTAGACCCCGCACTTCTTCGCCCGGGACGTTTTGACCGAAGGGTAATTGTGGATAAGCCGGATTTAAAGGGCCGGGTAAATATCCTGCGGGTACATTCCAAAAATGTGCTTCTGGATGAAACCGTTGATTTTGAAGAAATTGCCCTGGCTACCTCCGGTGCCGTGGGTGCAGACCTTGCCAATATGATGAATGAGGCGGCGATTAATGCGGTAAAGAACAGGCGCACGGCGGTTTCGCAGAAGGATTTATTTGAGGCCGTGGAAGTGGTTCTGGTAGGCAAGGAGAAAAAAGACCGGATTTTAAGCAAGGAAGAGCGGCGGATTGTTTCCTACCATGAAGTAGGCCATGCGCTGGTGAATGCCCTGCAAAAAGATGCCGAGCCGGTGCAGAAAATTACTATTGTTCCAAGGACGATGGGAGCACTTGGCTATGTGATGCAGGTGCCGGAAGAAGAAAAATATCTGAACACAAAGAAAGAGATTGAAGCTATGCTGGTTGGCTGCCTGGGCGGACGGGCTGCGGAGGAGATTGTCTTTGATACCGTAACGACCGGTGCAGCAAATGATATTGAGAAGGCAACAAAGATTGCAAGGGCTATGGTGACCCAGTACGGCATGTCGGAAAAGTTCGGGCTGATGGGTCTGGAAACCCGGGAAAACCAGTATCTCTCCGGACGGGCGGTATTAAACTGTTCCGATGCAACCGAGGCGGATATTGATAAGGAAGTTATGGCGATTTTAAAGGCTTCTTATGAGGAAGCCAAGCGTCTTCTGGGTGAAAATCGGGAGGCGATGGATAAGATTGCCGAATTCCTGATTGAAAAAGAAACCATCACCGGAAAAGAATTTATGGAAATCTTCCACCGGGTAACGGGAAAAAAGGATAGTGAAGGAAAAAACGACGGCGACAGGGTCAGCCTTCAGAAAGAGGAGGGGAGGGCTGCAGGTTCCACGGCGGACGGGACAAAGAGCAGTGCTGCAGTGCCGGAGGAAAACGGGAAGGATAAAGTTCAGCTTGCAAAGGAGGAACTGCCATGGAAGCAGGATGTGTAAAAAAACTGGTGGAAAACTGCCGCTCGTACCGCAGATTTTTCGAGAACGACAGGATTGGCGAAGAAAACTTAAAAGAGCTGGTGGATTTGTCCAGGCTGACGGCTTCTACGGCAAATTCGCAGGCGTTAAAGTACCGCCTGGTATTTACGGAGGAAGAATGCGAAAAACTCTTTCCCTGTATCGGCTGGGCAGGTGCTCTGCCGGACTGGGACGGGCCGGAAAAAGGTGAGCGCCCATCGGGCTATATTGTGATCTGCTGTGATTTGCGTCTTGGAAAGAATAAGATGTGGGATAATGGAATTACCGCGCAGACCATGATGCTTGGAGCCGTGGAAAAGGGCTTTGGCGGATGTATGATCGCCAGCTTTAAGCGGGAAAAAGCAGCGGAAATATTGGGCATTGATCAGGAAAAATACAGTTTGGATTTGCTTTTGGCTCTGGGAAAGCCCAAGGAAAAGGTGGTGATGGTTCCGGTCAGAGAGGACGGCGATATCCGCTATTACCGGGACGAAGAGCAGGTGCATTATGTGCCGAAGAGAAGCCTGGAAGATGTTCTGCTTTAATAGGGTAAGGAAAAATAAAGGATAAGGTAAAGACCGAGGAAGAAACCAGGGGTTTTCTGAACAGTGATTTGGGAAGGCTCTGGTTTTTTGTTTTTGACGGGGCAGGGTTCTGGTTTTTGATTGCTGATAGGGCAATCTGTATGATAGAGATGAGGTTATCTATGACGGAAAAACATATGACGGAAAAACAGGAGAAAAAAGCAGCAGTTATTGCATTTACCGCAGAAGGGAAACGGCTGGCAGAGAAAATTATCAGCAAATTACAGGAAAATGGATATCAATGTACAGACGATCAAAGGACGATGGGTTCTGTGGTTTCATGGGCGGGAGAGCAGTTTTCGGCGGTGCAGGTTCTGGTCTTTGTCGGGGCTGCAGGAATTGCTGTGCGTGCGATAGCACCCTGGGTTAAAGATAAATTTACCGATCCTGCTGTGGTGGTTGTCGATGAAATGGGGAAGTTTGTTATCCCGATCCTGTCTGGTCATCTTGGCGGGGCGAATGAGTTTGCCCGGATGCTGGCAGAGTTTCTCTGTGCAGTCCCGGTAATTACTACAGCTACAGACTTGCGGGGATGTTTTGCGGTGGATGTTTTTGCACGGGAAAAGGGGCTTTGGATTACGGATCGCAGGCTGGCAAAAGAGATGTCAGCGGCAGTGCTTAAAGGAAGTTCTATCGGTGTATTCGGGGATTGTCCGGTGCAGGAACTGCCTGTGTTTTGGGGGTGCCGAACGAACCGGATCGGGGAAATCAATCTGTATCTTGCTATCTGGAAAAAGGAGAGATGGGAGGAAAAAATTCCCAGAGAAAACACGCTTCAGCTTGTTCCGCGTGTGGTTACGCTTGGCCTTGGGTGCCGGAAAGATATCGATAAAGAAATACTTAAATTACAGGTTATGGAAGCTTTGGATGCATGGGGGATCTGGCCGCAGGCAGTAAAGAAAATAGCGACGATTACCTTAAAAAAAGAAGAAAAAGCTATACAGGAATTGTGTCTGGAAATGCATTGGGAATTGTGCTTTTTTTCTCCCCGGGAACTTGCTGCCGTAAAAGGGGAGTTTTCTTTTTCGCCTTTTGTAGAACAGACCACCGGTGTGGGAAATGTGTGCGAGAGGGCGGCAGTACTGGGTGCAGGCGGGCGGCTTCTGGAGAAAAAAACCATAAAAAAGGGGGTTGCTCTGGCGGCTGCCCGGTAATTGGCAGCGGAGTTTTAAAGAAACCTCTATGTACCTGCAAGTGCGTGCACTGCCGTAAATGAATAAAGTCCTGTCGTGCTTATTGATATGATTTAAGCAAGGCAGGACTTAGTGAGAGTGTTTGAAAGCAAGATCATTGTAATCCCTGGGCTAACTCCATAGTCAATGAGAAATTTCCAACATTTTTTTTACAAACCTGGTTAAATTTGTTAAAGATTATTACATTGTTTTACGGTCTTCTTACTTCGCTTGACCTTAGACCTGCTCCATAGTTTATCCTGAGTGTGTACCGGAAAACAACCGGATAACCCGAGAAAATGGAAAATCAAAATGGAAAAACGGGTGAATTTAAAGAGCGTTGAAAGGAGATTACAAAATGAAAAACAATGCAATAAGACTTCCGCAGATTATGGCGGCAGCAGCGATGATGACTATGTTCTGTGCGGTTCCGGCTCTTGCAGCAAGCGGCTGGCAGAAAGAAAATGGAAGCTGGATTTATCTGGATCGCAATGGAAACCGGGTGACGGATACCTGGAAAAAGAATGATGCCGGAGATCGATGGTTTTATCTGGAAGAAGACGGAAATATGGCCGTCAGCAAGATTATTGAACAGGGCGATGATTATTACTATGTTAATGAGGACGGTGCCAGGGTAACGAATGAGTGGCGGCTTTTGGAGGATGACAGCGACAGTGACGCCTTTCCGGACGGAACTTGCTGGTATTATTTCGGAGCCACGGGGAAAGCTGCAAAAAATACGTCGGGAAAGGCAAGATTAACAACCATTGACGGAAAAAAATATGCTTTCGATGAAGAGGGAAGAATGCTGTACGGCTGGATTAGTGAAGATGCCCAGAGGCTCACGGATGAGGAGGGCTGGACCGACGGTGTATATTACTGCGGGGAGCCTGGAGAAGGCGGAAATGCCATTATTAACGCATGGAAACGGATAATGGTGGATGATCCGGAGGGCGATGACGAGGCAGACGGCGATTACTGGTTTTATTTTGGAGTAAACGGAAAGAAGATTACGGATACACAAAAAACCATTAATAAGCGCAAGTATCTTTTTGACGATCGCGGCGTTGCACTGTTTAAGTGGAATGATGTTCTGCCTTCCGATGCAAGTTCTTCTAATGCAACACCTTCCACAGCCTCGGCCAGCAGCCTGAAGTATTACAACAGTCCTGACGAGTGCTGGAGAGCCAGCGGATGGATCTACACCGTTCCTACGGAAGATATTGATCCGGAAGGTTACGCCGATGATACGGAGTACTGGTTCTATGCCGATAAAAACGGAAAACTTGCCATTAGCCAGATAAAGACTGTGGACGGCTATAAATATGCATTTAACGAAAAGGGAGAAATGCTCGAAGGTTTATACGCCCTTACCTTTGACGAGAACAACCGAATTTCCAGTTATAAGGAAATTGAAGATATTGCCGATATGCCGGATGAAGATGAGGAATGTTTCATTTATTACTTTGGCAATACACCGAAAGACGGCGTAATGGCAACCAAGAAGAATGTGCAGATTGAATTGGATGACGATTATACCTTTGGTTTCCGCTCCAACGGACAGGGAATCCATGGCATTTCCGACAATGCAATTTATATTAAAGGACGTAAATTAAAGGCGGATAAAGACTTAAAGATAGAACCGGTAAGCTTTGACGGCGAGGAATATCTGGTCAATACCACAGGTGCAATCCAGAAGAAAAAGAATAATGTCAAGGATGCTGATGATACCTATTACTGCACCGATGCCAAAGGAAAGATTACTTACCGGGGAAGCGAAAAGAAAACGGATTAAGGAAAATAAACAACAGGGGACAAAGAAATATGGGACGGGAATATTCGATTGGAGAAGTTGCTGAACTTTTAAATGTAACCAGGGATACGCTGCGTTTTTATGAAAAAAAGAAGCTGATTGTGCCGAGAAAAGCGACGAACGGATACCGCTATTATTCAGGAGAAGATATCCAGCTGCTTTTGGATTTGATTTTTCTGCGCAAGCTTCAGTGCAGTATTCTGGATATCCAGACAATCTGCGGGGACGGAAGTTTAGAGGCCATGTGCGACTGTCTTGAGGTTCGGGTAAAGGAGGAAGAAAAGCTTATACGCCAGCACCAGCAGATCCTGCGCCAGCTTATTGCCACCCGCTATACCAGGGAAAAAATCCGGAAGTATTTTCAGCAGTATGTTCTCCGATCCATTCCCCGAACCTATATCTTTTCCCCGTCCGTGCCGCATTATGATGCTGTGCGCGAAGAATGGTTTAAGGCACTTGGCGAAGATAAAAAATTAAACTGCTATCTCCATGAACAGTGGGATCTGCAGGAGGACAGGGCGGTGAACCATCAGTGCTATCTGATTTTAGAAGAATATGCCGTCAGGCAGCTTGGACTGGAAAAATATGCAAAAAATGCCCCCTTCTTTTCCTTCGATGAATGCGTGTACACCATTTATGCGTCGAAAACCGTTTCTCCGCAGTGGGAGGATATGCAGAAAATGATTTCCTGGGCAAATCAGCAAAACATCCCGCTGACCGGAGAAGTCCATGCACAGTATCTCTGGAATCATTACCAGGAAGGGAAATTAAAAACATCCTATATTGAACTGTATCTGCCGGTGAAAAAATAAAAAGCAGAGAATTGACGGTGCGAAGGTTTTCATGCTTTCATGATGAATGATTGCCAAAGCAGACCTTTATGCGCCCACAAGCTGTCGGGCGCAGGAACTGTGTTTACTTTGGCAGTTTTCTTTGAGCAATTCCTTTAATTATAAAATAAAAATGAAAAATAAAAAAAATAAAAACAAATACTTGCAAAATTAAAAAAATATGATATAATGATTGTGTTGTGCAGATGTAGTTCATCGGTAGAACACCAGCTTCCCAAGCTGGGGAGGCGGGTTCGATTCCCGTCATCTGCTGCTTAAAACCCTTGGAAAATCAAGGGTTTTTCTTTTTTGTGTTGTATTTTGTGTTGCATAGTTCTTCAAAGTGTCCATTTGCAATCTGATTCATTTCTGCTTGTCTGTCACTCATTGTGTGCCGATATACGGCTTTTAATGTCCCGTCGGTTTGCCAGCCGCCCCTCTGCATGATATAGGCATCCGGAATTCCTAGGGCATGCTGGATACTGGCCGAATAGTGTCTTAAGTCGTGGAAACGGAAATGTGGGAGTCCGGCATTTTTTAAGATATGCCAGAAGCGGGCGGTTATTACATTGGGATTTAATGCTGTCACGTTCCCGGTTAAGCCCTGCCATTTTTCTGCTACAAAGTCCGGGTAATCGATAAAACGGTCCCCGGCATAGGATTTTGGTTGTTTAATTATCCATTTGCGTTGTTCGTTTAGCACCATATTTTGGCATACATGTACCCGGTTCCCGGATATATTGTCCATGGTTAATGCCGAAATTTCGCCACGCCGCATTGGGCCGAACGCCGCCAGCAGTATCGGAAGTTCCATATCCGTTCCGGTTACATGCTGTATTAAGCACTGGATCTCGTCATCTGACGGAATGTAGAGGTCTGGGCGTACTTTCTTAGGAAGCACAGTTGCAAGGCGTATATCAGGGCGATATTGACCGAGTACGGCAGAAATAAGGCCATGAATATTGCGGATAGTCTTGGGGCTGTGGTGCAGGGTTTCATGGTTTATTGCTTCTTGAATGTCTTCCTGGGAGAGTTTCCTTAACTTTATTTCATGTAAAGATTTGATGTTCCGTTTTGCGATTCCACGATATTCCATGATTGTTTTGGGAGATAAAACGGCCTCTCTGGATTTTATGTAGGCATCCAGGGCTTCGCCAAAGGTCATATCATTTTGGACAGTATTTTTTCGTTCCTTGTCTGCTGCAAACTTTGCGGCCTGTAACTCTGCATCCCGCTTCCCGGCCGGGCCTGGTATGGTGCTGGTGAAGGATTCGTAGATCCGCTTGTCCTTCATGATTCCGGTTTTCTTGTCCAGAACTTTTTCCGTGTGGCTGTAGACCAGGCACCGCCAGGAGCCGGACGGCAACTTTTTTGCTTTTGCCATAGTAATATCCTCCTTTGTTTTTGGGTATTTTGGGGTATCAAAAATATACCCATTGACCGGAAGCCGTTTGGATGATATACTATAAGTGGATTTTATATTCTATATCATCTTCCGGGGCTTACCGGAAATGGTAGCTAGGTGAAAGCCGCTCCTGTTGGCGCAGGGGCGGTTTTTATATTATTCACTAATTAATTCGGCATAATAGACTTTTATTGCAGGAACATCTTCATTTGTATTAGTTAGAGTACGTGTTACAGTTTCAGTGCCTGCGAATTCTGCGTAGACTTTCCAAACATCATCGCCAAGAATTTTCGTATCATCGTCTATACGGAAATCATACATAAAATATTCATCACCCATCCATAAGTCATATTCGTCATTTGTATAAACCCGATAATATTGGCTGTCGTCGAAAAGGCCACCTTGAATAATTTGTTCTATTTTAACTGTTAAAACAATACGTGTTCCAATGTAATCATCAGGATTCCGTGCTAATGTTTTATAGGCTATTTCTTGACATGAAGCTATAAACTCTTCTTTAGTTTCTGCCAAGGTAGTTTCTTCCATGGTGGTTTCCTCTACTGTAGTTTCTTCATTTGTAGTTTCTTCATTTGTAGTTTCTTCATTTGTAGTTTCTGTATTTTTTGTTTCTGTAGATGACACTTCAGTGGATAAGTTTTCTTGTACGGTAGGTGCTTCGGATATTGTATCATCATTTCCGCCGGCAAAGCAAGAACCAACCAATCCGATTGCTAAAACAATTAGAATAGATATCAAGCATCCATTTGCCCCCTGTTTTTTTCGGCAATGTGGACATACCTTTGCTCCAAATGGAATTTCCATTTTGCAGTGTTTACAAATTTTAGTTTCTTTTTTTTCATAACCCATTTGTTTTCTCCTCCTGAAGTTAATTATTATTAAAAATGTTTTTACATTTTTAATTTATTTTTCCAATCATCATGAATAAACTCTTTTGTATTAGATTCATATGGCATATTATCTATTACCTTTAATCCAGCATCATCTGCTTTGTGGAATCATTGCTCGTATATTTCCATTTACCCTGTTTTGTTTTTGCTGTTTGTCTTTGTAATTATATTTAACAGCTATAACGCTTTTTCTATATCATCAGCGCAGTATTTGGCAAAATCATTATTCATAATGTGCATCAGAGCATGTTGGTAAGCCTGCATCTGACGTTCGCAATTTAATCGGGAATTGATGATGATGGTGAAGCTTCCATCTTCATTAGGGTGTACCTCTTCTTCTACAGCAGTATCCATATTTAGGAAATAGACACCAAGAGTTTCGGTTAATAAAGGGTTATTCATGCCTGATTCTCCTTATAGGGAAGTGTATTTATATTATTTATGATGCTTTAGTAAATTTCCCTTCCTGCGAGAATTCAATGATTACATGTGCATTGTTTATAATCAGTTTTTTAAAAAAGTCCATTTCTTCATCAGAAAAGCCAGAAATATCTTCCCATTCGTATTTTGGCAAATAGCAAGTAGCGTGATGAAATCCATCCTTTTCATCTGGCTTTTCGATATATACTTTTACACGCCCATCAGAGAGCATTTCAGAATGAACAATTTCTGTATCATCATTTAATGTTAAATATGGATACATCATGCTTAGTATGTTCCTTTCTTAATATGAATCAGCATTCCTCATCAGATTCGCCGCGCTCCTGGGCTTTGAGGGTCTTCATAAACTCAATGTGTGCCCGAAGGCGTTCAGGAGGAATATCTCTGGCAACCTTGAAGAGCGTGCGAAGTTCCGGATTCTCGAAAGCTTCCTGGGCGATTTCGCGGGTTTCTTCGTTGAGGTAGTAGTGGTCGGTGTTGGAATCAGATTTTTCTTCGATTAGGTCGGAACGATTGCAATGAAATAAGTCGCACATAGCATCGACTTTATCCATTCTAGGTGTTTTGATTCCATTACACCAGTTATATACAGATGTCGTTCCTACACCTAATCTTTTTGCTAACTCGACTTGTGTTATATCATATTTGCTCAAATAATAACGTAACCGTTTAGAGAAAACAGCATTGAACTCTTTCTCTGGCATTTTATATGTTCCTCCTTCTGCTATCTATCTATAATAATACACCAAAAGTGAGAAAAAAGCAATAAAAAAGTGATATTTTTTCACTAAAAGTGTTGACACACACTTAAAGTGATGGTATACTGGACGCAGTTCTAGGAAAGGAGGATTTAATTTATTATGGAAACAATACGGATTAGTCTGGCAGCTGCAAGAGTAAATGCTAAACTGACACAAGAAGAAGTTGCTGTAAAAATGCGGGTTGGTAAGAGAACTATTATTAATTGGGAAAAAGGTTCTGCAATACCATCTTTTGCAGATGTTAATTTGCTTTCTTCGATTTATGATATTCCGGTTGATAATATTTCTTTGCCAGAAAAATCCACTTAAAGTGATGGCGAAATATATGTATAGCAATATTGTAGAAAACTAAGCACAAAAGGAAACGAAGGAGGTAGAAGATGGCAAAATTACCGCCGAATGAAGCAATGCAGAGAGCCAAGCTTGTCCGAGCGATTATCTGCGCAAGTCAGGAGCGCTACGATATTACGGACAAGCAACTCGCAAAGCTGTTAAACGTGCGACCGGAAACCGTAGGCCGCAAAAAGAACCGGATAGGCGGATTTAACCTGAACGAAATCCAGGTCATAGCTCCGGTGCTGCACTTTTCTCCCATGCAGGCTGCAAGCCTAGTATTGGGGAGAGAGGTAAAAATAAATGAATTTTAGAGAGAAGCTATACAAGAAATTAAGACCAGAAAGGAAAGCTTAGACAATGCTTAAACGAAAGAAACAAAGCACATCCTGCCGGTTGCTGGTTCTCAAAAAGCCTGCTTTCCTTGCTTTGGAAAGAGGTCTGGTAAAGGGCAGGAGAAAGCTTCACCTGTTTACCGAGTACCCTTGCTTTACCGAGGATTCCCAGGTAAAGCTGTACCTGCTCTGCCAGAGGGTAAAGCCGGAGGAGGAATCGGATAAGAAGCTGCTGCGGTTTGTGGCAAAGCTGGCCTGCGCGGTACTGATTACTTACCTGTTTGGCTTATGGGCAACTTCGTGGGCGTTTCAGCAGCGGGGATACGTCGCTTACGGCGGGGAGTACTTATTGATTTTCGTGTTTTTCTGCATAGTAGTGAAGCTGTTAAAGCTGGGAAAGGAGGTTTAGACCGTGGCAAGCTTGCGATACATTGTAAGTCAGTTCAAGGATGAACTGCGTGACGGAATCGCCTGGGTGGCGTTCTGGAAGGAAGGCCGGTCGTGGAACGGAGAGTATTTCTATCTGAATTCGGAGGAACGGCTTTCCGTAAAGGACAAGACCCGGCTGGAAGAAATCTGCAGCATAGATGCCGGAGCAGTGATTGTTAATGGCTATTATGGCAGTTACTTCCACGAAGATATGAGCATATCGGAGATGGTTTTCGGTGTGCGCTGTCATTATGAGAACCGCTATGATGACATTCCATCCTTTATGAAGTCCCATGAACCAGGGGCGTTTGAAGCGATGCTGGAGAAGGCCAGGGAAGCCGCCCATTCGGTGGGGATGCCCTTTGCAGGTGTGTATGATCCGGATGAAGACTTTGACCCTTACGTGTATGACGGGAGGATGAGTCTGGAAGATGTTGAATTAATGCATCGGCTGATGGAGGAAGGAGGGTAAAGTGAAGCATGGATTGGAAAAAAGAGATTATCAAGGCCATGCAGAAGTTTTCAGGGCGATACAGTCAGTACACAGTATTTATGGACTGGGTGACCTGTATAGCGCTTGCGATTCAGAATGGGTGCACAATCTTTCAGGGAAAAGTCTGGCAGGACAGAGAAAAACTTTATCAGAATATTATGGAAAAATACAGCCATGATGAACAGAAGCTGCTGGCAGAGATGTCCGGAATGTTCAGCATCCAGTTAGAAGAAGGGGAGATGGAAGATGTTCTGGGGGCAATCTATATGGAAGCGGGCTGTGGAAATAAAAACACAGGGCAGTTCTTTACCCCGTTTCATGTTTCGTTAGCCTGTGCGCAGCTTACCGTTCGGGAGCAGGATGTTAATGAAGCGCACCCCCTGTATTTTAATGAACCCAGCGCAGGAAGCGGGGGAATGGTGATTGCAGCGGCCCGGGCACTTAAGGAGCGGGGAATAAATTATCAAAACTGTATGAAGGTTGTTGCTCAGGATCTGGACTGGAACTGCGTTTATATGACCTATGTCCAGTTAAGTTTATATGGGGTTGATGGGATTGTTGTACAGGGGAATACGCTTACCGAACCGCTTACCAGCTTAAAAGCTTATCCGAAAGAACGGGTATTCATTACCCCGAAAAAAGCAGGGCTGCTTTTGTAAAAATAGAAAAGAAAGAAGTGATAAATGATGGGCAACAAGGACTGCCGGGAAGAATTATATCAGGAATTATCTCTGCTTTTGCTGGAACAGGGATGTACGGCAGAGATAAAGGACAGGCTTTATATTCTTTTATCTGCTTATGAGATTACCTCAAGGACAACGGAGATAGCCTTGTTGGAAGAGGACAGAAATGAGTATCTGCTGAAAAAGTTCATTGTAGCAAAAATGGTAAAAGGATGCACACAGAGAACCGTCGGCTATTATCAGAAAGAACTTACCGGAATACTGCAGCAGATAGGGAAGACCGTAGATGATATTTGCGCAGATGATATTCGTCTTTATCTGGCAAAAAGGATGGCTGTAGATAAAGTGACGAAGGTAACTGCAGATAATGAACTGCGGTGCTTAAGAACCTTTTTTCAGTATTTGATAACAGAAGAATTGGTAAAGAAAAACCCCGTAGCCAGGGTAGATCGGATAAAAGCAGAGAAAACACATAAAGAAGCTTTTACCGAGTTTGAGATTGAACAACTTCGGGATGCTGCTGCGGATGAACGGGAAGCAGCCATACTGGAACTGCTTTTGTCAACCGGATGCAGGGTGTCCGAACTTGTAGGGATAAAACGGGAAGATATTGATTACGTGCAGAAACAGATACTGGTACATGGAAAAGGGGAAAAGGATCGGTATGTGTATCTGAACGCCCGGGCATTGATGGCTGTTAATAAGTACATGAAGCTGCGAAAAGATGACAACCCATACCTGTTCGCCAGTTCGGTAGATGGATTTATTTATGAGAAGGGGAAAGGAAAAGGATATAGTTGGTGGAAATTTCCCCAGTATGTTCACAAAGAACGGCATCTTGATCGGGAATCTCCAAGCAACATAACTAACACGCTGGGAAAGAGAGCCGGATTAACGGTTAAGTGTAATGCGCATAAGTTCAGAAGAACCTGTGCAACACTGGCCTTGCGGCGGGGGATGCCGATTGAACAGGTAAGCATGATGCTGGGGCATGAACAGATTGCAACAACACAAATCTATTTGGATATTGGCAGGGATGAACTTAAATATGCTCATGGGAAATTTGTTGTTTAGGGAAATTTCAGGAAGGAGGAAATTAAGATGATTCACGGACACTTAGAGTACATGCCGCTTAAGGCAAACCCGAAGCGCTCTGAGGAGTATGCCCGGCAGCATATCCGTTACTGCAACGCCCAGATCCGGCACTGCCGCAAGCAGCTTCGCTATTACCGAAGACTGCGTTTAAAAAGTAGTTGGACAAAGTTGGACAAGCTTCACCCGCTGCTTATGCTGCTTTTCACGGTGGCGGTGTTTAGCGTATTTATCGTTTTCTCGGTGCTGTAGGTTAGGGTCTAAGCACTCAGGAAGCCATACCGAAACACAAGCAGGACACAAGGCGGGATAGAAAGCAAACCCTGGCAGAGGCAACTGCCGGGGTTTGCTAAATACCAGAAAAGAACTAAGCCTATTATGGAGGATAACCACCCAAAAGTCAATAGGCAAAGCAAAAAAAGAATAGGTTCTTTTGTTTGTCCCTTCGGATGAAGAAGGGGCCTGGTTTATCTCGCCCTGTGTACGGATAAATGAGCACAGAAAGGGCGTGAAGAGAGATGAAAAAGGAAGAAAACCTTGCGCTGTATAACGAGGTTCGGTCGGTCCCTGATGAAGCCAAATCCCGGATTACTGGCGGGAGGATGAACGGGAAGACCAGCATTGACCCTATGTGGCGGATTAAGGTATTAACGGAGCAGTTTGGCCCCTGCGGATTGGGGTGGTACTATGTTCCGGTAAAGAACTGGGTGGAACCTGCCGGAGAAGAACTGCTTGTTTTTGTAGATATTGAATTGTATGTGAAGTTTGGTGACGAATGGAGTAAACCAATTCATGGAATAGGAGGGGGAAAACTGATTTCTAAGGAAGTTAGAGGACTTAATGTTTCCGATGAGTGCTATAAGATGGCTGTAACGGATGCACTATCCGTTGTATGTAAGCAGTTAGGCATCGGAGCAGATGTTTACTGGAATAAAGATGATCCGTCTTCGGCAGAGCGCAGAGAAGATACCGAACATGAAGCACCAATGCTTCTGGATGATTTTCTGATAAAAAAATTATCTGCAGAAGCAGAAAAGAAAGGTGTAAGGATAAGTTCTATATTGCAGCAGTATCAGAAGAATGCACTGAATGAATTGAGCTACGAAGAATACACGGAAACAATGAAGATGTTGGTTTCAAAACGGGATATCTTAGAGGAACGCTATGTCAATTCCCTGCAAAAGGAGTTAAATCGGACGGGAATTAGTGTCAACTCTCTGCTGCGCAATTACAAAAAGTGCAGCATTCAGAAATTAAGCTTCGAGGAATATAAAGATGCTATGAATAAGCTGACGGCAAAACCGGATAAGCCAGGAAAGCCAAAGGATTCCCCTGCTCCTGCGCCCGATAAGCCTCCTGACCCGGAAAAACCCCTTAACCCTGCACTTATCCCGCCGGATGACTACAATCCGAAAGGAACACCCTGGCACAGCAAAGAAGAAAAGGATAAACAAGAAGGAAAAGTTGCACCGGTGCAAGAAGCAGGGCAGGAAAAAGAAGCAAGGCAGGAAAAGGACAGTTCCATGGCCTCTTCCGGGATAATTCCATCCCTTCTTTCGGCAACTCTTGCAGCGGATGGTTACAGCTATTGTGGAAGCTTTGGAGGAAATTAGTTAAAAAATGAAATAAAGAAAGGCAGGTGATGACCTGCATGAATTACCTTACCATGATCAATGCATTCTGGGATTGGGCCATGACAAACCCGTTGTCAACAGGGCAGGTGTCGTTATACTTTGCGTTATTGCATGTATGCAACAGGAGCAACTGGACAGAGTGGTTTCAAGCGCCAAATCAGGTGCTTTCCGTACTGACAGGACTATCAAGGTCAGGAATACTGAAGGCGAGAAATGAATTGAAGCAAAAAGGGCTGATTGATTTTAAAGAACGGGGAACAAAGGCAACCCTGTATAAGCTTATTATAGCAAATAGTAAGCAAAAAAGTACGCAAGATAGTACGCAAGCGGAAAGAACTATAGCAAATAGTACGCAAGATAGTAAGCAAAAAAGTACGCAAGAAAGTAAGCAAGCGGAAAAAACTATAGCAAATAGTACGCAAGATAGTGTGCAAGATAGTACGCAAGTTGGTAAGCAAGTTGGTGTGCAAAATAGTACGCCATTAGATAAACAAAAACATAAACAAAAACAAAACAAAAAAGATAAACCCCCTATATCCCCCATAGGGCAGCTTGGTGTGTTTTTGTCGGCTTACCCCAAAGCCAGCAATCGCTTTTTGACGGAACGGGAGTATGCAGCCCTTTTGCTGACCGGAGCGGTAACCGAAGAGCGTCTGGTTAAGTGCGCCCAGAATTACGCCGATTCGTGCAGGATTTTAGGTACACCCAGGGAGTATATCAAAAATGCCGAGAACTTCCTTCGGGACTTTGTTTTTGAGCAGTATCTCCCGGAAAACTACAAAAAGCCCGTGCCGTCAAAATCCAAAAACGCCTTTCAAAACTTCACACAAAGCACAATCAGCTACGATGACCTGATGCAGAAAAAGCTTAAGGCAAGGATGATGGAGGAGGGCAGCGGATGAGCGAAAAGAGAAGTGCAGAGAAACTGGCAGGATACCGTGTGGATCGGGGCAAAGGCGGGTTTAAGGCAATCCCCATGACCGAAAGGGAAGTGGAAGACCGGAACTTTTTCATTCGCCTTAAACTTCGGGGAAAGCCGATAAGTAAGCTGTCCAGCAAGCAGATAGAGCAGGTGCGGGTATACCAGATGGGTGATCTCTGGATTCTCGAGGATGAGAACCTGATGTGTTTTGCTCTGGGCAAAGAAGAGAAAAACCTTGCACCGGTGCAGGAAGGAGAAAGACTTCTTCCGGAAAATCTTGCAGTAAAGGACAGATTTTAAGAATACCAGAAAGGAAGAAAAAACAATGTTTGACAAATTTGGAGAATTTGATTCGTGGGAAGAAATCAACCGGGCTGCAGCGGCTCAGAAAGCCGAAGGCGACCATAGAGCGATTTACCTGCTGGCCAAGGAAAACGGCATTGACCAGGAGGATGCCCTGGATTATATCAACGATGACACCGATGCCCTGGTAACCCCATTAACTGCGGCCTTCGGAAAGCTTGCGGTGGAAGCCGAGAAGCTTACCCCCTATGAAATCATAGCAGACTGGCTGGAGTACATTCGGATGCGCTGTATGGAGTCTTCACCGATGGCTCTTGCTGTCCGGAGCAAAGAAAAGAGTTTAAAAGGCTGCATCGCCGCTCTGCTGACCTGGAGTTTTAAGAATGCAAAGCCGGTAGACAGGGATATTTTAAGACAGGCCAATGTTTCCGGCCAGGTAAGCCTTGGCATTCCCGGAATGGGCCGGGCCAGACAGATTATTACCGACTATTATCTGAACGGGAAGGAAGGAAACGGCGATGCTGGCATTTAAGGGCTTTACCAAAGACTTAACCTGTATCCGAGGCGAAGGGATTTTCCGGTATGAGCCAGGGGTTCTTTATACCGCAGACAAGTCAAAGTGTGCAAGAACAGGATTTCATTGTACGGAAAATCCCTTAGAGTGTCTGGGCTGGTATGCCTTGGGAGGAGGAAACCGTTACTATATCGTGGAAGCCGGAGGGAGTATCGATGAGGACGGGAAGGATGCCAAGATTTCCTGTACGCAGATCCGGCTGGTGGAAGAATTAAGCATCCCTGCTCTGGTTTATCATGCGCTGGTCTACATGGTCAAACATCCTCTGCGGGACTGGGAGAAAACCGGCCGTATGCTGGAAGTAAGGAGGGATGTGGCCCAAGCCGATAAGAAAGGAGCCATCGCCATTGCCCGCGGGGAAAACCCCAGGGTGCGGGGAAGTGCCGGAGCGGTTCTTGGCCTGGTGGTGGAAAGGGGCGGACAGATTAAGACAACAAAGCTTTTTATCATCCCCGGCCCGGGAGAAAAACGCAAAGGAAAGGCTGTCTGGGGAAAGCCGGATACCTGGTACACCCTGGATGAAAACCGGCAGCTTAAGGAGGTTTACTAAGATGAGAAGAAAAGAAATCTTAAGCCTGAAACCAACACGTCCCAAGATGGAAGGAAAGGTCTTTACCGTTCAGTCCCTGGAAAGAATTCTGATCATGAATTATTGGGAGGATGAAAAGCTTATCGGGCGCTATTGCCTGAACACAAAGAGCGGAGAGTATGCATCCTATCTGGCACAGAGCGGTGCGTGGAGTCAGTGTAAGCTGGAAAGCCTGTGTGCAGGAAATTGCCTTGGCTGGTCGGGCTGGTTTATCGACATTCCTTTTTACCGCAAGAAAGATGAACAGCTTGCCGCCCGGATGCTGTCTTTAACCAAAGAAAATAAGCGGGATATTTTCTGGGAGATACACTGGCGGGAGGGTAATTACTTAAGCGAAAGGCGGGAAAACCGGGAGAAGCGCAGGAAAGAAAGGATTCGTGAAGCGATGCTTGCGGTGCCTGACCTTCCCCCCGAAGCCTTTTCCTGGATGCCTGAACAAACCCAAGGTCCGGATTATCTGTTCTACCGAAAGGAAACCGATACATGGTTTTGCAGCCTCTGCATGAAGACAAGCACATCGGAAGAAGTTCTTAAGGCGATGGGAGAACGAAAAGTGACCAAAATCCGTCATAATGACCAGGTTGTCTGCCCCGGGTGTAAAAAGAACCTTATCGCAAAGAATCGCGGAGAACCTAAGGCCAACTTTTCGGTGATGTTTCTGCAGAAGATGGATGAAGAAAAAAGCATTGCCCGTCACTTTGATGTACATGTTACCTGGAGCGGAGGAAAGCATCTTTTCCTTTCGGAAGCCGTCCGCCTTATTCTGCCCCACAAGCCGGATGCTGCACCGAAGATATACTATAACCAGCGTCCCAGGGAGAATTACGCTTCCTGCCAAGAAGAGGATGAGGAAATTTTTGATGATAAGAAAAACCCTGCCAATCGTCTGACGAAGGAAACCTTTTTATACCCGGAAGGCATTGCCTCTGCCTTAGCAAACACACGTTATGAAGAATGGACCCAGGTGTTTGAAGCCATGGCGAAAGCCGGACTTGCTCTGGACTATAACCGAATGATGGCAGCTTCCGGAAAGGGTTTAACCGGCATGATGGAGTATCTGCTGAAGGGAAGGTTTTACCGCCTTCTTAAAGAAAGCACAAGGCAAATCGTTCGCTGGAGCGGAGAATACTGGGGTGTATTAGATTCTGCCGGCCATACCGAAAAGGAAGTATTCCGAATCGAGGATAAGCAGAAAATCAACCGGATTCGGCAGAGGGACGGCGGGGAACTTCTGGTAGACTGGATGCGCTGGGCAGATAAAAATCAGATGCAGCTAAATGATATAACCTTAGACTGGCTGGAAAAGGAGCAGATAGAAAGCAGGAATCTGGCCTTTATCACCGACCGGATGTCCCCCTGCCAGGCTATGAACTACATCAAAAAGCAGCAGGCCGGGGAGTACACAGGCATGAAGCCCTGGGAGGTAATTAACCAGTGGAAGGATTATCTGTCCATGTGCGAAAAGGAAGGTAAGGATACAAAGGATGAAATGCTCTATCGCCCCAGGCAGTTAAAGCGCCGGCATGATGAAATGGTGGAAGAAATCCGTAAGCAGCAGATGTTAGAAGCTATGGAAAGGGATAAAGAAGAGCAGAAAGCCTTTGCAGAGAAGATGGCAGAGAAATTCCCCGGAGCAGAGGAGAACCTTCAAAGAATAAAGGAAAAGTTCACCCATGAAAATGAAACCTATAAGATTATCGTTCCGGAACGCCTTATCGATATCGTCACCGAGGGCCGCGCCCTGCATCACTGCGCCGGAGCCACGGAGCGCTACTTTGAGCGGATAAGGGATAATGAAACTTATATCTGTTTCCTGCGAAAAAAGAGTGAACCGGATGTGCCGTTCTATACCATCGAAGTAGAGCCGGGAGGGACTATCCGCCAGCATCGTTCCATGTACGACGAAGAACCGGGGATTGAAGAGATCCGGGGGTTCTTGCGGGAGTGGCAGAAGGTCATTAAGCAGAGGATGAAAGATGCAGATAAGCAGCTTGCCAGAGAGAGCGCCATCAAGCGTCAAAAGAATCTGGATGAGCTGCGCCGAAAGAATAACCTTAGGGTATTGGAAGGATTGATGGAAGACTTTATGGAGGCGGCAACGTAGAACCAGGCTAATCGGCACAGAACAAAGAAACGGATAAAGA
>ERZ808037.534-NODE-534-length-34269-cov-13.452913_pt1 | contig 34269 bp, 27 predicted proteins | sample MGYA00380190_ERZ808037 | MGnify/ENA primary metagenome ERZ808037 (study PRJEB31490, sample SAMN06133399) | mouse gut metagenome | isolation source: J9 | host: mice | place: China: Chengdu | collected 2015-05 ...
AGAACATCCTTGCGGTCGGGCTTGACCGTCTAGCTGTAGGAATCCCCTCGGTTTAGCGAGGGGAGGAAGTCAATAAGTAAGGATACCCAAGAGATGACATCGAGCGATATGACTAAGGTTCATACTGTAGTAAGTCGTTATGATTATATTGAAACTATTAGTCGATTGAAGTCAGCTATTGCTGGTAAAGACATGACTTTGTTTGCAGAAATTAATCATACTAAAGCTGCTAAAGAGGTCGGGTTAGATATGCAGCCTGCCACTGTACTGGTGTTTGGTCATCCGAAAGCAGGCACGCCACTTATAAAAAAAGATCCTAGTTTTGCTCTACAGTTACCCCTAAAGGTGTTGATCACTGAGGTAGATAATCAGGTTAAGGTCAGTTTTAACGATACGCGCGCATTAATACAGGGTAGCGGGATAGAATACAGCGATGTTGAAAATAGCTTAGCAGGCGCAGAGAAGCTGATTACTAATACAGTGACTCAGTAAATATCTTCAGAGTTGAAAGCTCTATAAACTTTTAAAAGTATTACAGTCCTCACAACCAAAAAGCCCACTTCTATGCGAGTGGGCTTTTACATTTAACGATGCGTACTAGAGGGTCTAATAAACTAGGAGTTCTAAAAGCAGTTAGCTTAAAATTAAGCTGTCATCTTCTACTTTTTCACCACGAGTGGTTTCAAACATATCCAGTAGGTCATGGACGGTCATGCCTTTACGCTTATCACCTGCAACGTCTAATACCACTTGGCCTTGGTGCAACATTACGGTGCGGTCGCCGTGGGTTAGGGCTTGCTGCATAGAGTGCGTTACCATCATAGTGGTTAGATTGTTTTCAGTAACGATTTGATCGGTTAGGTCTAACACGAAGGCTGCAGTTTTTGGATCTAAGGCTGCTGTATGCTCATCTAATAGTAAGATTTTAGAGGGCTGTAATGAAGCCATTAATAGACTTACCGCTTGACGCTGACCGCCTGAAAGCAGACCCATTCTATCGGTCAGACGATTCTCTAAGCCTAGTTTTAAAATAGACAGTCTTTCTTTAAACAGCTCACGGGTTTTGTTATTTAGCGCAAAGCTTAAGCCTCGTTTTCCGCCGCGTTTAAAAGCCAAAGCTAGGTTCTCTTCAATGGTTAGTGCTTCACAGGTACCAGCCATAGGATCTTGGAAAACTCGGGCTACCCAGTGTGCTCTTTGGTGAGCGGTCTTTTTGGTCACATCAATGCCGTTTAATAGGATTGAACCACTGTCTACTCGGGTGGTGCCACTGACTGCATTCAAGAAGGTTGATTTACCCGCTCCGTTGGTACCGATAACAGTCACAAACTCGCCTTCAGCAATATTTAAACTAATGCCACGTAAAGCGGGGTTTTCGATAGGGGTTCCTCGGTTAAAAGTTAACCTAAGGTCATTGGCTTGCATCATAGGGCGATATCCTTATTGGTTCAGTGAAGCTAAAAGTAACAGTTTGGCAGAGGTTAAGTTCGACGACCTGATAATAGTTTTGACTTAATTGAGGGTAATTGAAGAGCAATTACAACCAATAAAGCGGTAATCAAGTTTAAGTCTTGTGAGCCAAAGCCGATGCTGCGTAGGGTGTTACTTGATAGGGCCACTTGAATAAATAGCTTATAAATGACCGCCCCTAAAATAACAGCGAAGGTAATTAACCAAATACGTTTGGCAGGAATGATGGTCTCACCAATAATAACGGCTGCTAAACCAATAACAATGGTGCCGATACCAATTGAGATGTCTGCGCCTCCTTGGGTTTGAACAAATAGCGCGCCCCCTAGAGCAATCAGAGAGTTTGAAATGGCCATACCGATGATGGTCATCCAAGAAGTGTTAATGCCTTGAGCCTGTGCCATACGCAGGTTGGAGCCTGTTGCTCGCATGGATAAGCCGGCTTCCGTGCTAAAGAACCAGTCCAATGCCAACTTGGCAATCAATACCACGACACCAATAATAACGCAGCGCATCCAGTAACCGTTTTCATTGGTCACTAAGCTACTAAATACAGTCTCTTCACCCAGCAAAGGTAAGTTTGGCGCACCCATGATTCGCAAGTTAACTGAGTATAAAGCCACCATGACTAAGATACTGGCTAACAGCTGTAAGATGCCTAACTTAACATGAAGAAAAGCGGTAACCACACCAGCAGCTGCACCAGCTAACATACCTAAGCCACAAGCAATCCAAGGATCAATTCCAGAAACAATGGAGATACCTGCGATAGCGCCTCCTAAAGGAAAGCTACCATCCGCTGTTAAGTCTGGAAAGTCCAGAGTCCTAAATGACATAAGCACGCCTAGGGCAACTAAGGCGTAAATCAGGCCACTTTCAAGGGCACCAAAAAAAGCAATGAGAGACATAATATATTTAGACACCGCTTAGAGTTTGACAGGCTGCTATACGTCACAGTCCGGCAAAGTTTATTTAACAGATTAAGCAATCTGCACTTAAAGTAAACCAATGAGTATTATGATTGCGAAAATGAACAACCGATAGCATAGCACCCACCAATATCAATTGACCACAATTTAATACACTAAATGTAGTCATAGAAAAATATTTATTCTAGCAAATAAATTAAATCGTAAACAATATAAAAAGCACATGAGATTAATCATGTGCCTTTTATACCGCACATATACGGCAAATTAAACGACCGTCTTAGTCTTGAACTTCTTTGGCTTGTGAAAGAAGAGCTTGTGGCAGTTCAATACCTTGTTCAACAGCATGGCTCTTGCTGAGGTATAAGTCTAAAGATTCGGCTTTATAAACTGGGATAGTCCCTGGGTTTTCGCCTTTTAAGATTTTAACCACAATCTTACCTGTCTCACGACCTAAGTCATGATAGTTTACGCCCAGTGCTGCTACTGCACCGCGTTCTACTGAGCCTGTATCAGACGCAATTAAAGGTACTTTGCTTTCTTTGGCGACTTGATATAGCGACTCATAAGCAGAGACTACGTTGTTGTCTGTAGAGCTATAGATAACGTCAACTTTGTCAGCGATACTACGTGCTGCCATAGCAATGTCGTTACTCTTTTGAGCAGGGGCTGAATGAACTGTGATGCCCATTGGCGTTAGCTTTTCTTCTAGATTTTTTAGAACAATAGTTGAGTTCACTTCACCTGGACTATAAACGTAACCCACATTTTTTAGACCTGGAATGATCTGTTTCATTAGGTCGATTTGTGGTTCATACGGTAGGACGTCAGAGGCACCAGTTACGTTAGTGCCTGAGCCGTCCCAGCTTTTTAGTAGTTTGGCTTCAACGGGATCTGTAACCGCAGAGAATACGATAGGAATTGAGTTAGTCGCAGCCGCTACAGACTGAGCTGAAGGGGTAGCGATAGCTACGATAACGTCAGGATTGTCTCCCACGAATTGCTTAGCAATCTGACCTGCGGTGGCCGTATTACCTTGAGCGCTTTGGAAGTTAATTTCTAGGTTTTTGCCTTCTTCATAACCTTCAGCAGCAAGCTCTTCGATGACACCTTGGCGGACAGCATCTAATGCAGGGTGTTCAACAATGGCGGTAATGGCCACCTGTTTGACTTCTGTGGCCGCTGGCGTATCTGCATTATTATCTGCTGCCGCGTTGTCGTTAGCAGGTTGGTTACAGCCAGTTAAAACTGCTGCTGCAACGCCGCCCCACATTAGGGTTTTGATAAAGCGATTTTTATTATACATGGGTCAATCTCCTGGGATATAGTACTCTCTTATAAGTTTCCGTCTATAAGAGTCATGAGTTTACTGCTCTTAACTAGCCTCATTGCTTGGCTTGGTTTCATCGACATTAATGCCATCGGCTATAACAGAAGAATCCAGAGTAACGCCTTGCTGTTTGGCATGTTTTGGACTGACGTATAAGGTCAGTTTGTTCATAACTTCAGGTTTAATATCTGTAATGGCCTCGCCGTTTAACACACGGTATACCATCTTGCCAGTAACACGACCAAAGTCATAGTCGTTAACCCCTAATGCAGCGGTCGCCCCACGGCGTACACTAAACTCATCTGAGGTAATTACTGGAATTTTCATTTCATTAGCAGCGCTTGCCATAGCTTCAAAGGCGCTGATAACGTTGTTGTCTAAAGAAGTATAAATAACATCGGCACGGCCTTGTAAACTGCGTGTTGCCATAGCCACGTCGGTAGGACGGTTGGCAGTTACTTCTAAGATTTTTAGACCTCGGGCTGGAGCGGCCTCTTGTAACTGCTTTAACACGGTCACTGAGTTTGCTTCGCCAGGGCTATAAACATAGCCAATGGTCTTAGCATCAGGAACAATTTTCTGAATTAAATCTAAAGGCGGCTCAATAGGCAGCTGGCTCGACAGACCGGTTAGGTTGGCTTGGGTCGGCACGTTATTTTCATTAATTAATTTAGCCGCTAATGGATCTGAGATGGCGGTGTAAATAATAGGAATAGTGGTAGTTGATGCCGCGATAGTTTGTGCAGAAGGGGTGGAGATAGCAACGATAGCGTCTGGCATATCGCCTGCAAACTGTTTGGCAATCTGTCCTGCAGTTGCAGTATTACCTTGCGCACTTTGGAAGTTAACCGTTAGGTTTTGGCCTTCAATGTAATCACTGTCCGCTAGCTCTTCGATAATGCCTCGGCGTATTTCATCTAATGAGGGATGCTCAACGATTTGAGTGATTGCCACTGTCTTAGCTTCTTTGGTTGTTGTCGCAGCGGCTTCATCAGCTTCAGCTGCCGGCTTATCAGCACAGCCACTTAATGTCGCTAAGCTAACCCCAAGCGTCATGGCCATCATACTGCGCCAAACTGTCTTACTTTTTACAGTAGAATTAGTAACAGAAGCTGGCTTGGCAGAAAGAAACAATGAGGGGAGGTTTGACTGTTTTTGCATTTGATAATCCATTTAAGTTTAACAGTGTAAGTCTATATTACAATAATGTAACACAACTAAGAAATAAAAAAAGTAGTCAACGACTATAAAGCGTAATAAAAAAAGCCGATGTGGGTAACATCGGCCTTTTAGTGACTAATCGCAAGCAATTTATTAGCCTGAATAGTCTTTTATTGTAGACGGCTTTTAGGCCAACTTGTCACCTACTTGACACTCATCTGGTAACGTAATGACCACCAACCCTGTTTTTGGGTCACCAGAAGATAAAATCATACCCTCTGACACACCAAACTTTATCTTACGTGGGGCAAGGTTGGTCACACAGATGACTTTTTTATTGGCCAACTGCTCAGGCTCATAAAACTTACGGATACCACTAAAGACGTTGATAGGCTGCTCTTTACCTATATCAAGGGTGAACTGAAGTAGCTTGTCAGCCCCTTCAACATAGTTGCATTCAAGCACCTGAGCCACAGTCATTTCAACTTTCATGAAGTCATCAAATTCGATGTGGTCACTGTCGGCAGCTTTCTCTGCTTTGTTTGAAGAAGATTTTTTATCTTCAGCTACAGGAGCAGCCGCGGCTTGCAAGTCTTGCTTAGAGTCTTCAATCATGGCATCAATCTGTGATTGCTCGATACGCTGCATTAGTGGTTTGAACTTATTGATTTTATGACCTAGTAGTAGCTCATGACGGCTCGCAAAGCTTAAGTCATCAATGTTTAAGAAAGCTTTCGCGTTATCGGTAAGCTCAGGCAATACTGGGGCTAGGTATACCATCAGTTGACGGAAGATATTGATGGCCACAGTACACACATCTTGAACTTCTTGTTCTGTACCTTCTTCTTTGGCCATAGCCCAAGGTTTTTTGCTATCAATGTATTCGTTAGCTTTGTCTGCACACTGCATAATTAGACGCATGGCACGGCTAAACTCACGATTTTCATAAGCGGTTGCGATCTCTTCACCAGTGCGTACGATATCGTTTAATAACTCAGGCTCAGCACAGGTCTCAGACAGCATGCCATCATATTTTTTATAAATGAAACCGGCACTACGACTGGCGATGTTGACCACTTTTCCGACCATGTCAGAGTTTACTTTTTGCATAAAGTCAGCGAAGTCTAAGTTAATGTCTTCTACTTTTTCAGACAGCTTGCTGGCAAAGTAGTAACGTAAATACTCTGGGTGTAAGTGGTTGGCAAAAGTTTCTGCTTGAATAAAGGTACCGCGCGATTTACTCATCTTATCGCCATTTACCATTAAGAAGCCGTGAGCGAATACACCAGTTGGAGTGCGGTATTGAGCACCGGCTAACATGGCTGGCCAGAATAAAGCGTGGAAATAAACGATGTCTTTACCAATAAAGTGGTACAGCTCAGTTTTGTGCTGGTTTTCTTCAAGCCAGTAGTCGTCAAAGTTTAAAGCAGGTTTGGCAGGATCGGTTGAGTCCTTACGCTGCTCACATAAGTTTTTGAAGCTGGCCATATAACCAACAGGCGCGTCTAGCCAAACGTAGAAGTATTTGTCTGGCTCATTCTCTGGCGTGTCTGGGATTTTAAAACCAAAGTAGGGAGCATCACGTGAGATATCCCAGCTGGCAAGCCCTGCTTCAAACCACTCTTGTAGCTTATTGGATACTGAAGGCTGCAAACGGCCCTCATCTTTGGTCCACTGTTGTAAGAACTGCTCAAACTCTGGCAAGTTAAAGAAATAGTGCTTAGAGGTTTTTAGAACCGGGGTTGATCCTGAAAGAGTTGAGTACGGGTTTTTTAGTTCAGTCGCGTTATAAGTGGTACCACACACTTCACAGTTATCACCGTATTGATCTTGCGCCGCACATTCAGGACATTCGCCTTTAACGAAACGGTCCGCTAAGAATAAGCCTTTTTCTGGGTCAAATAACTGCTCAACATCTTTGGTTGAGATATGACCTTCACTATTTAAACGGCGATAGATTAGCTCAGACAACTCACGGTTTTCTTCTGAATGAGTTGAATGATAGTTATCAAAGTTAATTAAGAACTTACTAAAATCAGTTTCGTGTGAAGCTTTTACGTTCGCAATTTGCTCTTCTGGGCTAATACCATTGGCTTCAGCTTTTAACATAATAGCGGTGCCGTGAGCGTCATCAGCACAAACATAAGTTACTTGATGACCCTGAGCCTTCATAGCTCTTACCCAGATGTCAGTTTGAATATATTCAACCAAGTGGCCTAGATGAATAGGACCATTGGCATAGGGAAGGGCACTGGTAACAAGAATTTGACGCACAAAATCACCTATAAAGTTTATTGGTTTTTAAGAAGATTATCTGAATATAAGATGTGTGCCTATGATACCGCAAATGGCATAAAAATGGGAATTAACCTCTATTTAAATAGGCTCAATTAGAAATAGAGGGCTCTAAAATAGGGTGGTTATGAAGATATATTGGCTTAAGTTGGTGAAAAAATTGTTGGGGGGTTAACTCTAGGGATTTTAAAAAATATAAGATTCAGCTAATATGACTGAGGTATAGCAAGTAATGTTTAAGGATTAAACAATTATTTTTAACAAGGATTTGTTATGTTTCAATTTCTCACTAATGCCAGTGTGCAGCTGGTCAATCGATTTTTACCTTCCCCCTTTGTATTCTCTATAGTCTTAACCTTTATTGCGCTTGTCGCCGGCATGATACTCACGGGTCAAAACGTGTTAGTCATGGCGGGTCACTGGGGTAATGGGCTGTGGTCGCTACATAGCTTTGCAATGCAAATGGCACTTATTTTAGTGACAGGCTATGCGTTTGCTAATGCGCCCATTATTCAACGTTTTTTGGATAATCTAGCGGGGAAAGTCACCTCTCCAACCATGGCCATTGTTGTTTCAACACTGGTGGGTCTGGCGGGTTCGTGGATTAACTGGGGTTTTGGTCTGGTAGTCGGCGCTATCTTTGCTAAGTCGCTGGCACGTAAGGTACCAAACGTTGATTATCCTCTACTGGTAGCAGCAGCTTATTCAGGCTTCGTTATTTGGCATGGTGGATTTTCAGGCTCTATCCCACTGACATTAAGTTCAGGCGGTGATAACTTAGTGAAGCTATCAGGGGGTGTATTAACGGAGGCAGTTCCTTTATCAGAAACTGTGTTTGCCTCATACAACCTGATTATCCTGTTCGCGTTAATTATCATTCTACCCATCGTGAACCGTTTGATGCACCCAAAAAATCCCACGACAGTCGATCCATCGCTTATTAAGATTGAAGCGTTTGTTGCGCCTGAGAAAAACACGCCAGCACAAAAATTAGATGACAGTCGAATTGTGGCATTAGCATTGTTTGCTTTTGCGGTGCTGTATTATATTAATTATTTCACCAATAATGGCTTTAGTTTAGGGCTCGATATTGTTATCGGCTTATTCTTATTTATTGGGCTAATGGCACATGGTACGTTAGAGCGCTACTACCGAGCGGTGAAGTCGGGGATTGGCGGTATTGCCGGTATCGTTCTACTGTTCCCATTCTACGGCGGGATTATGGGTATTATGACCGGTGCGAATGCAGATGGTGTTTCGATTAGTACTCAAGTTACCGAGTTCTTTATCAATAATGCCACAGCAGACAGCTTCCCAATTTTTGCTTTCTTAAGTGCAGGTCTGGTAAACGTCTTTGTACCTTCAGGTGGTGGTCAATTTGCCGTTCAAGGTCCGGTAATGATGCCGGCAGGGGTTGCTTTAGGGGTTAGCCCAAATGTGACGGCGATGGCCATTGCATGGGGGGATGCGTGGACCAACATGATTCAGCCATTCTGGGCATTACCATTACTAGGTATTGCTGGGTTAGATGCTCGTGCGATTATGGGCTATTGTCTGATTATCCTAGGCATATCTGGTGCCATTATTACTGGTGGCTTTTGGTTGTTGGTTTAGAGAAGTCATGCGGATGACTTTGTTTTAAATTCGAAACCAGTTAAACTGGATTGGTAAACACTTGTACTTTTATATTGTTAAATTAGCATCACGCTATATTCTTAAGTTGATTCAAACAGGGAGAGAATAATGAGTCAATCGAAACTATACGACAGCGCTGAGTCTGCCTTAAAAGATATTATCCAAGATGGACAAACGTTGGCTATCGGAGGCTTCGGCCTATGTGGTATTCCTGAAGCTCTAATCTTGGCTTTAAGGGACAGTGGGGCAAAAGAGCTGACTTGTATTAGTAATAACGCTGGGGTAGATGACTTTGGGCTAGGCCTGCTATTACAAACGCGTCAAATTAAAAAGATGATTTCCTCTTATGTGGGTGAAAACAAAGAGTTTGAGCGTCAATTCCTAGGCGGAGAGTTAGAGGTTGAATTAACCCCACAAGGGACTTTGGCAGAAAAACTGCGTGCAGGTGGGGCAGGTATTCCAGCCTTTTATACAGCAACAGGTGTGGGCACCCAAGTAGCCGAGGGCAAAGAGGTCCGTGAATTTGACGGTCGCACTTATATCCTAGAGCATTCACTTACTGCCGATGTGGCGTTGGTGAAGGCCCAAAAAGCGGATAAAGCTGGAAACCTAATTTTTAATAAAACCGCACGTAACTTTAACCCAGATTGTGCCATGGCAGGCAAAATCACCGTGGCTGAAGTAGAAGAAATCGTTGAAATTGGTGAGTTGGATGCTGATGAAATTCATTTACCAGGTATTTTCGTACAGCGCTTGGTATTAAATAGCACACCAGAAAAACGCATTGAAAAAATTACTGTCAAAAAATAAAACCATAAAATGAATGGTTATCAATGATTGGTATAAATATTTTGTAAGCATAAAAAGCAAACAAGGAGTATTAACATGGCATGGACTAGAGAGCAAATGGCTCAACGCGCCGCTCAAGAGTTACAAGATGGGTTTTATGTGAATTTAGGCATTGGGCTGCCTACCATGGTAGCTAACTACATTCCCGAGGGCGTGAATGTTTGGCTACAGTCAGAGAATGGTCTGTTGGGTATCGGTGAGTTTCCGACAGAAGATAAGGTTGATCCAGATTTAATTAATGCCGGAAAGCAAACGGTAACTGCTAAAACTGGCGCTAGCTTCTTTGGCAGTTCAGACTCTTTTGCTATGATTCGCGGCGGTCATGTTAACCTAGCTATTTTGGGTGCAATGGAAGTATCTGAGCACGGCGACTTAGCCAACTGGATGATCCCAGGCAAGATGGTAAAAGGTATGGGCGGTGCTATGGACTTAGTGGCTGGCGTGCAGCGAGTCATCGTACTTATGGAGCAAATTAATAAGCACGGCGAACCTAAGATCTTGGCTGAATGTCAGCTGCCTTTAACTGGGAAAAAAGTGGTTGATCGTATTATCACTGAGCTTGCGGTAATGGATGTCACTGAAAATGGTCTTAAGCTAGTAGAGTTGGCTGATGGTGTAAGCTTTGAAGAGCTGCAAAAAAATACGCCAGTGACCATTACTAAGTAAGCAGTTACTCAGTAAGCAACCACTCAATAAGCCAATACTTAATTAGCCATCAGTAAAAATAAGTAGGCAGTTTAAATTTAGAAGTCACTTTTTTAACAAACAGCCCCTTGTTAAAAAAATGGCAATCGCTTAGCATTTGTTTGAGTTTTGTTTAAACCGAGTTAATGGGCACCAAAAAGATGATTTTAGGTGCTTTTGACGAAGAATTAAGACGAAAAATTCAACCGTCAATGCTATTGCTAAGTCAGTTAAGACAAACTCTAAATTTATTATAAATAGTGTTATGTAAATGACTCTTTTAGACTGCCACTTATTTCAACTGCCCTAATAAAGCTAGTATTTAGAGCCTAAATCAGGAGCCAATAATATAACTATTGGCTCTTTTTTATTATTTTATTTCTATGGTTACTTGCAACAAAGACTGGGCTGCAAGGAGTACAAATTATGGATCATAAAGCCACTGCATTATTCTTAGAAAATGCCATTGAAAATCAACAATTTGACCAAGCCGTAGATCAATTGAAGGATTTGCGTCCCATCGACATTGCCGACATACTGACTTTATTAGACTCTGATATGTCGTGGAAGTTATTAGAAAAGCTGCCTGATAGAGCCACCGTTTTTTCTTATTTTGACCCAGAAGAACAGATGGAAATGGCCTTCTTATTTCCTCGAGCCAGTCTTGCGAAGCTAGTGGGCGAGATGCCATCGGATGAGCGAACCGACTTATATAAGCGTTTGGACCAAGATCAGCGTGATGCCTTATTACCTGCCTTGGCTCAGGCTGAACGCGAAGACATCAGACGACTGTCTGCCTATGCTGAAAAAACAGCTGGGGCATTAATGACCTCAGACTACGCTACTTTAAAGGCGCAAATGACGGTAGCACAAGCTTTAGCCGCTTTGCGATTAGAGGCCCCTGATGCAGAAACTATTTATCATGCTTACGTCATCGATGAACAGCGTAAGCTACAAGGGGTGGTCTCTCTAAGAACCTTAATCTTGGCCTCGCCCAATCAGATTATTGGCGACATCATGCTGACCAAAGTAGTGGCGTCGAATGTGCATGAAGACCAAGAAGATGTGGCAAAAACCATTGCCCGCTATGACTTAATTGCGTTACCTATTATTGATAATAACGGAGCCTTAGTCGGTATTGTCACCCACGATGACGCGATGGACGTGGCCAGTGATGAGGCCACAGATGACTTCCATAAGTCAGGGGGTGTTTCAAGTTTAATAGGTAGCTTTAAAGACACCAGTATTCGAATTTTATATCGTAAGCGTGTGTTTTGGCTGGTGTTTTTAGTATTTGGTAACCTAATCTCAGGAGTGGGAATTGCTCACTTTGAGGATGTGATTGCTGCCAACTTAGTACTGGTATTCTTCTTGCCCTTACTCGTAGATAGTGGCGGTAACGCGGGCTCTCAGTCTGCTACCTTGATGGTACGTGCTTTGGCTACCGGAGAGGTGGTCATGCGAGATTGGTTCTCATTATTGGGCCGTGAAGCTATGGTTGCTTTATTGCTGGGTATCACTATGGCTGCCGCGATTTCGGTCATTGGTTATTTCCGTGGCGATGCCATGGTATCGTTAGTACTCGCATTGAGTATGGTCTCTGTGGTAATGATTGGTTGTGTGATCGGCATGAGCTTGCCTTTTATACTAAACAAATTTGGCTTTGACCCTGCCAGCGCCAGTGCGCCATTAATTACCTCAGTGTGTGATGCCTCAGGGGTCGCTATTTATTTATTCATCGCTTCTAAGTTTTTAGTACTGTAACTTGGTGCTGTAATAAAGAAGATGTAGAAAATCTGGTTTTATAAAAGCTGGTTTTATTCTTAGATAAAAAGAAAATGGCAATAGCATCAAAGCCATTGTGGTTTTTTTAAGTCATAAATTGAGCTAAACTGAGTCGCTATATATTAAGTTTACTTGCTAGCATGCTATCAAGGTGTCGACCGTATACCGTAAAAAGATACTACGAGTCAGTTATTAATTAACCACATCACGCACCACAATAGATAGCAGTGACAAGTTGCTAAGGGGCAGTGCATTAATGTTTGATTTCATAAAAAAAACGATTCATAAAAACACCCTCAAAAGTGAAGACTCTCAGCAAGCAGCAAAATTAGAAGCCGCAGCAAAAGAGGTGATGGCTAATTATCCGCAGGGTCGTGGCAGAAACGAGTTAATCAAGTTTCAACATCATGGGGATACGGTAACTTTAGATTTGCGCCTAGATGAGAGCGCAGAGCCTGAAGAGGTTCAAAGACAGCTGGGTCTCAAGCTTAAGCCTCACGGTATAGAAGAAGTTAACTTAAATATTACCCTGCTGCCTAAAGCTACTGGAGCCAAAACCATGTCAGACAATAACGCTATGCCTGTTAGCTCTACCAAAGGAAGTGGCAAAACCTTACCAAAAACCATCGATGTGGCTCCAAAAACTGCTGCTGCAGCCGAGCCACCAATCACCAAGCGTGCTCCGACTCAATCGAGTCTGCAACCTCATCCTCGTATTAAGCATATTTTAGTAGTGGCCTCAGGCAAAGGCGGTGTGGGTAAATCTACCACTACCGTCAATATCGCCTTGGCGCTACAAAAGCTGGGTAATAAAGTAGGGGTGCTGGATGCAGATATTTATGGACCTTCTATGCCCAGTATGCTTGGGGTAGAAGGGGTTAAGCCTCAGTTAGAAAATGAGCAGTTTGTACCTGTAGAAGCGCATGGTCTGGCGATGTTGTCTATTGGTAGCTTATTGGATGGCGATAACACTCCTGTGGCCTGGCGTGGTCCAAAAGCCACCGGCGCACTGATGCAGCTATTTAATCAGACCAACTGGCCAATGCTAGATTATTTGGTTATTGATATGCCACCAGGTACGGGTGATATCCAGCTAACTTTGGCACAGCGCATTCCAGTGACGGGTGCAGTAATTGTCACCACGCCACAGCATATTGCATTAATGGATGCCCAAAAAGGGATTGAGATGTTTAATAAAACCAGCATTCCCGTGATAGGGGTGGTGGAGAATATGGCATTGCATACCTGCTCAAACTGTGGGCATACTGAAGCCATATTTGGCGTAGGCGGTGGCGAGTCTATTGCTAAAGAATATCAAGTGCCATTGTTAGGACAACTTCCGCTAGCAAGTGACATTCGTGCCCAAGCAGATAAAGGCGTGCCGAGCGTTATTGCTAATGAGGGTCAGGGCGATGATTATGCGCAGTTTTACCTTGATATCGCTACTAATATCGAAGCAAATATAGCCAAATTTGCCAAAAAACGTGATGATGGTCGTATCTTCTAATGATAAACAATACAGTGTCTTATGACTTAGCTGCTATTGATAAGCTTATTGAGCAAGGTCAGCCTAAGTTTGGGGTGTTCTCTCAGGTAAACCAAATAAATTATTTGGATTATCACAGCCACCTGATTTCACAAAAGCCAGTCGCTCAGTGGCGCAAGCAATTAAAAGCCAATCAGTTTGCCTTTATTCAAATAGTACATGGGCCTTATCGAATCTGCCTGGCTGTGGCTACGATTAAGTTGGCGACGACGGCGTTTGCTTATATTTATCATGAAGGCACTAAGCAGTTTGAGATAGTTGAAGCTTTACTACCTCTGACGTTAAACACTCAGTTTAGTGGCGATCATCAAAATGGCGAGATGGTCTTCGAACATGACAAGCTGACGGTGAAAATGCACTTCTCCCCTGAGTTTGCGAGTGTCAGACTAAATAGTGAAGTATTTACGGTGAACGCCGACTTACAGCGAGCCAAACAGCCGTTAGCCGTATGCTCGCCCTCAGGTAGACGGGGCTGGACTTTTACCCAAAAAGAGCCATTTAAAGCAACCTCAGGAGAGTTAATCCTACATAGCTCATCCAAGCATTATTCTAAAACCAGTGAGAGTGAGGGCGAACAAAGCACTCTGACTCATCTTGAATTTGACTGCTCTACCCGTGCCAACTTAGATTGGACTTTAGGCTTTATGCGCCATGAGACCAACTGGTTTTGGAGTTGTATTAATACCCAGCTTGATGACGGCCGGCAGTTCATGCTGAATTTATCTATGGGCGTTAATGAGACTGGGGTGAGTGAGAATGCTTGTTGGCTAAACGGCAAAATTTATCATCTCCCTTCAGTAATGTTCCGAAGAGACAGTCAAGACAGTGAAAGCAAATCTGCTTGGAGCATTAGTCATCAAAACCTAGGTTGGAGTCTGGTCGATATTGAGCTGAATTTTACTCCGCTCAAAGTCTATAAAAAGACAGATAACTATGGATTATTAGCCAGTATCTTTGAGCAGTGGATAGGCCATTATTCAGGTCGCATCAAGCTTGCAGAGGGAGAGGTTATCGTTTTAGATCAGGTGATGGGGCTAGCAGAAGATCATTTTGCCAAATGGTAAAGACTGTTATTTGACCAATTTACCCAAAATAAAATAAATGCAGTAGGTGCTGTTTACATTTTAAATGAGTGAATACGCTACAGTATTAGCACAAAGTGATTAATGAGCGTAAAATAGCCACACTAAATGGCTTAAATCGATAGCACGATGATTAATGAAGCTGTAATTACAAGGTTGAATCTTTTATAATTTACCTTTTGTATAATATCTTATTTTAAATTAATAGTTTGAGGGTGTAAAATGTCAATTAAATCTGACCGCTGGATTCGTAAAATGGCTGAAGAACATGGCATGATTGAGCCATATGAACCCGGTCAAGTCCGTTTTAATGACGCTGGCGATAAGTTGGTTAGCTACGGTACTTCTAGCTATGGCTATGATGTGCGCTGTGCCCGTGAGTTTAAAGTTTTCACCAATGTGCACTCTGCCATAGTGGATCCTAAAAACTTTGATGAAAACAGCTTCATCGATATCGTTGGAGATGAGTGTATTATTCCTCCCAACTCATTTGCCCTAGCGCGTACGGTAGAATATTTTAGAATTCCTCGTGATGTTTTAACCATTTGCTTAGGTAAATCTACTTACGCTCGCTGTGGTATAATCGTTAACGTTACCCCGCTTGAGCCTGAGTGGGAAGGGCACGTTACTTTAGAATTTAGTAATACCACCACTCTACCTGCTCGTATTTATGCCGGTGAAGGGGTAGCACAAATGCTATTTTTCCAAAGTGATGCTGATGATGTTTGTGAGACCAGTTATAAAGACCGTGGGGGTAAGTACCAAGGTCAGGTAGGGGTGACTCTACCTCGCACGTAGAGCTTAAGAATGACTTAAGCACTAATCGTGAAATGCGATAAATTATTTTATACGTTTACTGAAAGGTGTTGCTGTAAAAAGCCATAAATGTCAATGCATGTAAAGAGGGAATATATTTTGAAATATGACCTTCTCATTCAGTATTAAATTGGCATTTAGTCTGTAAAAAAAGTATAGTAGCACCTTAATTTTACCAGCCGATGTATCCTATAAATCACTGCTCTTATTCTCAGAATAAACTAAGGGCTTCAGAGGATACGTGCCAGTAAGGAGATATACAGATGAGTTCCGCCTTTAATTGGTCAGCATTGGCCTTCATTTTGGCAGCTATTGGTTTGGTTGTATTCATGCTGGTAGTACCCCGTTTATTAGGTGGACGCTCGCAAGGTACAGAAAAAGAAGAAGTATTTGAATCGGGCGTTGTCGGAGCTGGCAATGCCCGAATTCGTATGTCTGCAAAATTCTATCTTGTGGCCATCTTCTTTGTTATTTTCGATTTAGAAGCTTTATATCTGTATGCTTATTCCGTATCTGTGAGAGAAGTGGGCTGGATTGGCTTTGCTACCGCTGCCGTCTTCATTGGTATTTTGTTTGTTGGTCTGGTTTATGAACTTAAATTAGGGGCAATGAACTGGGCACCTTCTGATAAACGCCGTAAAAAAGAGCGTCTAACTCAAGCTCCTGCAGGTTTCGACCTAGCCAGTATCACTCAGTTTAATGGTATTGATGAGCTACATACCGACCCAACAGGCAAAGTGCCTGCTCAATCTTCTGGTCAAGTTAATGTCTCTAATGATATTGAAGCCAATAAACGTCACTTAGCGAATATTGACCGCATTAACGTGACGGGTAATATCACCACAGATGACTTCAGCCAAGCTTCAACTCATTCATCTTCGTCTAATAAATCGTCTTCTTAAGGGTTAAATCATGAAATATACGCTAACCCGTGCTAATCCTGACGCCGAAACTTATCCTGCGCAGACACGTCAAACTGTTAATAATCCTATTGAGGATGAAGTCAACCGTAACGTGTTTATGGGTAAGCTTGAGGATATGGTACATGCCTCAGCTAACTGGGGACGTAAAAACTCACTTTGGCCATTTAACTTTGGTACTTCATGCTGCTACGTTGAATATGCAACGACTTTAACAGCAGTGCATGACTTATCACGTTTCGGGGCTGAGGTTATTCGTGCTTCTCCTCGTCAGGCTGACGTAATGATTGTGGCTGGTACTTGTTTTGTGAAGATGGCCCCAGTTATTCAGCGTCTATATGAACAGATGCTTGAGCCAAAATGGGTAATCTCTATGGGCTCATGTGCTAACTCCGGCGGTATGTACGACATTTATTCAGTGGTACAAGGCGTGGATAAAATTATCCCGGTTGATGTCTATGTACCAGGCTGTCCACCTCGCCCTGAAGCATTGATTCAAGGCTTGATGCTATTACAAGATTCTATTACCAAAGAGCGCCGTCCATTAGGGGCTTATGTAAATGAAAAAGGTATCTATCAGCCACAAATGTTGCCTGAGCGTGATCGTAAACAAGCCGATCGCATTGCAGTGAAGAACTTACGCAGCCCAGATAGCATCTAAACTAGGCTTCATCAGCTTATTTGCTAGCGAGTAAATTTGATAGCCAGTAAAGTTAGACAGTTAAAATAGGGTTTTGTGCCCAAAGTACAGAACCCTTCATAAAAATATTCACCCTTCCGTATTCGCAATAATTGCAATGACTCTGAGGTAAGCGGTAACCATGGTAACGGATAATAGCAACGCGACTAATAATAGCGCCAATCCAAATACGACACAGCATCCTGTGCTGCGTGAACTTGGAACTAAATTTGCGGGTAAATTTACAGAGCAATTTACTTTTGATGGCATTCCTACCATTTGGGTTGCACGAAGTGATTTACTTGAAATCCTAATGTTCTTACGCACCCTGCCTAAGCCTTATGTGATGTTACTTGACTTATCTGCAATGGATGAGCGTTTGCGTAAACATCGTGATGGGTTACCTGCCAGTGATTTCACAGTCTTTTATCACTTAATGTCTCTTGAGCGTAATAGCGATATTCGTGTCAAAGTGGCGTTGTCAGAAGATGATCTAAATGTTCCCACAGCGACCAAGATTTGGCCAAATGCCAACTGGTATGAGCGTGAAGTGTGGGATATGTTTGGTATTGTCTTTGAAGGCCATCCTCATTTAACCCGTATTTTATTGCCTAAATACTGGGAAGGTCACCCGCTACGTAAAGAGTATCATGCGCGTGCCACAGAGTTTACGCCTTACTTTCTAAACGCTGCGAAGCAACAATTTGAACAAGAGAACCTACGCTTTGTTCCTGAAGAATGGGGCATGAAGCGCAGTGGTCGTGATGAAGACTTTATGTTCCTAAACTTAGGACCTAACCACCCTTCAGCTCACGGTGCATTCAGATTGGTGCTTCAACTAGATGGTGAAGAAATCATCGACTGTATTCCAGATATCGGCTATCACCATCGTGGTGCTGAGAAGATGGCAGAGCGTCAAACTTGGCATTCATATATCCCATACACCGACCGTATCGACTATCTTGGCGGCGTAATGAATGAGCTGCCTTATGTGATGGCAGTTGAACAGTTAGCAGGAATTACCGTTCCAGAGCGTGCTCAAACCATCCGTGTGATGATGAGTGAGTTCTTCCGTATTACCAACAACTTATTGTACTTCGGTACCTTTATTCAAGATGCTGGTGGTATGACCCCAGTATTCTATATGTTTACCGACCGTCAAAAAGCTTATGACGTGATTGAAGCGGTGACCGGTTACCGTATGCACCCTGCTTGGTTCCGTATTGGCGGTACAGCAGCGGACTTACCTCGTGGTTGGCAGCGTCTGGTACGTGAGTTCTTAGATTGGATGCCAAAACGCTTAGACGAATATATTAAAGCGGCAATGGAGAACTCAGTACTAAAAGGCCGTACTCAAAACGTCGCTCAGTATGATGCCAAACAAGCTTTAGCTTGGGGTGTTACCGGTGCGGGTCTGCGTGCTACTGGCGTTGAGTTTGACTTGCGTAAAGCTCGTCCGTACATGGGTTATGAGAACTACGACTTTGAAATTCCCGTAGGCTATAACGGCGACGCTTATGACCGCTGTATGGTGAAGATTGAAGAGATTCGTCAATCACTACGCATTATCAGACAGTGTATGGACAATATGCCATCTGGGCCTTATAAAGCGGATCATCCATTGGCTGTGCCACCACCAAAAGACCGTACTTTAAATGATATTGAAACCCTAATTAACCACTTTATTTCGGTATCTTGGGGTCCAGTTATGCCAGCGGGTGAAGCCTCAATGATGGTGGAAGCGACGAAGGGTATTAACAGCTACTACATTACCTCAGATCGCTCGACCATGAGTTATCGTACTCGTATCCGTACGCCAACGTTTGCTCATTTACAGCAAATGCCTTCTGTGATTAACGGCAGTTTGGTGTCAGACGCGATTATCTATTTAGCCTCAATTGATATTGTTATGGCCGATACAGACAGATAAAAGATAGCGGATAGTTTTCAATTTTCTAGGGTATCAAGCCAGCAGGGCCATTAAACCTGGCTAGCAGTTAAAGAGAAAATAATACAATGATTAAGATTGTTACCGATAAAACCCCAACCGTAGATGTTGCCAGCATCTTGACTGCTCAAGAGATTGAGGGAATTAATGAGTACATTCAACATTATCCTCAAGCAAGAGCGGCCTCATTGGATGCTTTAAAATTGGTTCAAAAGCGCAATGGTTGGGTAGACGATGCTCAAGTAAATGCGATTGCTAATTTACTTGATGTGCCAGTGACCGATATTGAAGGGGTTGCTACTTTCTTTAACCGTATTTATCGCTCGCCAGTGGGACGCCATGTGATTTTGGTTTGTGACTCTATTGCCTGCTACTTAACAGGCTATGAAGAGTTGGCCGCTGAGTTAAAAAGCCAGTTAGGGGTTGAGTTTGGTCAGACCACAGCAGATGGTCGCTTCACTTTATTGCCTATTTGCTGCTTAGGTAACTGCGATAAAGGCCCTTCTGTGTTAATTGATGAAGATACTTTTGGTCCTGTTACTCCTGATCAGGTTGCCGAGTTATTGGAGTATTATCCATGAGTCAGAATGAACAAAATTTAGCTGCCGAAAATGCTGCAACACCAAGATTGAGCATTGCTGAGCAGTTTGCTCGTCGTAAGCAAGGTCAAGCACCCAGCCAGTTGAACAATCAACGTGTGCCTATCTATGGTGACAAAGCTACTGCGACAATCGAGACTAAGCCGTTAACTTGGCGTTTGGCACACCATGATGCCATTTTAGATTTAGAAACTTATCAATCTTTACGTGGTTTTGAAGGTCTAAAGACCGCTTTAAATAAAGCGCCAAAAGAAGTGGGCGATATGATTAAAGCGGCCAACGTTCGCGGCCGTGGTGGTGCAGGCTTTAACGCAGGTCTTAAATGGTCATTTATGACACCTCCAGATGGGGGCCCACGCTACCTAATCTGTAACGCTGACGAAATGGAGCCAGGTACCTTTAAAGACCGCTTGTTAATGGAGCGTCTGCCATTTCAGCTTATCGAAGGTATGCTAATTACCGCTCATGCCATTGGTGCCACTGACGGTTATATCTTTATCCGTGGTGAGTATATTTTAGCAGCAGAGCGCTTAATGGCTGCCATTGATGAGTGTTTGGCCAACAATTTATTGGGCGATAATATCTTAGGCTCAGAATTTGGCTTTAACCTACACGTACACACTGGCGCCGGTCGTTATATTTGCGGTGAAGAAACTGCTTTAATTAACTGTCTAGAAGGCCGCCGTGCTAACCCACGTACTAAGCCACCTTTCCCACAAGTGTCAGGCGCTTGGGGTCGTCCAACCGTTGTGAACAACGTAGAGACTTTAAGTAATATGCCAGCCATCTTGGTGAATGGTGTTGAGTGGTATCAAAGTCTGCCAAATGAGAAGGGCAACAGTACCACGCCAGGAACCAAAATCTTTGGCTGTTCTGGTCTGGTGAATGATCCAGGTCTTTGGGAATTGCCCTTTGGTTATACCGCACGTGAAATCATTGAAGACTTGGCCGGCGGCATGAAGCAGGGCAAGCGTCTAAAAGCTTGGCTACCAGGCGGGGCTTCTACCGACTTCCTAACCACAGAACACTTAGATGTCCCAATGGACTTTGATAGTATCCAAAAGGCGGGCAGCCGTATGGGTACCGGTCTGATTATGGTGGTTGATGAGTCACAGGACATGGTGCCACTACTTAAAAACTTAGAGATTTTCTTCCAACGTGAATCCTGCGGTTTTTGTACCCCTTGCCGTGATGGCTTACCTTGGGGCGTGAAGCTATTGACCGCTATCGATGATGGTGAAGGTCAAGTCGGTGATGTTGAAAAGCTTGAAGGCTTAACTCGTGATTTATGGTTAGGCAAGACTTTCTGTGCGCACGCACCAGGGGCTATGGAGCCATTAATGAGTGCGCTTAAATATTTCCGTCATGAATTTGACAGCAAAATCGTGGTACCAGCCGTTGAAGTAGATGCTGAGACCTCGGAATGGGCTGAGTCGGAAATTAAAAAAGTAATGTCATCTATGGGAAATAGCAGTCCTGCAGCATCGTCTAATTCAGGCGCAGATACCGGTAGTAACGTTAATTCGGATACAACAGCAGGCGCAGAAGCCGGGAATAAGACCCCAACTTCTAACCCTAGTGATGTGAAGTAGAGGAGTAGAAACAGGCATGGCGGTCATACATATTGACGGTAAGCAGGTCGAGGTAAACGGAGCAGACAACCTATTAGAGGCGTGTTTGTCACTGGGTATCGATGTGCCTTATTTCTGCTATCACCCTGCACTTGGTTCAGTCGGCTCATGCCGTCAGTGCGCGGTAAAGCAGTTTAACAACGCAGAAGATGCAGCAGCAGGCAAAGGCCGATTGGTCATGTCATGTATGGTAGCTCCTACCAATGACATGTATATTTCGGTTGATGATGCTGAGGCCAAAGCATTTCGAAAATCTATTGTTGAATTCTTAATGACCAACCACCCTCACGATTGTCCAACGTGTGAAGAGGGCGGTCATTGCCACTTACAAGACATGACTTATATGTCAGGTCATAACAAACGTCGTTATCGCTTCACCAAGCGCACACACCATAACCAAGAGTTAGGGCCATTCATTGCACATGAAATGAACCGCTGTATCGCTTGTTATCGTTGTGTTCGTTATTATAAAGATTACGCAGGTGGTGAAGACTTAGGCGTTTATGCCTCAAATAACCGCGTTTATTTTGGTCGCGACAAAGATGGTCAACTGGAAAGCGAGTTTTCAGGTAACTTAACTGAAGTTTGTCCAACCGGTGTATTTACTGATAAGACGCATTCAGACCGTTATAACCGTAAATGGGACATGCAGTATGCGCCAAGTATCTGTCATGGTTGTTCAGCGGGCTGTAATATTTCAGCCGGTGAGCGTTATGGCGAGTTACGTCGTATTGAGAACCGTTACAACGGCGAAGTAAACCGCTATTTCTTATGTGACTTAGGTCGCTTTAGCTATGGTTATGTGAACCGTGAAGACCGTCCTGTTCAAGCCATTGAGCACATCAATGACAAGCACGTCAAAATTAATGTTGACTATGCTTTAGATGAGACTGTAAAGCGCTTAAAGGATAAAAAAGTTATCGGTATTGGCTCACCACGAGCCAGTTTAGAGACCAACTTTGCTCTAAAAAAATTAGTTGGCTTTGATAACTTCTCAACCGGTTTAAACAGCCATCAACAGAGTCTGGTCGAAAAATGTATTGAGATTTTAAGTACTCAAGGCATTTATAACCCAACTATGGCTGAAATTGAAGAATATGATGCGGTATTTGTATTGGGTGAAGATGTTACCCAGACCAGCCCTCGTATTGCTTTGGCCATCCGTCAAGCGGCCAAAAACAAAAAAATCAAAATGGCTGAGGCTCTAAGAACAGAGTCTTGGTTAGCAGAGCCTGTGCAGCGTATTGGTCAAAAAGAGCTAAGCCCAGTCTACATTGCTGATACGGTGCAAACTAAGTTAGATGACATCAGTAAAGTCAGCTGTGTGGCGACGCCAGAAGACATTGCCAGCTTAGGTTTTGCAGTAGCAGATGCCATTAAAGCTTTGGGTAGTGATCTTGAGCAAATTAAGCAGGCTGCACCGCAAGAGCAGTCAGAAGATCCTATGCAAGAGTTGGCTCAGCAAATCGCATTTGACTTAGTGACCGCTGATAAGCCATTGGTTGTCTCAGGTACCGGTCAGTTTAGCGTGGCTATTATCGAAGCTTCTGCTCAAATTGCCCAAGCTTTAACGGATAAACGTGATCAAATCAAAGCTTATGAGCTTGAACAAATTGAAGTTCATAATGCTAAGGTACGTGCTCAACAAGCTCAGCAACAACCTGCTGAGGACAAAGAGCTGGATGCCAAACCAGATCAAGCCGGTCAATCTAAAGCCGCTGATAATCTAGAACGTCAGCCAAACCAAGAGCCTTTAGAATTAAAGCAAGCCAATGAAAAATACAGTAAGCAAGCGGGACTATACTTAAGTGTGCCCAATGCCAACAGTTTTGGGGTTTGTCTATTAGGTGGTAAGTCGGTTGAAGAATTATTGGCATCAGACTTCGATGCGGTTATTGTGGCCGAAAACCAACTAACCGATGCTTTAGATATCGATAAATTAGCTCAGCTGTTAAGCGACAAGACCGTGATTGCTTTAGATCATCAAAGCTTATACTGGCATAAATTTGTGGATATCGTCTTACCTGCAGCAAGTTTCGCCGAAGCAGATGGTACTTTAGTTTCTGCTGAAGGTCGTGCTCAGCGCTTCTTCCAAGTTTATGACCCAAGTTATTACGATAATAAAAACTGTATTAAAGAGGGTTGGCGCTGGCTACATGCTGTTGAAACCAGTCTAAATCAGTTGCCTCTAGATTGGACTCAGCTAGATGACGTGATCAATGAGCTGATTAAAACCCATCCGAATTTAGAAGGGATCAAACAGGCAGCTCCGGACTCAGACTTCCGTATTTCAGGTCTAAAAATTGCGCGTGAGCCAAGACGTTATTCTGGTCGTACCGCAATGCGTGCCAATATCTCAGTGCATGAGCCTATGCAGCCAAAAGATCTAGATACCGGTCTAACTTTCTCGATGGAAGGTTATAGCGGTACTCAGACACCAGGCTCAATGATTCCATTTGCTCAAGCGCCAGGTTGGAACTCTCCACAAGCTTGGAATAAGTATCAAGACAAAGTAGGGGGCAGTCTAAAACAAGGCGATCCAGGTATCCGTCTATTTGACTTAATGGATGAAACCAAAAAGCGTGCTAAGCGTGAATACATTCGTCCAGAATTAGCTCAGCCTATTAAGACCAGTATTTTCCAAGGTCAAGCCAAGTTAGTTCCGGTACATAATATATATGGCAGCTCTGCAATGGCACATAGAAGCCCAGTGGTTGCAGAACAAATGCAGCAACCTGCGTTATATATTGGTGTAGAGGATGCTGAGCATTGGCAAGTCAGTAATAACGATTGGCTAGCCATCACTGTAGATGGGCAGCGCGTTGAGTTACCAGTAACTATTGTGACGTATCTTGCAGAAGGCTGTATTGGTTACCCAGTGGGCCAAGTACCAATTTTACATGGCCACTTACCAGCCTCTGTAGTCAAAATAGATCCACCAAAAGCTTCAAACATAATGAATAACAAACCACAGTTAGAGGGTCAGGGAGGTTAATATGGAATCTATTCGAATCATCCCTGAGGTGCCAGGCTTTCTAAGTCAAAGCTTGTCGGTAGAGGCATGGAATACTTTATTCCTAGTAGGCCAAGCTTTGGTAATTTTCTTAGTTGTGGTTATCGTCGCTGCTTTAATGATTATCTATGAGCGTCGTATGCTGGCTTTATGGCAAGACCGTTATGGTCCAAACCGAGTAGGGCCTTGGGGATCATTACAGCTTGTGGCAGATATGTTGAAAATCTTTTTTAAAGAAGATTGGACGCCAAAGTTTGCTGATAAGTTTATGTTTATCCTAGCGCCAGCAATTGCCATGTTCACAGCGCTTGCTTCATTTGCCATTATCCCTATTTCACCAATGTTAGGCGTGGCAGATTGGAATATTGGTATTTTATTCTTCTTTGCTATGGCGGGTATGGCAGTCTACGCGGTTATGTTTGGCGGCTGGGCTTCTGAAAACAAATACTCTTTACTAGGCGGCCTTCGCTCTGCAGCACAGACCATCAGTTATGAAGTGTTCTTAGGGTTGTCGTTGATGGGTGTTGTGGCCATGACAGGTTCTTTTAACCTGCGTGAGATTGTCGAAGCACAAACAGGCGGCTTTTGGCACTGGAATATTTTCCCACAATTTTTAGGGTTCTTAACCTTCGTTGTGGCTGGTGTCGCTGTGACTCACCGCCATCCTTTTGACCAACCAGAAGCAGAACAAGAACTGGCTGAAGGTTATCATGTCGAATATTCAGGCATGAAGTTTGGTATGTTCTTTATTGGTGAGTATGTCAACGTTGTGCTTATTTCAGCGTTAATGACTTGTCTGTTCTTCGGGGGCTGGGATGCGCCGTTAAATCTAGGCTTTACCATTTTACCGCCAGCCTTTTGGTTCATGATCAAAACCTTATTCTTCATGACTATGTTCGTCTTAGCACGCGGCTCATTAATGCGTCCAAGATATGACCAAGTTATGAACTTTGGTTGGAAAGTGTGTTTACCTGTGACTTTAATTAACTTATTAATTACTGCGGCCTTAATCTTAATCTCAGCCGCTTAATATAGTTAAAGCCACTATAAACTAAAGACACTGATAGTAAGACAGCAATTTAGAAAAAGTATAGTTAAGTAAGACTTAGTTTAATAATAAAATACTGAGTTTTTGAATCTTCTATTTATTGGGTTAGATAGACCGGCTAATACGCTTTAGGGGTCTTATCACTGATAAGCAATTAGAGAAGTTAACATGTTTAAAACGTTGAAAAATACAGTCGTGGGCATGTTTACCATTGTGCGTTCTATGTGGATGGTTAACAGTCATGCGTTTAGACCTCGAGATACCATATTGTATCCTGAACAGCCTGTACCTGTGCCACCACGTTTCAGGGGTCGTATTGTACTGACCCGTGATCCTGATGGCGATGAGCGCTGCGTGGCGTGTAACTTATGTGCAGTAGCTTGCCCTGTGGCTTGTATCTCATTACAAAAAGCTGAGCGTGAAGATGGGCGCTGGTATCCTGAGTTTTTCCGTATTAACTTCTCTCGCTGTATCTTTTGTGGTATGTGCGAAGAAGCTTGTCCGACGACAGCCATCCAGCTAACTCCAGATTTCGAGTTGGGTGAATATGTACGCCAAAACTTAGTATACGAAAAAGAACACCTATTAATCTCAGGTCCAGGTAAATATCCTGACTATAACTATTACCGTGTTAGCGGTATGGCGATTAAAGACAAACCAAAAGGTGCTGCCCAAAATGAGGCTCAACCTGTCGATTTAAGGAGTCTATTGCCATGAGTTGGCTACACTGGTTTGATAACACTGCATTGGTAGGATTCTACGCATTGGGCTTGGTGGCAATTATTGCCAGCTTGCGTGTCATTATGCTCGCTAATCCTGTTCATGCCATTTTGTCTATGATTGTGACATTACTTGCTTTGGCAGGTATCTTTTTTATTATCGGCGCGCCTTTTGCCGGAGCGTTACAAGTTATTGTTTACGCCGGTGCAATTTTAGTACTGTTCGTCTTCGTTATTATGATGCTGAATTTAGGCACCAAGAACGATGCTCGTGAAAGTAAGTGGCTGGCCTCAGATGTTTGGGCAGTGCCTACCGCATTAACTTTTGTTATTGCAGTGGTCTTGGTTTATATGCTGTCTTTAGGTAGTGGCATTTCTACTGCAGAGGGTACAGAGGTAGCGAGCGCCACAATAGGTACGCAAACGGTCTCTGCTAAGCAAGTGGGTATCGCCTTATTTACGGAATACCTATTATTAGTAGAAGTAGCAGCTTTACTATTATTGGCGGCTCTAGTTGCGGCTTATCACTTGGGTAAAAGAGCGTTGGATGATGAAAATGAAAGTCATACCAGCCGTCTTTCAGCACCAAGAGGCCATACCGATGAGGTTTATGACTATCAGCCTGTTGATGCCAAAGACTTCATTGATACCAATACTCAATACAACGCTAGATCTAACCTGCACAATAAGGAGGATAGTTAATGGCAACTGCAACCTCTGAAACAGCTACCACCCTTGAAGCGGCAGCTGTGAGTAATGCAAATCCAGATGCTACTTCAGCAACTTCAGTTCAGTCGCTGCAAGTAAAGCCTGTCGAAATGGTGCAGGGTACACCGAATAACACGGTAGTAGAAAACTCTATTTTAGGTCCTATCCCAATGGAGCATGGCCTAATATTAGCAGGCATCATTTTTGCCATTGGCTTATGTGGCGTTATGGTTCGTCGCAACTTCTTATTCATGCTAATGAGCTTAGAGATTATGATGAGTGCTGCCGGTCTAGCCTTTATTGTGGCGGGTAGCCATTGGTTAAGTGCTGACGGTCAGGTGATGTTTATCTTTATCTTAACCCTAGCAGCTGCTGAAGCGTCATTAGGCTTAGCAATTCTATTACAGTTCTACCATCGCCGTGGTCACCTAGACATTGATTCGGCCAATGAGATGAGAGGTTAATGAGATGAGTTTATTAGCGTTAACCTTTATTTTTCCAGCCCTTAGTTTCTTAATATTGGCGACAATGCGAGATCACTTATCCGAGAATGTTGCCAAATGGCTGGGCGTTGGTAGCATGGGGCTGTCTGCCTTATGTGCCTTAGTAGCCTCAGTAAGCTATTTGCAAAACAATGATCCTAGCACGGTGATAAACATTCCTTTATGGACCTGGTTACAGGTGGGCGACTTTGCGCCAGCCTTTGGTCTAAGCTTTGATGGTTTAGCCTTAACCATGCTAGGCGTTATCACGGGTGTGGGCTTCTTAATTCACCTATTTGCCTCATGGTATATGAAAGGTGATGTGGGCTTCGCTCGCTTCTTTAGTTATATGAACTTGTTCGTTGCCAGCATGATATTGTTGGTATTGGCGGATAACTTACTGCTTCTTTATTTAGGTTGGGAAGGGGTAGGTATTTGTTCTTACTTACTAATTGGATTTTATTATCAAGACCGAGCCAATGGCCGTGCAGCTATTAAAGCCTTTACCGTAACTCGTATCGGTGACGTATTCTTAGCCTTTGGTTTATTCTTATTGTTCCGTGAATTCGGCACGCTAAATATCCAAGATATTATTACTCAAGCGCCGCAACTGTTCGAAGCCAATAACTCTACGTTGATATTAGCAACGATGATGTTGGTAGGTGGTGCCATGGGTAAATCAGCACAGATTCCACTGCATACTTGGCTTGCTGATGCGATGGCAGGTCCAACGCCTGTTTCTGCGTTAATTCACGCTGCGACCATGGTAACGGCTGGGGTTTATCTAATTGCCCGTTTACACCCACTATTTATATTAACGCCAGGTATTTTATTGTACTGGGTTGGTGCTGTGGGTGCGATTACCTTAGTAGTGGCTGGCTTCTGTGCACTAGCACAAACAGACATCAAGCGTATCCTAGCGTATTCGACCATGAGCCAAATTGGTTATATGTTCTTAGCTTTAGGTGTTGGCGCTTGGCAAGGGGCTATCTTCCACTTAATGACTCACGCTTTCTTTAAAGCTTTATTGTTCTTATCTGCCGGTGCGGTTATTACGGCTGTGCATCATGAACAGAATATCTTTAAGATGGGTGGTCTGCGCAAGAAGATTCCTTTGGTATTTTGGTGTTTCATCATCGGTGGTGGCGCACTAGCCGCTATTCCTTGGGTAACGGTAGGTTTCTACTCAAAAGAAGCAATCCTTTGGGAGAGCTATGCAACCGGTCATCAAGTCCTATTCTACATGGGGGTGTTCGGTGCGTTCCTAACGTCACTTTATACCTTCCGTATGATTTGGTTCACTTTCTTCGGTGAAGAAAAAACCGAGGCACATAAGCTATCAGGTATCTCTTATCAGTTACCCCTAGTCGTGCTACTGGTATTATCTACCACAGTAGGCGCGCTAATTACACCACCGCTACAAGGTGTGTTGCCTGAGAGTGTGGGTCATCTATTAGAGTTAAATGGTGAAGCTCATGCCAAACACACGGCAGAATTTATTGCCATGGGTGCTATGGCGTCAGGCTTAATCTTAGCTTTCTTACTGTATGTGGCTAACAGCGGTAAATTATTGGCTAAGTTCAAAGCATCGAGCTTAGGTGGTGCTATTTATTACTGGTGCTACAACGGTTTAGGCTTTGATGCTTTATATGATTTAGTGTTCGTAAAACCATTTTTATTAATTGGTAAATTACTTAAAGCGGATCCGGTTGATAAGACATGGAACATCCTACCTGCAATTGCTTCAGCGGGTAACAAAGTGATGGCCATGACTCAGACAGGTTCGCTTCGAGGATATGCCGCAAGCTTTGGATTGGGGATGGCAGTGTTATTGATACTAGTCATGACGACGGTGATTTAAGATGACAGAATTTCAATTAGCTTGGATGTTGCCAGCATTGATTGCGACCCCGTTCATCGCGGGTACGCTATGCTGGTTAGTAGAGAAAATTAATAATCGTCTGCCACGCTGGATCGCCTTGATCGGTATGATCATCACCTTTGGCCTAACGTTAGTTTTATGGCGTGAAGGTGCTTTTGCTGGTATGAGTGAGCAAGTGCTGGCCCCAACGGCTCAACTGCCTTGGTTTGCTGAATTTAGTGTGCCTTGGATTGAGTCCTTTGGTATTAGCTTCCACTTGGCTCTTGATGGTATGTCGCTATTGATGGTCTCGCTAACTGCCTTCTTAGGTATTATGGCGGTAGGCTGTTCATGGGGCGAAATTCAGCGCCGTGTTGGCTTCTTCCATCTAAACCTTCTATGGAGCTTGGGCGGGGTAATCGGGGTTTTCTTAGCCATCGACTTATTCTTATTCTTCTTCTTCTGGGAGATGATGTTAGTTCCCATCTACTTCCTAATTGCCATCTGGGGTCATAACGCCACCAATGGTAAGACCAAAGAGTACGCGGCCACTAAGTTCTTTATCTATACTCAGGCCTCTGGTTTGATTATGTTGATTGGTATTTTATTACTGGTCATCATGAATTACCGCACTTCAGGTATCTTTAGCTTTAACTATAATGACCTGTTGGGCACACAGCTTGGTGGTTGGGAATACCCAATCATGCTGTGCTTCTTCATTGGTTTTGCGGTTAAGTTACCTATCATGCCATTTCATGGCTGGTTACCTGATGCCCACGCTCAAGCCCCAACAGCGGGTTCGGTTGACTTGGCAGGTATCTTAATTAAGACGGCTGCTTATGGTCTGATTCGTTTTGTTTTACCGTTATTCCCAACGGCTTCACAAGAGTTTGCACCGATTGCCATCACTCTAGGCGCCATTGGTATCTTCTATGGTGCTTGGTTGGCCTTCGTCCAAACCGATATTAAGCGTTTATTAGCCTATACCAGTATTTCGCACATGGGCTTTGTGGTACTGGCCATCTATGCAGGTACCTTAATCAGTCTGCAAGGTCTTATGGTTCAGATGTTGGCTCACGGTCTATCGTCAGCGGCTCTGTTCATCATGGCCGGTCAGTTATACGAGCGTATGCACACACGTGAATTGCCATTAATGGGAGGCATGTGGGGCCAGTTCCGCTACTACGCACCTTTCTTAATGTTCTTCTGTGCAGCGTTATTGGGTATCCCAGGTACCGGTAACTTTATTGGTGAAATCTTAATCTTATTAGGCTCTTTCGAAAAATATCCAGGGTTCGTAGTTATTGCTACTTTCAGCTTGGTATGGGCAGGATTATATTCATTGATTATTATTTACCGCGCTTTATTTGGGGAAGAGACTGTGCCTAAGTATGCAGCTGCATCAGTAGCCACAAATAGCGTTCAACCTGCTGAGTTAGAGAAAGCTAAGGTACAGCCTGCGAATGCTACTTTGGCAGTCAATGAAAATAACACGACGCATATGATTAACCACAGCTACGAAGGCGAAGAGTCACACGATAAGCCTATTAATCTACATGATTTAAACAAACGTGAACTGGCGTTACTTCTTATCTTGGCAGTTGGACTGGTCTGGTTGGGCTTATACCCACAAACCGTCCTAGACACGTCTAGTCATGCTATGCAGTGGATTAATAATGCTTATACTTATCATGAAGTTGTTAATTTTGAAGCTGTAGAGTCAATACAGTCAGCAGTTGCCGCAGCGGAGGTACGTTAATGAATAATCTTCTAGCAAATGCTTGGCCTGTATTATTACCTTTTGCTCCAGTAATTATTGTCGCGATTACCTTATTGGTTGTGATGATCGCTATTGCTATTAAGCGTTCTCACTTCTTAACGGGTACGCTAGCAGTTGTGGGGTTAAACTTAGGTTTGATCACCTTGATCGGTCAGATAATGGGCTGGTTTGCAGTTCCTGAGCAAGTGATCGTCAGTGGTATGTTTATCATTGATCCCTTTGCTCAGTTCAATATGGTATTTATTTTCTTAGCTTCATTGGCTTGTTGTACTTTGGCGTATCCGTACTTCAAGACCTTTAAAGATCATAAAGAAGAGCTGTACCTATTATTGCTATTGTCGACGGTTGGCGCACTGCTAATGGTATCGGCACATAACTTAGCCTCATTCTTCATGAGTCTTGAGTTATTATCCGTACCTTTATACGGTATGTTGGCTTATGCCTTCATGCGTGATCGCTCGCTAGAGTCTGGTTTGAAGTACTTGGTATTGTCTGCCACCGCTTCAGCGACTTTGCTAATGGGTATGGCATTTATTTATGCTTCAACAGGTACTTTAGAATTCAAAGGCATTGCTCATGCGTTAGGTAATGTATTTGAGTCGCCACTGATGATCTTGGGCGCTGCAATGATGACCTTTGGTATCGCGTTTAAATTATCAGCAGCTCCTTTTCATATCTGGACACCAGACGTGTACCAAGGGGCACCAGCGCCTGTTGCGACTTACTTAGCTTCAGTGACCAAAGTGGCTATGATGGCACTGGCCGTTAGATTCATGTTGGATGCTGCGGTATTGGCCTTACCAGCGGTAAATACGCTATTGGTGGTGATTGCTACTTTATCTATCTTGTTTGGTAACTTACTGGCATTGCGTCAAACCAACTTAAAGCGCCTATTGGGTTATTCCTCTATTGCGCACATGGGTTATGTGTTGGTAGTAGCGGTAAGTATTGGTCCCGGGGCGTACTCCATCACTAATATGTACATGGCGATGTATGCTTTAACTTCACTGGGTCTGTTTGGGGTGATTACCCTAATGTCTAGTACTTATAGAGACGCAGGTGAGGCCGCTGAGCTTTATCATTACCAAGGTCTATTCTGGCGTCGTCCAGTATTGACTGGGGTAATGACAGTGATGTTACTGTCTATGGCAGGTATTCCATTGACGGCAGGCTTTATCACTAAGTTCTTCGCTATCGTAGCAGCAGTAGATGGTAGAGAGTGGTTCTTAGCAGCGATGATCGTTGTGGGTAGTGCCATTGGTCTATTCTATTACCTACGTGTGATGTTAACTCTATTTAAGCGTCCTACTAAAACAATTGAGTTTGATGCGTTAAGTGACTGGGGTATCCAAGCGGGTGGCTTTATGGTTATCCTAGTAACTTTAATAGTGTTATACGTCGGGGTTCTGCCTAATGAATTCATCAGTTGGGCGACTCAATCGGTTATCTGGTAAGCCTAGAGTCTATTGGGTCTAGCCTCATCTGGATGAGTTAAATAGCGTGATATGTTATGCTTGTAGGGTGAAATGCTCTACAAGCATTTTTTTGTCTTTATAAACACTAATAATTAACTTATAAAAAAGTAGAAACTATGACTGATAAATCAGATAACATTCAAAAAGTAGAGGTGCTAAGTATTACAACTTGGACACCCAGTTTATTTAGCTTCACAGTGACTCGTCCTGAAAGCTTCAAATTTACAGCAGGTCAGTGGGTACGTTTGGGTGTCAATCCTAGCCAGTTAAAACATCATGTGGATAACAAGACTCCAGATGTTCCTGATGAAGATATTTATCGTGCTTACTCAGTCGTATCTTCCCCTTATGATGAGACGCTAGAGTTCTTCTCAATTGTTATCCCTGATGGCGCCTTTACCTCACAGCTACAGCACTTACAAGTCGGTGATGAGCTGTTGTTAAACACCATTCCTTTTGGCTTCCTAACTTTAGCCCGCTATCAAGCGCCACTGCCAAAAGACTTATGGTTATTAGCAACAGGTACTGGACTAGCGCCTTTTTTATCGATGCTTCAAGATATGAAGACATGGGAAGATTATGAGCAAATCGTATTGGCTTACAGTGCCCGTAACGAAGCAGAGTTGGCGTACGTTGAGCTTATCAAGACATTAGAAGAGGACTTCGGTGGCTTAGTAACTTCACCTGCAAAGCTTACTTTTATTCCTATCGTTACCCGTGAAAATGTAGAAGGGGCTTTAGATAAGCGTCTGCCAGAACTATTAACCAGTGGTAAGTTAGAAGAAGTAGCGGGTGAGAAACTGACTACGGAACACTCACATGTGATGTTATGTGGTAACCCAGATATGGTTGAAGATACCAAAGAGACCTTAAAAGATATGGGTCTGGTCATGAACCGCCGCGGTGAAGGTAATATTGCGGTTGAAAACTACTGGTAAGATGTCGTTGCTTATTGGTTATAACAATGCCCATTAAATTAATGGGCATTTTTTATGATAAATTTTTCGATAAAACATAAAGATTATGAGGAAGGAGCATCGGCCTGATTTTCTGGTGCTGCTTCAATAAAAGCAGGCAGGGTATGACAGTGCTTGTCGATAGCAACGATATTAGGGTAGGGCGTTAAATCCACTTTAAAACGGCGTGCTGAATATACTTGGGGTATTAAGTAACAATCGGCTAATGTCGGCTGATTCCCATAACAAAAGTTACCACGCTCCTTATCTTGAGCCAAAAGAGACTCTAAAGCGGTAAACCCCTCAGAAATCCAGCGCTGACACCAAGCCATAACTTGTGGCTCATCAACGTTAAGCTCATTTCTTAAATACTGCAGGATTCGGCGGTTATTAATCGGATGAATATCACAGCCTATCATGGCGCTCAGTGCTCTGACACGAACACGGCCAGTCATATCTGAGGGTAGTAGTGGGTGCTGTGGGTAAGCTTCTTCTAACCACTCAAGAATAGCGGGACTTTGAAACATAACTAAGCTTTCAGTCTCTGACTTAGCAGCTTCTAGAACAGGCACTAAGCCTTGAGGGTTGATAGTTTTGAAAGCCGACTCTAATTGCTCATCTTGGGCTAAATTGACTGAGATGGACTCATAATCAAACTGCTTAAGATTCATGGCAATGCGAGTGCGGTGAGAGGTACCACTGCGAAAATATCCATATAGCTTCATCATCACTTTCCTTATTAAGATGTTAAATGGGATTATAATCGTTATCACCGGTCGCCGTAAAACCATCCACTTCAGGGGGTGGATATAAGGCGACACACACTGTCGTAAGAAGTCGTTAAAGGGTTGTAAGCTAAAATTAATCT
>ERZ808037.535-NODE-535-length-34252-cov-4.435757_pt1 | contig 34252 bp, 25 predicted proteins | sample MGYA00380190_ERZ808037 | MGnify/ENA primary metagenome ERZ808037 (study PRJEB31490, sample SAMN06133399) | mouse gut metagenome | isolation source: J9 | host: mice | place: China: Chengdu | collected 2015-05 ...
CGCCGTTCGTCAGAACGGCGGAACCGAATTAGTCCTGATACATCCCGTGACACTTCTTGAACTTCTTGCCGCTGCCGCAGGGGCAGGGGTCGTTGCGGCCGACGTTGGCGTAAGGGTCGTCCTTGTCCTTGACATAGGTCGTGGCCTTGGTCGTCGCCTTCGGAGCCTCGGCGGGCATGCCGGAGACCTGCGGGCGCGGGGCCGGCGCTTCGCCCTGGGGCGCGTCGAGCGCCGACTCGGGGTTCGAATAGCTCACCTTGCGACCGGCGAGCGGGTCGGCCTCTTCGGGCTCGGCGACCGGCGGCTGCGCGGCTATCTGCAAGCGCAGCAACGTGCGCAGGTAATCCTCATACATCTGCGCCGTCATCGAACGGAACGCGTTGTAGGCCTCCTCGCGATATTCCGTGAGCGGGTCGCGCTGGCCATAGGCGCGCAACCCGATGCCGTTGCGCAGGTAATCCATGTCCTGCAGGTGCGCCATCCAGCGCGTGTCCATGATGCGCAGCATGACCTGCGTCTCGAGCGTGTGCAGGATCTCGGGGCCGATCGAGGCGAGCTTGTCTTCGTAAACCGCCGTCAGGAACTCCGCAACGGCCTCTTCGACCAGCGCCGGGTCCTCGTCGTGATCGATCGCCTCGACGCTGAAGCCCTCGCGGCCGGTCATCGACGTGACCCACGCCTCGAGGCTCGCGATATCCCACTCATCGCTCATCGTCTTCTCTGGGCAGTTCTCGGCCACAGCGTCGCGCGCGCAGTCCGCGATGATTTCAGGGATCCGGTCGGTCATGTCCTTGCCGTCGAGAATCGCGTTGCGCTCTTCGTAAATCGCCGAGCGCTGCAGGTTCATGACGTCGTCATATTCGAGCACATTCTTACGCGCTGCGAAATGCATGCTCTCGACGTTGTGCTGGGCCGTCTCGATCGCCTTCGAGACCATGCCCGCTTGAATGGGCTGGTCGTCGGTCAAGCCCGACTTCTCCATCATGCGCGAGATGCCGTCCATGCGGTCGCCGCCGAACTTGCGCATGAGGTCGTCCTCGAGCGACAGGTAAAACTGCGTCTCGCCCGGGTCGCCCTGACGACCGGAACGGCCGCGCAGCTGATTGTCGATACGGCGCGACTCGTGACGCTCGGTGCCGATGACGAGCAAGCCACCGGCTGCACGCACCTTCTCGCGCTCGGCCTGCGTGACCTCCTCCGCCTCGGCAAGCGCCTTCTCGTAAGCCTCCTTCGTCGGCGCGGGCAGCGCGTTCTCCAGCTGCTCGAGAATCTCCTTCGCCTTCGCGCGGATGCGCGGATCGTCAGCGTTCAGCGCCTCTTCCGCCGCCGTGCGCGCCTCGAGCTGACGCGCTTCATCGACATCGGGGTCGAACCCACGGTTGCGCAGCAGGCTCTCCGCGAGCATTTCCGGATTGCCGCCGAGCAGGATGTCGGTGCCGCGGCCGGCCATGTTCGTCGCGATCGTGACCGCACCGACGCGCCCGGCCTGGGCGACGATGCTCGCCTCGCGCTCATGGTTCTTCGCGTTCAGCGTCTCGTGGCGGATGCCGCGCTTGTCGAGCAGATGGCTCAAGCGCTCGGAGCTCTCAATCGACACGGTGCCGATCAGGCACGGCTGCCCGATGGCGTTGCGCTGGGCAATCTCGTCTGCAACCGCGCTGAACTTCGCATCGATCGTGCGGTAAATCTGGTCGTTCTCGTCCTTGCGGATGACCGGCTTGTTCGGCGGAATCGCCGTGACCTCGAGCTTGTAAATCTGACGGAACTCGCTGTCCTCGGTCATGGCGGTGCCCGTCATGCCGGACAGTTTTTCATAGAGGCGGAAATAATTCTGCAGCGTGATCGTGGCAAGCGTCTGGTTCTCTTCCTTGATCTTGACGTGCTCTTTCGCCTCGATGGCCTGGTGCAGGCCCTCGGACCAGCGGCGACCCTCCATGATGCGGCCCGTGAACTCGTCGACGATCTTGACCTCGCCGTCGGTGACGACGTAATCGACGTCGCGATGGAACAAGAACTGCGCCTTCAGCGCTTGCTGCAGGTGGTTCGCGAGCGAGCCGGACGGGTCGGCGTAAATGTCGTCGATGCCCAGATTCGCCTCCACTTTCTCGAGACCGACCTCGGTGGCGTTGATTGTGCGCTTCGCCTCGTCCATCTGGTAATCGACTTCCTTCTGCAAGCCGACGACCGCGCGCGCGAAATCGTTGTAGGTCGACGCGGCCGCGCTGCCCGCGCCCGAGATGATGAGCGGGGTGCGCGCCTCGTCGATGAGGATCGAGTCGACCTCGTCGACGACGGCGAAGTGATGCCCGCGCTGCACGCGCGCGTCAGCGCGCGTCACCATGTTGTCGCGCAGGTAATCGAAGCCGAACTCGGAGTTCGTGCCATATGTCACGTCCGCAAGATAGGCCGGCTTTTTCAGCTCGGGGCGCATGCCGTTCTGGATGAGACCAACTTTCATGCCCATGAAGTCGTAAATCCGCCCCATCCACTCGGAGTCGCGCTTGGCGAGGTAGTCGTTCACGGTGACGATGTGGACGTTATGCCCCGGCAGCGCATTCAGATAGCCGGCGAGCGTCGAAACGAGCGTCTTGCCCTCGCCGGTCTTCATCTCGGCGATATGGCCGTCGTTGAGGGCCATGCCGCCGATGAGCTGCACGTCGAAGTGACGCATCCCGAGCGTGCGCAACGACGCCTCGCGCACGGCCGCAAACGCTTCGGGCAGCAGCTCGCCCAAGTCCTCGCCGCGCTCCAGGCGCTCGCGGAACTCGATCGTGCAGCGCGCGAGCTCCTCGTCGGATTTCGCCTGCATCTGAGCCTCTAGGCCGTTGATGACCTCAACCGTCTTCTCATAGGCCTTGACCTGCCGTCCCTCGCCGAACGACAGCAGCTTGGAAATGAATCCTGCCATGAATTATCCGCTTCCTCTCGCGGGTTTTACCAATCGTTCAAACTCTAGCATAATGCCGTTGCACCACGCCCAACCTGCACGAATACGTCATCCGCGAAACGGTAACGACCTCACGCCCCTTCGAGGAGGCTCTCGTAAAGCGCGACCGTCTCGGGAGAAGGATCAATTCCCAACTGGTCGGAAAGCGCGCGCCGGCAACTCAAATAGGTCATCATGGCAGCTGTGCGCTGGTTGCCGGCAATCTGAGCGCGCATCAGCGCAACATAAGCGTCCTCGCGCGTCTCGTCCCGCGCAATCGCCGCCCGCGCGAACCACACTCCCCAGCGAGGATTGCCGTCATCCACGGCGCTGACAGTCGCCGAGATGAGCGCGTCAACAAGCCTCGCCTGATAGTCCCGACGAGCCTTCACAATAAGCGGGTTATGGCGCTCAGCCGGCATCAACTCACATGAAAAATCGCGATCTATCTCGGAAAACAGCATTCCCCATTGCTCTACGTTCGGCGCCCCGAACAGAAGCTCCCGGCATATCTCGTCGAGGCGCTCGACGTCGCTTGTCACGAAACGGGAATCGAGGCTGCAGCCATACCGATGGCGCACGAGGTAAGGGCACGTGCCGTCAGGAAGGGACAGCGCCTGGCGCAAGCTCGACCACACCGTGTAGAAATTCTTGTTCGCCACCTCATGCGAACTCCGGGGCCACAGCGCCTCGACCGCAAGGTCGCGCGACAGCTCCTTGCCCTGGTTCACAGCGAGCAACACGAGCAGCGCCCGCGTGTTCTGTCGCTTGAACATGCTGTATTCGATCGGCACACCGCCGATGGACGCCTCGAAGCATCCGAACATTTTCAGCGAGAGAAGCGGCACCGAGCGCTCCTTCGCGGCCGTGGGGCCCAGCGATTCCCGCATCAGGAGCGACGACGGATGGGTGGCGATCCAGTCATCGCGCCGAGCCTGGTCTGCTTTCATCTTTTCAACGAGAAGCTGTCGCTGGGAAGCGATTCCCATTTCAATCTGGCGAAGCAGCATGAGAGAACTCGCATTGAGGCCGCGCCCGTCGAGGACCATGCCCCGCATGCGCGCGCCCTCCATCGACAGCGCCGCAGATGCGACGAAGAAATCAACCTCGCCGTAGGAACCGAAAGAAGACATGCGCTTTGCAACGAATTCCTCGGCCTCCCGACATGTCGACAGCTGATCAAGCGCGAGCTCGACTCCTCCCGGATGCTTCCCGAACATCCACGAAGCGACTATGCACAGCACCATCTCATTCTTGCCCGCTGCCTCGGCGTCCTTCCAGAAAGCGACCAAATCGGAGAACCCGCGCTCGCCCTCGTGCCAACCCCAAGCAAGCACCTCCCAATCAGCACAAGCCGCCAGCCCCTTCGATTGCAAAGCGGGAACCCTCTCATCGAGCGCGTCGCGGGCGCGGGCGGCAAGAGCTCCCCTATCGAGGCGCGTAACGAGCAATAGCCCCAAAACCTGGGCCTCATCGGAAGCCTCGCTGCTGAACGCGCAACGTTTCGCGCAGCGGAGCGCTCCGGTCTCGTCGTCGAGAATCTGACGGCAAAGCGCTTCGAACACATCGAGCCTCAATCGCATCTTCCCCCTGCTGGCCTCCCGATCAGACAAGAGGCAAATGACCGGGAAAAAGCATGACCGCCGAACAAGCTCCGCGATATTGTCCGACGTCCATTTCGCGCGGGTGCGCCGCGTGCACATCTCACGCACCAAAGCGCATGCCCGCATGGGTTGGGCGTTCTCCATCAGCGTCGAAGCCCAAGCCCACACGAGCTCGTCAGCCGTGTCGAACGACGACCGGGCAATCAGCTGGGGAATCACCCGCTTCAAAGGAGACGACAACGTTTCCACATCGGGCGTGGCAGCATCAAACCGGCCCGCATCGTAATCAATTCCCAAATGCGGGTAATCCGACAGAATCTCCGGCAGGTCGCGTTCGCCAAACGAGCTAAACGGGGCAAGATCCGCGAGCGGCCCCTTGCGCAACACCAGGATGCTAACAATGAGGAGCTTCAAATCGGAAGGTAATTCCTCCCGAAGCGCTCCCCTGACAAACAGGTCATCGCGGTCAGATGCCCCCGACCACGCAAGCAGGGGAACGCGCTCAGCCGGCCCGACTGACTCGACGGGCCGGCGCGAGCGCTCCTCTGCCGAGCGCAAATCGTCGAACTCCATGTCATCAAGCAGCAGCTCTTTTGAAGTAAGACACAACCTGTCACGCTGCATGGACCCGACGAAATCGCATGCCGGAACGCAAGTGACGACGACTTCGCAACCCCGCTCGAGCAGGTCGTCGATGGCAGATGAAAACAACTCTTGGCGCGCGGGGTCGAGCATCGAAACGTCATCGAAGACGACAAGGGCCGCATCCGGGTCGAGAGCGAGGCACGATGAAGCCAGCGTTCCCGCATCGAGGTCGCGCACGAAACACGGACTTTGAGAATTGAACCAGAAAACATGGGCCCAGGAATGGACGGTCTCGGCATACTCGATTGCCAAGCACGTTTTGCCATATCCGCTCGGGGCAACGACAAAACGCGCCACTCCCCGGTCCTTCAGAAGGCGCGCAACGAGAGTCGGGCGCGCTTTCGAGACCAACGAGGAGAAGACGGCGGGACGGCGGCCGCGACACGCGGCGCGGGAAACGAATCCGGACACAGACATGATGAGGCCTTTCCGCTGGCCGCTCATGTTCTGGTCGGGAACGCCATTTTAGGTAATCAACTTGCGGTTTTCAAGCGAAACGCTGTTTGATTTTGGTAACAAAAAACCCGTCTTTCCTGGAAAGACGGGTTGATTTGCGTTGGTTTTCCGTCGCGCCCTATTGTTCGTCAGCCTCATCCTGACGATTCTCGGCCAGGCCCCTTTCATCGCGCGGCCCGAGCAAATCGGCGATCCGATCGGAATAGACCGCGTCCTCGATGCCCGCCTCGGCGGCCAAATCCATGATCGGCGCATCGTTCCACAGCGCCTCCAGGCGATAATACTCGCGCGTCTCGGGCTGGAAGACGTGCACGACGACGCTGCCGTAATCGAGCAGCTCCCACGAGCCGTCTTTCGTGTCCTCGCGATGAAGCGGCTTGACGCCGGCCTGCTCGCGCTCAGCTTCCTCGATCTCGTCGATGATTGCGTTAACCTGGCGATTGTTCGCCGCCGTCACGATCACGAAATAATCCGTGACGCCGATGATGTCGCCCACATGCTGCACGACGATATCAGTCGCTTTCTTGCTATCAGCTGCACGCGCGGCGATAATCGCCATGTCGCGCGGGGTTGCCTGTTCCGTCATTTCTCGCGCCTCTCCTTCTCCGCCCGCCAGCGCAGGGCATTCGCATTCCAAATGCGCATCGTATCAGGATGCAGCGGCCGACGGCGCTCGAACAGCAAAAGAGTCCAATATTCATATGTTTGGAAGTAAAGCTCGTCGAGAGTTGCCGTTTTCGCGACCTCGCGCAACTCGTCGATGCGCCCGAACTTGCGGTTCGGTTCGAGCGCGTCGGCGATATAGATCACCTTGTCGAGGTCGCTCATGTCCTCGGCCGCCGTCGTGTGCCGATCGATCGCCTGCAGGACGTCGCCCGGAATCTCGGGGAAATCCCACCCGAGCGCCACCGCGGCTGTGTGGGCATGCAGCACGCCCGGCATGTTCTCGACAACCCACGGATCGAGCACCCCATCAAGCCCGAGCTCGCACACGCGGGCGCGCACCTGATCGTCGTCGAGCCCCTTATCCCAGTCGTGCAGCAAACCGGCAAGCCGCGCCTTGCGCTCGTCGAGGCCGTAACGCCGCGCAAGCTTCTTGGCCGTCTTCGCCACCCCCATGACATGCTCGAACCGCCTCTCGCTCACGCGATCGCGCAGCTCGGCCTTGCGCGCTTTGTAAAACTCCTTGGAAAGCGCCGACTCGTCACCATGAGAGCGGAAAGCGGCGGGATAGGAGGCAAGGCTGCGCTCCGCCCCATTCGGAACAAGATAACGAACCGAGCGCCCTTCAGCCTGACGACGGCGAATGTCGCTCGAGGAAACCTCGAGCGCGGTGCATTCCACGATATGCAAGTCAAACGGGGCGGCGGCGAGAATCGTCTCGCGCAATTTGTCTGACCCGGGGCTCCCAGGTCGGCCGGCGGCCACCGCCAAATGGGCGAGGCGGGCGATTTCGGCAACGTCGCGCCATTTCCCGATGCTTGCCGCGGCATCCGAGCCAACGATGAAATAAATCTCGGCATCCGGGTGCAGCTCGCGCAGCTCGTGAAGCGTGTCAACCGTGAACGTGTCGCCCGGACGGTCAACCTCGATGCGACTCGCCTCGAAGAACGGATTGTCGGCGACCGCCGCAGCCACGTCCGCGAAACGCGCCTCGGCATCGGCCACATCCTGATCGCGCTTGAACACGGGATTGCCCGTCGGCACGAACAGCACGCGGTCGAGCCCGAGCGCCTCGCGCACCTCCTCGGCAACACGCAAATGCCCGATGTGGATCGGGTCGAACGTTCCGCCCATCACACCGAGCTTGCTCATGCGCGCACCTGCCCGTCGCCTTCGACGATGTATTTGTAAGACGTGAGCGCCTCGAGGGCAAGGGGCCCGCGCACATGCAGCTTTTGAGTCGAGATGCCGATCTCGGCGCCAAGGCCGAACTGGCCGCCGTCGGTGAAGGCAGTCGAGGCGTTCGCATAGACGACGGCGGCATCGACGCGCTGTTCGAACGCGGCGACAGCCGCCTGGTCGCTCGCCACGATCGCCTCGGAATGATGCGTCGTGTAACGGTTCACGTGTCCAATCGCGTCATCGACGCCAGCCACGCAACGCACCGCAATCTCGGGCGCGAGATATTCAGTCTCCCAGTCTTCCTCGGTTGCGAGCTCGAAGCTCAAGCCCGACGCAGCCGCAACAGCGCCCGCCCGCTCATCGAGGTGCAGGAGCACGCCCTTCTCGGCCAAGCTCGCCAACACGCGCGGCAAGAACGCATCGGCAACCGTCTCGTCGACGAGCAGCGTCTCGGCCGCGTTGCACACGCCGTAACGCCGGCACTTCGCGTTCATCACGATGTCATGCGCCTTATCTAAATCAGCCGAAGCATGCACGTAAACGTGGCAATTACCCGTCCCCGTCTCGATGACCGGCACCTTCGACGTCTCGACGCAATGGCTGATAAGCCCCGCGCCGCCACGCGGCACGAGCACGTCCACGACGCCATGCAGGCTCATGAGCTCATCGGTCTGCGCGCGATCAGTCGATTCGATGCACTGAACGCAGCCTTCCGGCAAACCCGCACGCACCGCCGCCGCATGCAAGACATCGGCGATGACCTTGTTGGAATGCTCTGCGAGCGAGCCGCCACGCAGCACGACCGCATTACCCGCCTTGAGCGCGATGCCGGCCGCATCGGCCGTCACGTTCGGGCGCGCTTCGTAAACCACCGCCACAACTCCGAGCGGCACGCTGACTCGACGAAGCTGCAAGCCGTTGTAAAGCTCGCGCTCGACCTGCACCTGGCCGAGCGGGTCGGGAAGCTTCACGAGATCCTCGAGCGCATCGGCAATGTCGTTCACGCGTCCCTCGTCGAGCATAAGCCGGTCGAGCAGCGACTCCTTCGCGCCCTTGGCGCGCGCCGCCTCCATGTCGCGGGCGTTCTCGCCCACGACGAGCGCCGCGTTCTCGCGCAGGGCCTTCGCCATCTCTATGAGCGCGGCGTTGCGCACATCCTCGCTCGCCAGTCCTACGCCTGCGCTCGCCGCACGCGCTGTCTTCGCCTTCTCGGTCGCTTCGCCCATGTCGTCTCCTATTCGAAAATCACCAGGTCATCTCGATGAACCAGCGGCTTATCCGCCATTTCGGCTAACAAGCGGTTACGCGAGAGCTCCTCGCGCGTGCGCCCTAAAGCAAGCTCCGCCTCATCACGCGAGAACGCCACACGACCGCGCGCGAACAGATAATCCGACCCGTCTTTGATGTCGACGATATCGCCCTCCGCGAAATCACCCTCCACGCCGGCGACGCCCACGACGAGAAGCGAGCTGCCGCGCTGCTCGAGAGCGCGCTTGGCGCCGTCATCGACGATAATCGCGCCACGAGCCGCATCGCCCAAGGCGATCCACAACTTACGCGGCGTGATCTCATGCGCCGCCTCGCCGGCAACGAACAGCGTCCCGACCTCGCGTCCTTCCGCTACGTCGACGATGGCGTTCTCGCGACGCCCCGAGCACACGACGAGCGGGATTCCCGCCACGCCGAGCACGCGCGCCGCCTTCACCTTCGTCACCATGCCGCCAGAACCAACCGGCGAGCCCGCATCGCCCGCCACCGAGATGATGTCGGACCCAATCCCCTCGACGCGCTTGATGAGATGCGCATCGGGGTCCTGCGTCGGGTTCGCATCGTAAAGCCCCTCGACATCGGAAAGGATGATAGCGAGATCGGCGCCGATAAGGCACGCGACGAGCGCGCCGAGCGTGTCGTTATCGCCGAAGCGAATCTGCTCGACCGACACCGTGTCATTCTCGTTCACGATGGGAACCACGCCCAAGTCGAGAAGCCGCTCGAGCGTGTCGCGCGCATGCAGGTAAGCCGTGCGGTCGGCCGTGTCCCTCCGCGTCAGCAAGACGAGCGACGTTGCCATATCATGCTTCGCGAACGCATCGCCGTAAGCCGAGACGAACAGCCCCTGCCCCACCGAGGCCGCCGCCTGCAACGTCGGCATGTCATCGGGACGCTTGCCCGACATGCCGAGCCGCTCGAGCCCGCACGCAATGGCGCCCGACGAGACGATGACCACCTGCCACCCCGCCGCACGCACCTGCGCCACCTGCGCCGCCAGCATCTCAAGGAAAGCGTGATCAAACCGCCCCGCCTCGGTCGTCAACGTCGATGAGCCGATTTTCACCACTAAGCGCTTCATGTCATCCTTCCAGCGTGGCAGCGGCGCCAGGCACCTCTGCCGCATTCCGTAGGGGCGGGCTATTGCCCGCCCCCCACGACAACCCGCATCAGTCGTCCAACTCTTCGAACATATCCTCGTGAGTGCGCGCTGACTCGAAGTCGAACGCGTAACCCACGATGCGGATCTCGTCGCCATCGCGCGCGCCCGCTTCCTCGAGCGCAGTATCGAGCCCCATGCGCTTCATGCGATGCTGCATGAACGCGATGGCCTCCTCGTTCTCCCAGTCGGTCTGCACGACCATGCGCTCGACGCGCGGTCCCGACACGCGGAACACGCCAGCCGAAAGCTTCGTGATCTCGAAAGCCGCATCGCGTGCCTCGCGGCGGTGCTCCCACACCTGGTCGAACGAAACGTCACGCTCAGCCTCGGCAGCAGCCGCTTCGCGCAACTCGCGCACCTTCGAACCGATGGCATTCTTAAGCGCATCGACCCCTGCGCCGGTCAGCGCGGAAATCTGATAAAGCTTCGGGTCAATCGGGCTGTCCGCGAACTCATCACCGCCCGCCGCCGCAATCGAATCTGCGCGCACGCGCTCAGCCAACTTCGCGACGATCTCCTCATTGCCCGGGATGTCGATCTTGTTCGCCACCACGATGCGCGGCCGCTTGCCGAGCTCGTCGGCATAAAGCGCCAGCTCGTTATTGATGACCTCGTAATCGTTGAGCGGATCGCGCCCCTCCCAGTCGCCCGTCAAGTCGACAACGTGCACGATAAGCGCCGTGCGCTCGATGTGCCGCAGGAATTCGTGGCCGAGCCCGCGCCCCTCATGCGCCCCCTCGATGAGCCCGGGAACGTCGGCCACGACGAAGCTGTAATCATCAGAAGTCAGCGCCACGCCCAGGTTCGGCACCAAAGTCGTGAACGGATAATCGGCGATCTTCGGCCGCGCCGCGGAAATCTTCGCGATAAGCGACGACTTGCCCGCCGACGGCATGCCCACGAGCGCCGCATCGGCCATGAGCTTCATCTCGAGTTGAATCCAGCCCTCGCCCGCTGGCTCACCGAGCTCGGCGAACGCGGGCGCACGCCGCGTCGACGTGACGAAGTGAATGTTGCCGCGGCCGCCCGTGCCGCCCGGCATGACGATGACCTTCTCGCCATCATGCGTCAGGTCGGCGAGCAGCTCGCCCGTCTCCTTCGTCTCCTCGTCATATTCGCGCACGACGGTGCCGACCGGCACCTTCAGCACGAGATCCTCGCCACGGGCGCCGTGCATGCGCGACCCCTTGCCATGCGTGCCGCGCTGCGCCTTGAAATGATGCTTGAAGCGATAATCGATCAGCGACGACACACGCGCATCCGCCTGCACGATGACGTCGCCGCCGTGCCCGCCGTCACCGCCGTCGGGTCCGCCTTTCGGCACATGCGCCTCGCGCCGGAACGACATGCATCCCGCGCCGCCGTCGCCGCCCTTCACATGAATGTTCACTTTGTCGATAAACATAACAAGTCGATTCTAAACGAAAAGCGCCCCCTGGAAACCAGAGGGCGCCTTAACGGACAGTTTCAACCGTGACTTACGCCTGGTCGGCGTCAATCGGTCGAACATGGATGCGACGCTTCTCGCCGCGCGTGAAGACCAGATGGCCGTCACACTTCGCGAACAGGGTGTCGTCCTTGCCACGGCCCACGTTGTCGCCCGGATGGAACTTCGTGCCACGCTGACGCACGAGGATGTTGCCAGCCTTGACGTACTCGCCAGCGAACTTCTTCACGCCGAGTCGCTGCGCATGAGAGTCGCGACCATTACGAGAGGAGCCTAAACCTTTCTTGTGTGCCATAAGTTATCAGCCTCCTTCTTATTCCTCGGAAGCGGCTTCGGCCTTGGCGGCCTTCTTCTTCGCCGGCTTCTTGTATTTCTCGGAACCAACCGACATGATGCGCACGCGGGTCAGCTGCTGGCGATGACCACGCAGCTTCTTGTAGCCCTTGCGCTTCTTGAACTTGAAGACAATCTGCTTCTTGTCCTTGAACTGGTCGAGGACCTGAGCGGTGACCTTCGTGGAAGCAGCCTTGGCCGGATCGGCCTCGATCTTGGCGCCATCCGCGACGAAGATAACCGGAAGCTCAACCGTGTCGCCGACCTCGGCGGGAAGCTTCTCGATCGCAATAACGTCGCCCGGCTTGACCGTGTACTGCTTGCCACCCGTTTTAACAACTGCGTACATAAACGTTCTCCTTGACTCTTTCGAACATTTCCCTGCACGACGACACGTAATGGGTGGGACGTGCCATCTGTGCGTTTGCGTAAAGACGCAAGCGAATACTTTACCAGCGCAACCGAATCACGTCAACGAAAACACAAAGCCGACAGAATGTGGCGGGCCTGCATTACCCTCGTAGGGGCGGGCTACTGCCCGCCCGTCAACCATGGCCGCCGGGCGGGCAATAGCCCGCCCCTACGCAGTGGAACGCCCGTCGCCAACCATGTCCGCCCCCGAGGAAGGCGGAACGCCCGTCGCCGACGTTTGCTCCACCGGTCAGTGAGCTTCAGCCCACGTGGCGCCCCACGACACATCGGCGATGAGGGGCACTTTCAACTCGATGACGTTCTCCATGACGTCCTTCACCATCGCGCTCAATCGATCAATTTCAGCCGCAGGAACGGAGAAATCGAGCTCGTCATGCACCTGGATGAGCAGCTTGGCCTCGAAGCCGTCGGCGACCAGGCGCCGGGCGACCTCGTTCATCGCGAGCTTGATGATGTCGGCAGCCGAGCCCTGCATCGGATGGTTCATCGCGGTGCGCTCGCCGAAACCGCGCTGCACGGCGTTACGCGCCGAGAGCTCGGGGATGTAGCGCCTCCGGCCGAACATCGTCTCGGCATAGCCGCGCTCCCTCGCGCCGGCAACCGTCTCATCGAGGTAAGCGCGCACGCCAGGATAAGCCTCGAAATAGCGATCGATCATCTCCTTGGCCTCAGCCATCGGAATCTCGAGGCTCTGCGCCAAGCCAAACGCCTGCTGACCATAGACGATGCCGAAGTTCACAGCCTTCGCGCGGCTGCGCATCTCGGGCGTGACCTCTTCGACCGGCACGCCGAACACGCGCGCCGCCGTGCTCGCATGGAAATCCGCACCCGAGTTGAAAGCCGCAACCAGGTGCTCGTCGCCCGACAGGTGGGCGAGCAGCCGCAGCTCGATTTGCGAGTAGTCGGCAGACAGGAACACGGAATCGCCGTCGAGCGCGCCGAAGCACGCGCGGATTTTGCGGCCGAAATCGGTGCGCACGGGAATGTTCTGCAAATTCGGGTCAGATGACGACAGGCGCCCCGTCGCCGTGACGGTCTCGTTGAACGACGTGTGCACGCGCCCATCGCCATAGCGGCGCGCGATCTGCGGCAACGCGTCGATGTAGGTCGACTTGATCTTCGCGAGCTCACGGTAATGCAGCACGATGACCGGCAGCTCGAAATCGGCCGCCAGCTTCTTCAGCACCTGCGCATCGGTTGAATAGCCGCTCTTGTTCTTCTTGCCGTGCGGCATCTCGAGCACCTCGAACAGAATATGACCGAGCTGCTTGGGCGAATCGACGTTGAACTCCTCGCCGGCAAGCTCGTAAATCTTGGCTTTGAGCTGATCGATCTCCGCTTGGGTGCTCTCACCGAGCGCGGCGAGGGCCGTCGAGTCAATGGGCGCGCCGTTGCGTTCGACGACGGCGAGGACGCTCACGAGCGGCGCATCGATGCGACGGTAAACGCCCTGCCCGTCCTCTTCGTCGAGCTTCCCCTCGAGAATCTCCGCCAAAGCGCGAACCGCCTGCGCCTCGATAGCAACCCGCGCACGGTCATCGCTCGCCGCGGGAAGCGCGGCATCGCAATACGTCTCGAGCAACGCATCGAGCGGGTACTTCCCCGCCGACGAGTTCAAGACGTAAGCCGCCAGCGCGACGTCGAAGAAATCGGCGCCAAACAGATCCGCCTCGTCCACGAGCGCCAAATCGGACGAATCACGCGGAAAGACCTCATGGAGCACCGCTTTCGCATCGAGCGCCGAGAACGCGCCCTCCTTCACGAAGCGGACGAGCGCGGCGATGGCCTCGTCGCCTTCCACGACCGCGCAGCCTTCCCCGCAAGCGACGGCAACCGTGAGTGAAGGCGCGAACAGCGATTCCTGTGCCGGGCGCACGAACGAGAGCCCGACGCGCTCACCTCGTCCAAGCGCCCCCTCGATCAACGCGCTCGCATCGGCGCCTTCAACCGCATCCTGCGCCTCGAAACTCTTCGCAGCCGACACCGCGCCTTCCTGACCGACAAGCCGCAACAACTTGTCGAGGTGAGCGTTGAACTTGATTGCGCCGAACGCGGCGGCAACCGTCTCCGCATCGAACGACGGCCAAGCGACCTCGTCGACATCGAGCTCGAAATCGAGGTCGGTCACGATGGTTGCGATCTTGCGCGACAAGAACGCCATCTCGCGGTTGTCGCGGATGTTCTCGAGCTGCTTGCCCTTCAGTTTGTCGAGGTTGTCATAGACGCCCTCCATCGTGCCATATTGGTCGAGGAGCTTCTGCGCCGTCTTCGGCCCGATGCCCGGCACGCCGGGGATGTTGTCCGACGTGTCGCCCATGAAGCCGAGGTAATCGGGAAACTGGGCGGGCGTGATGCCATATTTCTCCTTCACCGTCTCGGGGTCGTAGATCACGACGTCGGTGATTCCCTTCTTCGTCGTGACGACATGCGTGAGATCGGTCACGAGCTGGTTCACATCCTTGTCGCCCGACACGAGCAGCGTCTCGTAACCGCGCTCCTCGTCGCGCGCGGCCACCGTACCCAAGATGTCGTCGCCCTCCCAGCCGGGCACTTTCACGACCGGGATGTTCATCGCCTCGAGCAGGCTCTCCATCACAGGAAACTGGCAGCGCAGCTCGTCGTCCATCGGCGGGCGCTGCGCCTTATATTGCTCGAGCGCCTCCATGCGAAACTTCGGCTTGCCGGCATCGAACGCGCACACGATGCCGTCAGGCCGCGCGATCTCGATGAACTTGAACAGCATCGAGCAGAAGCCGAACACGGCATTCGTCGGCGTGCCGTCCGGCGCGTTCATCGTCGGCGGCACCGCGTGATAGGCCCGGTGCATGAGCGAATTGCCGTCGATCACGGCGATTTTCTTCGGCATGGAACTCCCTTTCCTCTTTTGGGAAAGTATACGAGATGTGACAGCGGAACGCCCGTCGTCGACGTTTGTTCCACCGCCGCCGTCGTGCCACTGCCTGCGATTGTGGAACAAACGTCGGCGACGGGCGTTCCATCTACGCAGACCAGAGATACCCGACGCCGCGAACCGTCTCAAGATGCTGGGACAAATCAGGGCCGAGCTTGGCGCGAATGCGGCGAACGTGCACGTCGACGGTTCGCGAACCGCCGTAATAATCGAAGCCCCACACATGCTGCAAAAGGGCATCGCGCGAGAACGTGTGTCCCGCATGGCGCACGAGGAACGACAGCAGCGCATATTCAAGGTAAGTGAAGTCAACGGGGTCGTCGGCAATCGAAACCTGATACGTCGCAAGATTGATCGTCATCGAGTCGACGGCAATGATCTCGGAATGGCCGACACCGCCCTCGTCTTGCAACAACCGCCGCACGCGAGCAGAGCACTCCGGCTGGCTGGCACCATGCACCACGAAATCGCACGGCACCATCGGCAAACGCAATTCATCAAGGTCCGCTTCGTCCACGATGACGAGCAGCGGGCACGAACGGTCCTCCACCAGCGAGCCGATTTCACCCACGTTCGCAACCGCCGTGCCACGCGCCTCGAAGATGACGAGGTCGCACGTCGCACCCGGCGCGAGCAGCTTCTTGATCTGCGCGGTCGAACCCGCCGCGATCTCAACGTCAAGCTGGGACAGCACCTGCTGGAACTTGTAGGCGTTATCCAAGCTGTCGGCTATGAACACAACCCTCTTCTTCATTACAGCACCGCCAGATAACGCTCGAGTTCCCATTGGCTCACATGACGGAGATACTCCATCCACTCAGCCCGCTTAGTCTCGACGAGATAGGAATGAATATGCTCGCCAAGCGTCTTGCGCATGAGGTCGGACGCCGCGAACAGCTCGACCGCCTCGCCGAGGTTGGCCGGCAGCTTCGCAAGGCCCGTCTGCTCGTCGCAGCCCAGCGCGCCTTCGACGGGATCGCCCGGATCGAGCTCTTCCTCGATGCCCGCCAAGCCCGCGGCCAACATGACCGCGAACGCGAGGTAAGGATTCGCCGACGGATCGGGGCTGCGCAACTCGATGCGGCACGCCTCGGGCTGATGCGGACGATAACCCGGCACGCGCAACAACGCCGAACGGTTCGTGTGAGCCCACGACAAGCAAGCCGGCACCTCGCCCTCGCCGATCAAACGCTTGTAAGAATTGACGTATTGATTGGTGACCAGGCAGAACTCGGGCGCATATTTCAGAATGCCCGCGAGATAACGCTTCGCCGTCACCGACAAGTTGTAGCCAAGCGGATCGCCCTCGTCGAAGAACAGGTTGTTGCCGTCGAGGTCAACGAGGCTCTGATGGACATGCATGCCCGAACCCGGCGCATCGGCGAGCGGCTTCGGCATGAACGACGCGAACACGCCGTGGACACGCGCGATCTCCTTCACGACGAGCTTATAGGTCATGACCGCGTCGGCCATCGAGAGCGCATCGGTGTAACGCAGGTCGATCTCATGCTGCGACGGCCCGTTCTCGTGATGCGAATACTCGATCGGGATGCCCATCTTCTCGAGCGCGAGCACTGTGTCGCGTCGCAGATCGGATGCGTAATCGAGGCCGGTGAGGTCGAAATAGCCGCCACGGTCGAGCACCTCGGGCTCTTCGGGCGTCTTGAAGTAATAATACTCGAGCTCGGGCCCGACGTTGAACGCATAGCCCTTCTCGGCCGCAGCATCGACGACGCGGCGCAGCACCTGGCGCGGATCGCCTTCGAAAGCGGCGCCATCAGGCGTGCGGACGTCGCAGAACATGCGAGCAACCGCGTCTTCGGACGGACGCCAAGGCAACACCTGGAACGTCGAGGGATCGGGGAACGCGAGCATGTCCGACTCCTCGGCCGGGCTGAAGCCCGCGACGCAGCTGCCGTCGAAGCCCATGCCATCCGCGAACGCATGCTCGATCTCGCTCGGGGACACCGCGAACGACTTCATCCTGCCGAGCACGTCGGTAAACCACAGGCGCACGAAATGCACGTCTCGGCTCTTGATGGTCTTCAGGACGAAATCGACTTCCGGATTCATGGCGACTCCCTCGCATATATCAGTAAACACCGTCCCCCATTGTAGCGTCTGACGCTCATATTTACGAAGTCTTCACCAAGTGGAACGCTTGTCGTCGGCGTTTGTTCCACCGCGGTGGAACAAACGCCGACGACAAGCGTCCAGCAAGCATCGCGTATACTTATCGCCATGCATGGTTACTACACATACGAGAGCACGGTGCCCGCGCGCGACCGCAAACCGCGCGTAGCCATCGTCACGCAAGGCGTGAAACTGCCCGGCGAGGAGCGCGGCTACACGCGTTTCCGGTTCTTGTCCGATCTGCTCGCGCGCGAAGGATTCGAGGTCGACCTCATCACGTCGACGTTCCAGCACTGGGACAAGGCGCAGCGCGACACGACGCGCGCGTCTTTCCAGGGGCTGCCTTACCGGGTGCAGTTCGTTTTCGAGCCTGGATATAAGCGCAACCTCGACCTCGTGCGCATCAACAGCCACCGCATCTTCGCGCGCAACCTGAAAGGCTTCTTCAAGAGCCGCTTCAGGGACAACCCGCGCGCCTATGACCTCATCTATTCCGAGATTCCCCCGAACGACATGGCGCGCGTTTGCGCCGAGGCAGCTCGTGAGCAAGGCATTCCCTATGTGGCCGACGTGAACGACCTCTGGCCCGAGGCGATGCGCATGGCAATTGACGTGCCGGTTCTCAGCGACATTGCATTCGCGCCGTTCGCACGCGACGCGCGACGCGTTTACCAGCTCATATCAGCCGCCGTGGGAACGTCCGACGAATACGCCGACCGACCCGCCGCCGACCGCGACGAGCCCTATGAAAAGCGAACGGTCTACGTCGGAAACCAGCTCGCCCTGTTCGACGAAGGGGCGCGCGAGAACCCCATCTCCAAACCCGAAGGGGAAGTCTGGGTGACTTACGCCGGCATGCTCGGCGCAAGCTACGACATTGCTACGCTCATCGACGCATCGATCCTCGCCGCCGAGAAAGACCCGCGCATCCGCGTGAAGCTCCTGGGCGACGGCCCTGACCGCGAAGCTCTCGAGAAGCGGGCCGCCGACGCGGGCGCACCCGTGGAGTTCGTCGGATATGCGCCCTATGAAGTCATGGCAGGCTGGCTGTGCGCTTCCGACGTCACGGTGAACTCGCTCGTGAAATCCGCCGCTCAGAGCATCGTCACGAAAATCGGCGACTACCTCGCAGCCGGCATCCCGATGGTCAACACCGGTTCGAGCCCCGAATTCCGCGCGAAGGTCGAATCGGACGGCTTCGGCGTGAACGTCGAAGCAGAAGACGCCCAAGCGCTCGCCAACGCGGTCCTCGAGCTCGCCGACGATCCAAGTCGCTGCACCGACATGGGCCGACGCGCACGCAGCATCGCCGAAGAGCAATTCGATCAAGAGCGCTCCTACCAGGCAATCGTCGAGCTCATTCGCAGCCTCGTCTAACGCAAGCGGGCACGGGTTCGGATTGCACGCAAAGTTTTTGCATGCAATCTGAACCCGTGCCCATTTGCACCCGTATAATGTTCGGCATGGCTACGCAACGAAACATCTCTTTCTCGCCGCCCGACATCACTCAGGCGGAAATCGACGAAGTCGTGGACGCGCTGCAAAGCGGTTGGATCACGACGGGGCCGAAGACGAAGCAACTCGAACGCGACTTGGCGGAATTCGTCGGAACGAATCGCATGGCATGCCTCGGGTCGGCCACCGCCGCGCTCGAATGCGCGCTCCGGCTGCTCGGCATCGGGCCGGGCGACGAAGTCATCACGAGCGCCTACACCTACACGGCGTCGGCGTCGGCGATTTGCCATGTCGGAGCAACCCCGGTGCTGTGCGACGTCGCGGAGGGTTCCTTCGAGATGGACTATTCCCAACTCGGCAAGCTCATCACCAACAAGACCCGCGCCATCATCCCCGTCGACATCGCGGGGCGCATGGTCGACTACGATGCGCTGTTCGCCGCGCTCGACCGAGAAGCCAACCGCTGGCAGCCGCAAACAGACGCGCAGCGCAAATTCGACCGCATCCCCGTCGTGGCCGATGCGGCCCATTCGCTCGGAGCTCGCCGGCACGGCAAGAACGCCGGACAAGTTGCCGACCTCACCGCATTCTCGTTCCACGCCGTCAAGAACTTCACGACCGCCGAAGGCGGCGCGCTCACCTGGCGACCCGGCACGTTCGATGACGAAAGTGCCTACCACCAGGTCATGCTCATGTCGCTTCACGGACAGTCGAAGGACGCGCTCGCCAAGGACAAGGCGGGATCCTGGGAATACGACATCATGTTCCCCGGCTGGAAATGCAACATGACCGACATGCAGGCAGCGCTGGGCCTTGCGCAGCTCAAGCGCTATCCCGCGCTGCTCGCGCGTCGACGCGAGCTCATCGAGCGCTACGAAGCAGGACTCGCCGACGCAGACGTCACGCTGCTGCGCCACTACGAAGGCGACGCCGACAAGGACGGCTTCGCATCGAGCGGACACCTCATGCTCGTCCGCCTCAACGGGCGCAGCCGCGCTTTCCGCGACGAACTCATCGTTCGCCTGGCTGAAGCGGGCGTCGCGAGCAACGTGCACTACAAGCCGCTGCCGCTGCTCACCGCATACCGCGACCTCGGGTTCGACATCGCCGACTTCGAGCATGCGCTCGCGCAGTTCGAAAACGAAATCACCTTGCCGCTGCACACGCTGCTCACCGACGATGACCTTGACTTCATCGTGGAGCAGTTCCACCGCTGCAAGTGCGAGATGGAAGCGGAAGGAATTCGATGAGCAAGCTGGGCAAAGGGGTCGACGCCTTGATCGCCGGCATTGCGGGCGCATCGCTTGCCGGCGCCGCAGTCGACATGGTCGAAAACGACAATGCGAGCGGAACGCTTTACCAACGCTTCGGCAAACGCGCATGCGATATCGCAATCGGAATCGTGGCGCTGCCCGTCGTCGGCGCAGTCACTGCGGTCTGCGGCGCCGCCATCAAGCGCGAGGACAACGGCCCCGTGTTCTACAACGCGCCGCGCGTCGGCAAGGACGGACGCGAGTTCACGATGTTCAAGCTGCGCTCGATGAAAGTCAACGCACCCGACCTCGTGATGGAAGACGGCTCAACCTATAACGGCGCCGACGACCCGCGCATGACGCGCGTGGGAGCCTTCATGCGCAAGACGAGCCTCGACGAAATCCCGCAGTTCCTCAACGTGCTGCGCGGAGACATGAGCGTCATCGGCCCGCGCCCCGACCTCAAGCGCGAAACGGAGCTCTACGAAGGCGACGAGCCGCTGAAACTCACCGTGAAACCCGGCGTCACCGGCTATGCCGCCGTCTACGGCCGCAACTCGCTGCCTTGGCATGACCGCCTCGCGCTCGACGTCGAATACGTTCGCAACCAGAGCTTCCCACTCGACCTGAAGGTGTTCTTGAAAACGTTCAGCACCGTCTTCAAGCAAGAGGGAATCTACAACCAAACAGAAGACGGCGAATAGCCCCTAAATCGAGAACCACGATTCCAGCATTGCGTAAAAATTGGGGTTCATGGTCATAAGCTGCCCATATTTACCCACGGACAACAAGTTCCAATAATTGAGTCCCTCTCCGACGAGCACAAGCACAACGAAAAGCATCAAAACGAACGCGCCCTTGCCAGGCTTGTGCTTTGCGGCATCGGCGTCGAGCCACACGACCCACACGCACAGCGCCGGGATGAGCAATGCCCATGCAAAATCCGAGAAATAACGCATCGAAACGCTCGCCACTTGAGCGCTCAGCAACATGAGCACCACGGCGGCAACGCAGCACACCACGCAAAGCCCGAACAACCCCCGCTTTTTGAGGGCCCTCCGGAAATGCCACAACCCGAGCACCGAAAGCGCCGCAGGCATGAATGCGAAAAAGCCCCCGTAAAACGGCTCGACCGGCACCTCGGAACGCCACGTTATCTCATCGAGATACGGGAAGGCCGGCTTGACGTCAATCGGCAGCAGCACGTAAAAGAGCAACGCAACCGCAATTGCGCGAACGCTGATCCCATGCGACTTCGCCGTCATATCGAATCCCGTGAGGTTATACGATGCACCGAAATCGAACAGCGACCCGAAGCGCGCGTAGTTGTAAGCCATGGCAGCCAGGCCGATGGTCAAGCACGGCCCAATGACGGCCACCGTGTTAGCAATGCCCTTCCGCGAGAAGAATTGCCGCTCGGAAACAATCTCTTTCCAAAACAAGGGAAACGCGAGCGCAACCACAACGAACATTTGCGGGCGACACCACAACGTGCACGCCAGCAGCGCCGATCCCAATGCGAGCAACCCTTTTCGCAAGGAGCCATCAGGGCGACGGGCGCACACCCACGCCGCCAGACCGAAGAAAATGCACGACAAACCCGCAAGCGGGGGCAACGAGTAAAACAGCGGGTAAAACACCTGCGTAAGCGTCGCACAACCCATCGCGAACATGATGAACGAGAGCAAATAGACCCCGAGCGTCGTCTCAGGAGCGAACCGGCGCAAGAACTTGAAGAGAAACACCGCAATTGAAACGGCGAGCACGACGGCAAAGAACGCAACCGCGTAATCGGTCCGCAAATCGGTCCCTGTTATCGCCTTGAACGGGACAAACGCGACCAGCGCCGGCAAAGCCCCGAAATAGCAGTAATACTTCCCCTCGTAAAACGCGAAGTCCCAATAGAAGGGCTCCCCCGTCTCATAGGCATGGTCAAAGCGCTCCTGCGCGTCATAAGGGTTCTCCATGTTCGCCAGCCAGTCAGGCACATCGAGGTCGAGCCACGTGCGCCCCGCCAGGATCGAATCGGCGAGATAAGCATATTGCTGTCCATCATCATAGACAGCACCTTCAAACTTCGTCGTCCCCGCCGTGAAAAACTGCTCCTCGTCAACATGCTGGGTGACAACCGCAAATGACACCGCATGCAAACCAACGACCAGGGCGATAACCGCAAGCTGCGCTTTCGTACCTTGCAGCGTCACCGAATGCATTCGCGCCGACGGGCGGAAAGCAAATGCGTAATATGCGCACGCAACGAGAATCGCGATGCGCGGCATGCACAGCGAAAACGACGCCTCATCGGGACCTCCGAGAAACCAGAGCCAGAACCGCCCGTTGAACAGCACGACTTCGATTGCAAGAGCCGCTGCGAGCGGAGCGAGGTAATAAAGCGCCTTACGACCCCTCTTCATTCCATCCGCCATCGCTCTACACCTTCTTCACGACGAGCGCAAGCAGGATATCGACAAGCGCACGCAAGCAGCCCGCCGCAAAGTAAGGGAACGTCGTTCCCGAAATAAGCGGAAGCTCCTGCCACGGAGCGAGCATCCAATCAAACGAATGAATGCACAGCAACAACAGCGAGTTGACACCGAGCCACACGAGCGGCCTCCTCAGCGGCTTAATCCGGTGCTCGACCGCATACGCAAACTGGTAGGCCATGTAGCTTCCGGCAAAAGCGCCGATGAGCGAAAACGGAACCAGGTCATAAGTGCGCGCCGCAAGCTCCAAATAGCTGAAATGCACGCTGACCGCCCAGATTGCAAGCGCAATTGGAAACGTCCACCACCTCCGCATGAGTTTCGGAAGATCGTGCTTCTTTGCCAAATACCCGACGAACATGAACAAGCACGCCACCATCGCGACGTCATAGGACAGCGGAAGCTTCTTGTCGATAAAAATGCCCGCCAACGCGAACGCTATCCAGAAGAGAAGCTGCGCCCATTCTGGAACGCCACGTTTTTCAAACCAGCCAACCCCGATGTTCAAGGTAACGCGCGCGCAGAACAAAGCGACCAGAAACCAAATCACCCCTGCCGGAGGAATGCCCCAGCTGTAAAGACCCGTTCCTGACGCGAACACGAAACCAAGCAGCGAATATGCAACATCGCCAAGCCCCCAGCTGGGCTGCTGGACAAATTGAACGAGCTGAATTGCCCAATATGTCAGCACATAAGGAACAAGCAATCGCTTAGCAGATGAGACAACGACTTCGCGCGTCGGCTTCACGCGAAACGTATATCCTGCCAAGATGAAGAACAACGGCATGTGAAACGAGAAAACGAGCTTGCGCGGTAGCGACTCGTTGAGAAACGTGTGCCCGACGATCATGAGCACAATGCCAACGCCCTTGGCGATGTCAATCCATTCGATACGTTTTTTCTCTGCCATAAAGGGTAATTTTACCCCATCAGCCGATTAATCGAGCTGGGAGGACAGCAGCTCGAGACGCAGCATCTCGAGGCTTCGCATGGCGGCGGCAGAATCGGCCATGAGCCATTCGGGCACCTCGTTGCGCGAGCCGACCTCGTTGAGACGCTCCTCCAAGGCAAGCGCCGACATCGGCAGCACATGGCGCAGCTTGTTCTTCCAAGCAGGACGGCCGCCTTCCTCGCCCTGGTGAAAACCAATCGAGGCGAGATAAGCAGAAGCGAGACCGTCGATTTCGCCATACGACGTCGCGCCGCGAAGAAGGGCGGCGCACAAGCTGCGCACCTGCTCGGACATCCTAGCATCCCGCAAATCGCCCTCGCTGAAACGAGAGGCGAGCAAATCGCTCAAGCGCCTCACGAGTTCGTCACGGTAATCAGGGGAAGCGGTCATGATTGCGAACAGCAAGAAATCAGCTGCCCACCCGGCCAACTCCGGCCCGTAATCAACCATGAGCCCATCGCGTGACCAGCAATCACAGATATGGTCCGCGATGACGATGTGCTCCTTCAGCTTCAAAAACTCGTCAGACATGCGCGTCGCCATGAGCGAGCCCTCTCGCACGAGTCGGTAAAGGTAAAGCTTCTTCGAGATGAAAGCAACGCCACGTGCTTTCGGGTAAGCCACGAAATGGAAAATCTGGTCCTCGCCGAACCGCACGGCCTCGTCGAAACGCAGCCCTTCCCTCATGAGGAAATCGCGTTTGCACGCCGTGCGCCACACGAACGGGCGCGATTGCTCCTTGAACAGGATGTCGGTCGAGAACTCGGGATAAAACGCATCGCGCGGGGAAAGCACCCGGTCATACCAATCGCTTCCGGCAGCGGCGGGATAGCACTCCGCGCCGAACGTGACCATTTCGGCATCATGCGCCTCGAACGCCTCGCGCACCGCCTCGCACGCGCCTTCCACGAGCATGTCGTCGGAATCGACGAACATGACGATCGGCGCCGTGCACGCCTCGATCCCGGCGTTGCGCGCCGACGAGAGGCCGCCGTTCTCCTTCACGACGATACGGATGCGCGAGTCGAGCCGCTCATACAAACGCAGCAGCATCTCAGAGCGGTCGGTGCTTCCATCGACAACGCAAACGATCTCGATATCGGAAAACGTCTGCCTGCGAATCGAATCAAGGCACTGCGGAAGACAGGCCTCAACGTTGTAAACGGGGACGATAAGCGAGATCTTCGCCATGCAAGTCACCTTCCTAGCCCTGATGCTGGAACGGCTTCATCACGTAGCCCAAGCCGCCTTGCCTGAAATAGCTGAACGCACGACCGAGGCGAGTCGAATGGTTGAGGATCGCATGATGACGCGCGATCATGAACTCAGGATCATCGAGCAACCACCCCAGCTCATATCGCTTGTCGTCCCTGAACGCCTCCCAAACGATCTCGCCACGATCGGCATGGGCCCGCATTTCCTCAACCATGCGGTCGAAGAACTCGCTCGCCAGCTCGGGCGCGAGACGATCGTAATTCCACAGATAGGAATCGAACTTCATCGCGATGAGCACACCGCGCATTTCGCGTGCCTCATCCGCATCGGGCCACTCATCGAGGAAGCCCTCCATACGCGCGTATTCGTCGCAAACGCAATACACCTTACCCGGCGAGTTGACCGACGACTGCTCGTTGTCCTGCCGGTAATAAAGAAACGCGTCATGAATGAACCACGCGCGCTCGGCGTTGAGCCACACCTGGAAATTGAAAGACGCGTCCTGATACGAAGCACCAGGCGTCTCGTTGAAGCGAATCCCGTTATCCCGAATGAAATCGGTCCGGTAAATCGCCGACCAAATGGACGGCTTCACATAGAAGACATGCGTCTCGTCCCGCGGGCGAATCACGCGACCGCACTCTTCTTCCTCAAGAAGGTCGCAATGCACTTTGCGCTCAGCCGGAGTCGACCAGTAGTAGTAGAAATTGCTCTTCACCACATCGAGGCCATGCCTCTCCGCAACCTCGAAGTGCTTCTCGAGCATGTCGGGCTCCACGAAATCATCGGACTCCAAGATGCCGATGTAACGGCCTGTCGCAGCATCGAATCCCTTGTTCATCGATGCGCCATAGCCCGAATTGGGCTTATCGATAATGCGAATGCGCTCATCCTCCGACGCAAGCTTCTCGAGAATGTCGAGCGTTCCGTCAGTCGACCCGTCGTTAACGCAAATGATCTCTATGTCACGCAGCGTCTGCGCCATCGCGCTTCGCACGCATTGCTCGACATACCGCTCCACATTGAAGCACGGAACAACCAAGGACACTTTCGGGGACATGATTTACAACCGCCTCACGCTTACTTACCGGCAACCGACCGCAACCTGCGATACGGCTCGGTCATTATAGTACCCAGGCGATATGATTTCGAATTCATCAAAGAATCCAAATCTTCTTGAAGGCGATCCCTCTCGCGCAACGCGTCGGACAGGCGATAGAGCGTGTCCCGCTCATAGAAGCAGGCCGCACGCAAGCAGCGCATCATCTGCTTGAGCATCTCCCGCTCACACTCCCCGCTGAACACATGCAGCAAATCATCGGTGATGCCGGCAAGCATCCCACCGGCCGCTCCATGATCCTCGGCAATATCAGGAGACGCATCGCCGCATTTGTCCCGCAAAACCGTGACAGCCTCGACGTTCACCGCGAGTCGGCGCGCAATCGTTCGGCACCGGTCGTTTTCATACTCGTCGACGTCAATAAGCGCCTGAGCGTCGTTCGCAAGGAACTGGTATACGCTCGGACGCACCCACAACGCCGGCCAGAGACCCGCCAAATCGACCAGCGCCTCAACATGGTCCTCGAGAACGACCGAATACTGCCACATCCACAAGGTCTGCTCACATGCATAGCGCCAGCGCGATTCGATGGCGGCGTCGACGACAGGGCCATGAAGCCCGCTGCCGTCGATGTAGTCGCACAACGCCCGATAGCTCTTCCATTTCGAGATGCTGTGCTCCGCGAACTGCGCTGCCGTCAACTCGCCCTCGTTCCCATTGACGCCCCGCCCGAGGTTGTAAATGTAAAAGGGGGCGTCTTCGATGACCTCATACGTCTTCGAAACCGCCATGAACGCCATGAGCTCCGCGATATCCTCGGCGGCGAAAAGGCCCGGCTCCCGCCCGAGCCGAGCTGCAACGGAACGCGCCATCTCGCCCCGGAAGGCGCGATGGTGGACGCACATGTCATCCGCCCGGTCGAAGCAGATCACGCGCATGATATCGTCGCCCTCGAGCAAGACGGCTCCATACTTTCGCGCGTACCACGCGTCATCGAGATACTCAACGCCCAGTTCAGGATCGGCCACAACCTCCATGCCGAACTGCAGGATGTCGACGGGACGCGAGGCAAGCTGCTCGTCGATTGCCTCGAGCGCCTCGGGGGCCAGGGCGTCGTCCGCATCAAGGAACAAGATGTATTCGCCCGTCGTCTCGGCAAGACCGACATGACGCGATGCGAACTGCGCCATGTTCCGCTCGTTGCGCACGAGACGGAAACGACTGTCATCAGCCGCATAGCTTTCAATCACCGAGCAGGTCGCATCGGTCGACGCATCGTCGACGCACACCACCTCGAAATCTCCGAAAGACTGGGCGCGCATGCTGTCAAGGCATTCGCGAATGAAAGGCTCAGCGTTGAATGCGGGCACGACTACGGAAAACCTCGGCATGATTCCTCCTCTTGCAATTCCAGCCAAATTATAGCCTTTCAGCATTGCCGAAAGGGGAACGGGCCCTTTGCCTGCCAATAGACTTTTCTGTGAACGCGCGGCCCGAATCGCCCCGCCCCTTTATAATGTGCGTCTATGGAACAAAACATCATAAACGGAACGGCTTCAGCCAACGCGGTCGACACGTCAGCGGCATATGAAGCCATATCGAAGCTCAAGCGGGGTAACGAGTTCCGCCACAACCTGTTCGTCCTGCGTTCGCTCGTGTCGAAGGACTTCAAGCTGAAATATCGACGCAGCGCGCTCGGCATCTTGTGGAGCCTGCTCAACCCGCTGCTCATGATGATCGTGCTCGCGGCCGTGTTCTCCTACATGTTCCGCTTCCAAATCGAGCACTTCCCCGTCTACCTCATCCTCGGCACGATCATGTTCGATTACATGAGCCGCGGAACAACGGGCGCCATGAGCTCGATTCTGGAATCCCAATCGCTCATCAAGAAAATCCGCATCGAGAAGATCATCTTCCCGCTCGAGAAGGTGATTTTCGAACTCATCAACTTCGGGCTCGCCTTCATCGCCGCGCTCGCCGTGATGGCGTTCTTCCAGGTCGCTCCCTCGATTCACATCCTATGGGGATTGCCGTTCATCGTGTTGACGCTCACCGTCTTCTGCACGGGCGTGAGCCTGCTCATCTCGTCGCTCTCAGTGTTCTTCCGCGACGTCATGCACCTCTGGGGCGTAATCGTCACGGCCTGGACCTATGCGACGCCGCTGTTTTACCCGTTCGAGATGCTTCCCGAATGGATGCAAACCGTCATGCAATTCAACCCGATGTTCCACTACATCACGTTCTTCCGCGACATCATGATGTGGAACACGAACCCCGGCATGATGGAATGCGGCATCTGCCTCAGCATGGCCGCCATCACGTTCGTCGTCGGCCTCGCCGTGTTTCGCAAGACCGAAAGCAAGTTCATCCTCTACATTTAGGCTGCCATGAGCGAACCAATTATCGTCATAAACCACGTCTCGATGATGTTCAACATCGCCTCCGAGCAGTTGAACAGCCTGAAGGAATACTTCATCAAGCTTGCGAAACGCGAGCTGCACTTCAAGAAATTCATGGCGCTCGAGGACATCGATTTCGTCGTTAACCGCGGCGAGCAATACGGGATCGTCGGCACGAACGGATCGGGCAAGTCGACCCTGCTCAAGATCATCGCCGGCGTGCTCGAGCCATCCGAAGGCCGGGTTGCCATCGGCGGGACAATCGCCCCGCTCATCGAGCTCGGAGCTGGATTCGACATGGAGCTCACGGCGCGCGAGAACATCTACCTGAACGGTGCGCTGCTCGGCTACAGCAAACAATTCATCGACGAGCGCTTCGAGGAGATCGTCGATTTCGCCGAAGTCCGCGACTTTCTCGACATGCCCATGAAGAACTACTCGTCGGGCATGGTTGCGCGCGTCGCCTTCTCGGTTGCCACGGCAACCGTGCCCGACATCCTCGTCGTCGACGAGGCCCTATCCGTCGGCGACTTCCGCTTCCAGGAAAAATGCGAGAAGCGGATCGACGAACTCGTAAAGGGCCACGGCACCACGCTGCTTTTCGTGTCGCACAGCATCGAACAGGTCGAACGCGTCTGCAGCAAGGCCGTGTGGATTGAAAAGGGCCATATGCGCATGATGGGCGACGTCAAGGACGTCTGCGAAGCATACCGCAACATCGGATAGGAGCGCGCATGCGCGACGAGGCAACTCCCATCGTTTCGGTCATCGTCCCGATTTACAACGTCGAAGCCACGCTCGACCAAGCGCTCGCGAGCATTGAAGCCCAAACCCTGAGCAACATCGAAATCGTCTGCGTCAACGACGGCTCAACCGATTCGTCACCCGAGATTATCCAGCAACACGTCGATGCCGACCCGCGCGTGAAGTTCATCGACAAACCCAACGGCGGCTACGGCTCAGCCTGCAATCGCGGAATGAGCGAGGCGCATGGCGAGTGGATCGCCATCCTCGAACCAGACGACTGGATCGAACCGAACATGTTCGAGGACATGATCGGCTTCGCTCGCTCGCTCGGCACCCCCGTCGACATCGTGAAAACACCCTATTGGCGCGTCGTCTCGCCTGATTCCGAAAACGAGCGGACGCTAAACTGCAGCTACAAGGGGCTCATCCGCCCGAAAACGCAGCCGTTCACTTTCGGCGACGAGTCGACGATTCACCTGGTCATTCACCACCCGTCGATTTGGTCGGCGCTCTACCGACGCTCGTTCCTCGAGGAGAACAACATCAAGTTCCGCGAGATTCCGGGGGCCGGATGGGCGGATAACCCGTTCCTGTTCGAGACGCTCTGCCAAGCGCGCTCTGTCGCCTACCTCGACCAGGCCTATTACCACTACCGGGAGGAAACGCCCGAAGAAGCAGCTGCGACAGTTCGCCGGAACCCGCACATGCTCTTCGATCGCTGGGAAGACATGATGGACGTTCTCGAGCGACTCGACGTGCAAGACGAGCCGATTCGCCGAGCATTAACGAGAAGAGGGTTCACTTATCTCTCCATAGTCGACGGAGCAACCGACCTGTTCAGGCCCGACCTGCATGCGAGAATGGTCGAGATGTTCGCCCGAATGGACGACGAGCTCGTCTTTTCAGAAGCGCACATCTCGCCGTCCTGGAAAACCCTTTACGCGAAGACGAAGAGCATCTCGCCCTATCGAGCGTCAAAGCTGCCCTACCTCTTCTCGCTGGCTGGAATCGGAGTCTATAACCTGGTGAACGTCGGTCCCTCATTCACCCTGCAATCAATGAAGGGCTTTCTCGGAAACGACGCCGGCCAAAGCGCAGAAGACGAACGGACCGATAAGACAGGGCAAGTCAAGATCTCGATTATTGTTCCCGTCTACAACTCGGCCTCTTTCCTTGAAGCATGCTTTAAATCCCTCTCGGAGCAAACCTACCAAAACTTCGAGGTGATCTTCGTCAACGACGGGTCAACCGATGATTCGGGGACGTTGCTCAGCAGTTTCGCCCAATCGAATCCACGCGTAAAGGTCATCGACCAATCAAACGGCGGACCGTCGAAAGCGCGAAACGCAGGCATTCGAGCGGCTTCGGGCGACTTCATCCTGTTCCTCGACTCCGACGACCTCCTGGAACCGGACGCATGCTCCCAAATCGCACGCTACGCATCCTACGGCTCTACCGATGCGGTCGTTTTCGGATGGACCTGCTTCGACGGAAAGCCCGATCATTGGACCGCATCACGCGGCGATGTCTCCGATGCGTTTTACCCGTCTTTCTCGCCAGCTCTCCTATTCGACAAACCGACGCAACCTTTCCTGCGTCTTGCCGTGCGCCGCTCCCTGCTCATGGAAAACGATGTGTTCTTCGACGAGAGCCTGCATCTGGGCGAAGATGCGGCATTCCTTTTTGCAGCGCTCCCCCTCGCGCACGGCGTGCGCCTCGTTTCGAACAAGCTTTACCGCTATCGTCTCCCACACGAGGGCTCCCTCATGCAGCAGGCAGCCCACGATGGCATCGATGAATGCCTACAGGGCCTCAACGCCGTGATCAGCGTGTTTGATTCCTGGGCAAAGCACGGCTTTCTCGAGCAATATGGAGCAGACCTAGTTGCCTGGTCGGTGAAATACTCCCTCTACACGATTCTGCGACAAGAGGAGCCCTTGCGCGAAGAACTGTGCAATGTCCTGCGCGAGCTTTGGCTCGCCCATTGGACCGAATCGCAAATGCGGGCGATGAATCTCCCCGCTCACACAAAGACGCTTGCAGCCTATGCGCTCGAGCAAAAAAAGACCGCACCCGAACGAGACCTCCTTGCCTATCGTCTCGCCGAATACGGCCCCATTGACCTTGCTCGAACCGCTCTCGACCGCCTCTAGCGGAACGCCCGTCGTCGACGCTTGTTCCACCGCCGCGGTCGTGAGACGACCCGCAATTGTGGAACAAGCGTCGACGACGGGCGTTCCGTTCGGCCTCTAGCCAGGCAGGCTTAAAGCTCCACTCCCAGCTCGTCTTTCACGAGCTCGAACGCGGCCGCAATCGCCTTGTCCATATCGTAATACTTGTAACCGCCCAAGCGCCCCGCGAATACAACCGAGCCCTCCTGCTCCGAAAGCTGACGGTACTCCTCATAGAGCTTCGTATTGCGCTCGTCGTTGATCGGGTAATACGGCTCGTCACCCGGCTTCCAATCAGCCGGGTATTCACGCGTGATGACCGTCTTCGGCTGCGTGCCGAACTCGAAATGCTTGTGCTCGATGATGCGCGTCCACGGCACCTCGCGCTCGTTGTAATTCACAACCGCCACACCCTGGTGATTCTCCTCGTCAAGCGTCTCGCTCTCAAAACGCAGGGAACGATACTCGAGGTTACCCAACTTGAAATCGTAAAACGCATCGATCGGCCCACAGTAAATCGTGCGCTCGGCGATGTCAGGCTCAGCCGCCACGAGATCGCGATACTCAACACCCGTGCGCACCTCAACGCCCTCGAGCATGTTCTCGACCATCTTTGTGTAACCGCCGACGGGGATACCCTGATAACGATCGTTGAAGTAGTTGTTGTCATAGGTGAAACGGCACGGCAGGCGCTTGATGATCGAAGCCGGCAGCTCCTTGCAATCACGCCCCCACTGCTTCTCCGTGTAGCCCTTCACGAGCTTCTCGAAAATGTCACGCCCCACAAGCTTGAGCGCCTGCTCCTCGAGGTTCTTAGGCTCATCGATGCCCTCTGCGGCAATCTGCTCGGCGATCTTCGCCTTCGCCTCAGCAGGCGTCACGACGCCCCACATCTTCGAAAAGGTGTTCATGTTGAACGGCATGTTGTATGTCTCGCCCTTGTAATAGGCGACCGGCGAGTTAACGTAATTGTTGAATTCCGCAAAACGGTTCACGTAATCCCACACGTTCTTGAGCGACGTATGGAAGATATGCGCGCCATATTTATGGACCTGAATGCCCTCGATTTCTTCGGTGTAAACATTGCCGGCAATGTGATCGCGTCGGTCAATGACGAGGCAGCTCTTCCCGGCCTTGCGCGCCTCATGCGCGAACACCGCACCCGTCAAGCCAGCGCCAACGATCAGATAGTCGTAACGTGCCATTATTTTCTTCTCCTTCTCATGATGTGACGCGATGCCCGGCTTCCTGTCTTACCTTCAACGAGACAGGAAGCCGGGCATCGCATCACATCAGCCTTCGTTCTTCGTGACGTGATAAGTCGGAACCGCCTTTTCGAGGGCGCTCAACGCAGTCACGTCATCGGAGTCGATAACATCGTGCAGCGACTCGAGCTTCGACTCAACCTCTTCAAAACCCACGCTCTTGCCCGTCGAAATCATGATAGAGCGCATCTTCGTGGGAAGCGTGTTCTCCTCATCCATGAGCAGCTCTTCATACATCTTCTCGCCCGGACGCAAACCGATGAACTCGATCTTGACATCCTCGTCGACACGCAAGCCTGAAAGCGTGATGAGACTCTTGGCCAAGTCAACGATCTTAACCGGCTCGCCCATATCGAGGATGAAGATCTCACCGCCCTTGGCCATGCCGCCCGCCTGAATGACGAGACGCGATGCCTCGGGAATCGTCATGAAGAAACGCTCGATGTCAGGATGGGTCACCGTCACCGGCCCGCCCGTCGCGATCTGCTTCTTGAAAACGGGGATAACCGACCCGTTGGACCCAAGCACGTTGCCGAACCGGACGGCGGCGAACACGGTCTTCGAATTCTGCGCATAATGCTGCACGATCATCTCGCCCATGCGCTTCGTCGCGCCCATCACCGACGTGGGGTTTACGGCCTTGTCGGTGGAAATGAAGATGAAGCGACTCACGCCGAACTCATCTGCAAGCCTCACCGTGTTCAACGTGCCGAACACGTTGTTCTGGATCGCCTCACGCGGACAAATCTCCATGAGCGGAACATGCTTATGAGCAGCCGCGTGGAACACGGCCGACGGATGATGCTTCTCGAACACTTCGCGCAAGCGCGCTTCATCGCACACGCTGCCGATCTCGACAACGCATTCGATATCGTCATATTCACGCAATATCTCATGCCGCAGCAGATAAGCGTCGTTCTCATACATGTCGAAGATTACGATGCGCTTGGGAACGACAGCGCACATCTGCCGGCACAATTCGGAACCGATTGATCCGCCGCCGCCCGTTACAAGAACTGTCTTCCCCGAAATGTAGCCGCACACAAGACGCGTGTTGAGAACAACTTCCTCGCGTCCGAGCAGGTCTGCAACATCAACCTCGCGCAACGCCACGTCGCTAATCTCATCAACGCGCAACTCACGCACATTCGGAAGCGTCCTCAAAATGCAGTCAGTCTGGGTGCAAATGCCGTAAATCTTCTTCCGCTGTTCAACAGTAGCCGACGGAATAGCAACGACAATCTGCTCGATGTCGAAACGGTCAACCAAATCAAGAATGTCGTCGCTTCCACCCATAACGCGTACGCCGTGGATATGCTTCCCCTGCTTCATCGGATTATCGTCAACGGCGACGATCGGATCACCGGGCATATTGGGATTCTTCGACGCCATGCGGTCGATAGCAAGCGAACCCGTCTCGCCCGCGCCCACAACCAACGTGCGAGGTCGCCGCTCATCGCCGCGCGCGGGATCGAATGAATGCTTCTTCGAACGCATAACGCGGAACAACATGCGCGAACCGCCTACGAAGAAAATCATGAGGAACATGGCAACGAAATACACCCTGATAGGAACCCATTGTCCGAGCATCCACAGCAGAACGGCAGAAACCAAAGTCCCCAAGCCAACCGCGAGCAGAATGCGCAACACTTCATCTATCGACGCATATTCCCAAAGATTGTTGTAGAGCTTGAAGAGCGCATACGTGAGCAGATTCACCACCACAGCTGTTCCAAGCACGAAATAGACCTCATGGGTGGCGAATACGTCAGCGAGCTGACCAGTCAGCAACGAGGCCAGAAAATACGCGAGGAAAGTCGCCGCAATGTCCCAAAGCAGGAGTAGCGCCATCCTTCGCGAAAACTGTATTTCCATCCACCTGTCCTAACCTCAACTTAACCTTCGATATTTTACGGCAACACATGGCGCAATGCGCAACTTCAACAGGCTTTCCAAACGGATTCGAAAACAAATAAAGCCCCATGAAGGGGCTAAAAGAAAATGCCCTCTGCGAGTGCGACGACCTATCCTCCCGCAGCCTGACGCTGCAGTACTTTCGGCGAGGGCGGGCTTAACTTCCGAGTTCGGA
>ERZ808037.536-NODE-536-length-34210-cov-14.455102_pt1 | contig 34210 bp, 31 predicted proteins | sample MGYA00380190_ERZ808037 | MGnify/ENA primary metagenome ERZ808037 (study PRJEB31490, sample SAMN06133399) | mouse gut metagenome | isolation source: J9 | host: mice | place: China: Chengdu | collected 2015-05 ...
ATGCTTGTATTTACTGTAAAATATTAAATTTTCAAGGTTCTATTTCGTGGGCTTTTGACCCCAGCATCATGACATTGCCGGCTGAATAGTTACCCTAAACCTCATTTGCAGTACAAATTCCAGTTGAATTTTTATTCTACTTAAAATGCGCTTGGCCGTCAAGCTTTCGTTCAGCGCCGTCAGCCTTCCCGATGCTGTATGGGGGAATACGGCTGTGAGGCCGGTAAGCACAAATATCTATGCATGATTTTGTGTATCCAGGCACCAGCGGGCAATTTTTTGAATCAGCTCGGTATCGACCTTTCCATAGGGGATGCGTATGGTGCCTTTGTCGCTGCTGTAATTTTTAAGCTCTTCTTCAAACGCGGCCACGGCCTCCGGGCCGGGATAGAGACCGATGTGCTTTTTGGAGGCGGCAAAATGAAGGATGTTATGATTTTTCCAGTAGGTCGGCATACTCCAGGAGATGCGCTCCTTGGCTTCAGGCAGAGCCTGCTTCAGGGCCTGCCTTACGAGATGCAGGTCGGCCTGCTTTTCTTCATCCTGACTCATGATATATTCGTCGATTGTCTTTGGCTTTTCTGCGCAGAAATGACTTTGGTCTGTCTTTTTAAATTCTCTTTTGCATTTCGGGCATTTCCACATAATCCTTTACCTCCCTGACTGGCCGGAACCTGATTTATGATCCGAAGTGTCTTTTGGTTCATCTTACCATAACGGACTCAATTTGAAAATATCCGCTTATGGAGCGGGAAATAAAAAAGCGGAATAAAAAACAGAATTATTTGTTGGAAACAGCGGTAAAATAAATTATAATCGTATAGGACACGTTCAAATTTATCACAGAGAGCGATAGTAACGGCAAAATCATTTGTCCTTTACTATACAAAGGAGTATAGAGATGGAGCAAAAGACAAAGAAAATCGAATTTCGGCTGGGAAAGGCGGGAAAGCTGCTGCCGCTTTTGGTTGCTGCGGCAATGATCGGGTGGGCGGCGTTTAGCCAGTCCAATGTGAACGGATATGTACTGGCTTTTTTTGCGGCCCTGGTGACAGGCGTTGTTCTGGCAAAGGATGAAAGGGCCTACGGGGAGGCGCTGGTATATGGCCTTGGCAAGCCCATGTTTGCGGTGATTGTGCTGGCAGTGATACTGGCGGCAATTTCGGGCAAGCTGATCTCAGCCAGCGGGGCGGTGCAGACCATTGCCGCGTATGTGGTGGCAGCAGGCTTTACCGGGAAGCTTTTTGTGGCGGCGACCTTCCTGATCACCTGCCTGCTGGCCTTTGCCACGGGAACCTCAGTGGGGACTTATTTTGTGGTAATTCCGATTCTGTTCCCGGTAGGGGTGATGGCGGGGGCTGCGCCGGAATTTATGATCGGCGCCATTGTGTCGGGAGCAGCCTTCGGGGACAATCTGGGGCCGATTTCGGATACCACCATCGCCTCCTCGGCAACACAGCATGCGGATTTGGGAACCGTGGTAAAAACCAGGACTCGTTACAGCCTGCCTGCGGCGGCAGGAGCGCTGGTTCTGTTTTTGCTTTTTTCCAAAACCACACAAGGAGGCGGGGCGATTGAGGCGGCAGGGGGAGAGGTCAATCCGGTCAGCCTGGTGATGCTGGTAATTCCTCTGGTGATCATTGTACTTTGTATGATGCAAAAGCACCTGATCACGGCTCTGTCCTGGGGAATTCTGGCGGGAATCGCCGCAGGGCTTGTCTTTGGCATTTATACGGTGGATCAGCTCATCGCCTTTCCCGGGGGTTTTTCCGTGTCGGGGGCGGTCATAGACGCCATTTCGGGGACAGCGGGTACGGTGGCTATGCTGATAGCGGTGTTTTCTCTTCTGGGGGTGCTGGAAAGAGGCGGCCTGTTTGAGGATGTGAGAGGGCTTTTGGAGCATTTTGCGAAGAAGGAGCGCAGCACGGAGGCCACAATTGTTCTGTCTGTGGGCATCTTAAGCATGGTAACAGGTGTTATTTCAGTGGCTATAGTGGCTCTCGGGGACCTGGTCAATGAGATAGGAGAAAAAGCGGGCGTGAACCGGTATCGCCGGGCGAATCTTTTGGACTGCACGGGCTGTGTGTTCTGTTTCCTGGCGCCCTGGACGGTACACTGTGTGATCCCGGCCCAGCTCTCTGCCCAGTTTGGGGAGGCGGCTGCGGTGGCTCCGGCTGCGGTGCCGTTTGTCAATTTTTATTCTATCTGTATGCTGGTAATGCTGCTTGCGGCGGTGGTTACCGGATACGGAAGAAAGCCGCCCAGAGAATGAATCCCGGACTGCCGTCTTTTAGCCTTTTTGAGAGAGGCAGAGCCAGGCGGCCAGGGGGAGGAGGATTTATGAGAAATTGGTTATCTTGTGCGAAACTCATTGGCTGCGGGGCGGTCAGCGTCCTTCTTTTGACCGGCTGCTTTGGCAGGTATGAGGCCGGAGATGGGCAAAAGGCTCCCCGGAATGAAAAAACAGCAAAACCGCCGGCGACGGCAGAGCAGGCAGCAGAGCCCACGATAGCAGCGCTGCAGAGTCCGACAGAGCAGGCCGTAACAGAAACAGAACAGGCAAGAGACGGGCAGCCAGGGGCAGAACCGATACAGCAGCCGGAGGCGGAACCTGAAACGATTGAAAAAGACTGGTCAGCGTATTTTGACGGACTAAGCGGGGCGGCCGTGGTGTACGACCCCGCTGCCTTTCGCTTTGAGGTGTATAATGAGGAGCTTGCCCGGACAAGGCGCTCCTCCTGCTCTACTTTCAAGATTATTTCGTCCCTGACGGCACTGGAAACCGGGATCATTGAGCCGGGGGACTCGGTGCGCAGGTGGAGCGGGGAGGTATTCTGGAATGAAAAATGGAATAGGGATATTGATTTTCCGGAGGCCTTTCGTGAATCCTGTGTCTGGTATTTCAGGGAGGTCATAGATGAGATCGGCCCGGAGCGGATGCAGGAGGAGCTGGAGCGCCTTGCCTATGGAAACTGTGACCTCTCCGACTGGGAAGGGCGGCAGAACACGAACAATAATAACCGGGCCCTAACCGGGTTTTGGCTGGAGTCCTCGCTCATGATTTCCCCTAGGGAGCAGACGGGGGTGATGGAGCGTATTTTCGGGAAGGAGTCCCCCTATTCGCAGGAGACACAGAGCAGGCTGAGGGAGGTTATGCTGGTAGAGGGACAGACCCAAACCGATTTTTCTGTTTATGGCAAGACCGGAATGGGCAAGCTCGCTGGAGAGGTGGTGGACGCCTGGTTTGTCGGATTTGCCCAAAGCGAAGGGAAAACGGTTTATTTCTGTGTTTATCTTGGACAGACTGAGGAAAAGGAGGTTACCAGCGCCAGAGCAAAAGAGATAGCTATCCGTCTGGTTTCCGATTACCTGGTCAATTGTAATGATTGTATAAAGGCGGCTGTTGATTAAGCCCCTTTTATACAATCATTTTTTATTACAGTAAATTTATACTTTTATAGACCCGATACCTGGCATGGTTTATAATAATAGAGAAAAAAGATGATAAATGTGGTGTCGCCTGCCTTTGCGAAAATCGTCCACTTTCCTGTTCGCAATAGAGTTTATAAGCGCACACACAGGGTACAAAAGGGTAAAGATATGATGGAAAACGGAAGAAATGTAACAATATATGATATTGCCAGGGAAGCGGGGGTTTCTGTTGCAACCGTATCCCGGGTTCTTACGGGAAATGCAAGGGTGTCAAAGGAAAAAAGGGAGAAAATAGAGAGTCTGATTAAAAAATATGACTTTAAGCCCAATGCCTTGGCTAAAAGCCTGAGAGAAACCAAAAGCCGTGTAATAGGGATGATAATGGTAGACTTTACCAATCCCTTTTATGCAACCCTGCTCTCGGTCTGCGAAAGGGAGGCAAGCAGCAGGGGCTATTCCCTGATCGTCAGCAGTACCATAGGCCGGGCTGAAATGGAAGAAAAATATCTGGATAACATGTATGAGCAGAGGGTGGCGGCGATCGTTAAGGTAGGCGGGATTGTTGACAGATTCATTCCGGATATGAAGCATATAGAGCACATGAATCGGATTGCAAATTCGATTCCCATTGTAATTACAGGAACGGCGGACGGGGCAGATTGTTATCAGGTCAAAATAGACGAAATGAAAGCGTGCGAGCTTGTAATGGATTATCTTCTGGAGCTGGGGCACAAAAAGATTGCCATTGTGGGCGGCAGCGCTGAAGTGCGTCAGACGGTAGAAAAAAGGCTGAAGTACAAACAGATCCTGCAGAGAAACGGCATTACCTTCAACGAGGAATTTATAGTAGAAGGGGACTATAATGATAAAAGCGGTTACCGGGAGATGAAAAAGCTGCTCGAGCTGGGCACACATCCCACAGCCGTGATCGCAATAAATGATTTTACGGCCATAGGGATTATCCGCGCCGCATTTGAAATGGGATTGAGGATTCCGCAGGATATTTCAGTGGTCAGCTTTGATGACACTTTTATAACAAATATATGCCACCCCAGATTGACCTCGGTCAGCCTGGAATATGAAGAATTCGGAAAAAAGCTTGTGGATACGGCGATTGATGCGATAGAGGGAAAAGAGCCCATGCGCAAACAGATGGTTTTGCCCAGGCTGATTGTCAGGGATTCCTGCAGGTTCCTGTGAATATCTGTTTACGGAAGTATGAAAGCAAATATTGTTATCTCTGCACCGGAACCGTATAAAAAACATATAAGCAGAGAAAATGTGGATAGAAAAGAGGGGACAGATCAGTTCTGATTGTGTGAAATTATAAGATTGTAGTTGACAAACCATATATGGAATGATAATATGTGAATATGAAATGGATTTCAAAACATCAATAAAAGACATTTTGCCCAAATAAATCCAAATTCTTATAGAAAGAAATAAAAATGTCGTTAAGAAACCGGGAATTTGTGAAAACTGGCAGATAAATAATGTCTGTTGTATTGGAAATACCATGGATTTTTTTATAAAAGAGGGTATTCCCGGCATGACTATTTGATTGACAGGTGATTTTGGCCTTTTTTCTGTCATTAATAGCTGTAAAATAGTGTGGATACACTTTTTTTTATCCATTGTTAAGAAATCGATTTCAAAAGAACAAAAATATCATTACTTACCTGAAGGGAGGAACGGCATGAAAAAAAGATGGCTGGCATTAGGGATTGTGTGTGCGCTCACGATCGGGACGATGGCTGGGTGCGGAGGAAAAAAGGACGGCGCCTCTGACGAGCAGCAGAAGGCCGCAGAGGCCGAAGAGACGGAAGGTTCCGGGCAGACAGCGTCAGAAGAAGGCTCCGAGGGACAGGCACAGGCAGGGGATACAGGAGATGAAACAGTAATTACCATGTCGCACTGGGGTTCGGAGACAGATGAGAAGACTTACAGGGAGAGGGCGGATTTGTACGAGGCTTCCCATCCGGGAGTAAAAATTGAAATCAATTACATGCCTTCGGATCATATTCAGAAATTAAATACCATGTTTGCAGGGGGGACAGCGCCGGACATTGTAGTACTGGCGGAGGATGTACACAGCTTTTCATCAAAGGGCCTGTTGCTTGCGCTGGACGATTATGTGGAAAAGGCCGGAATTGATGTGACGGAGCGTGTGGGACAGACAGCGGTTGATACGTATTCCTATGACGGAAAATTATATGGTATTGCTGACCGCGGCGGTTCTATGGTTCTCTTTTACAATAAAGATATGTTTGATGCGGCAGGGATTGACTATCCGACCTCGGATTGGACCTGGGAGGACATGCTTGCCGCCAGCAAAGCTATGACCGGCGGAAGCGGAGAGGATGAAACCTGGGGATTTGGCTCGGAAACATGGTGGCCTTACTGGATGAACTGGATTTATCAGGCAGGAGGGAGAGTAATTGACGACGATGGAAATCTTGTCATCAACTCCCCGGAGAGTGTAAAGGGCCTTACCTTTTTACAGGAGCTGACAACGGTTCATGATGTAGTACCCACCAGAGAGGAATATGCAAATATGGGCTCAGGGGCATCGGCAGGTACGGTGTTTGCCCAGGGAAGAATCGGTATGGTGGAGAACGGGCTCTGGTTCTTTAGCAGTCTGCAGGATGTTGATTTCAGTTATGATGTAGTGGAAGCTTTTGGAGGAGACAAAAAGGTGACTGCACCATTCGGCAGCGCAATGACGATCTCGGCAACCTGCAAAAATCCGGATATTGCTTTCGACATTATCAATTTCATGACGGATGTGGAGGCACAGAATGTGATTGTGAAGAATTTAGAGGATGCTCCGGCAAATCTGGAAGTGCTGAATTCCGATACGTTCAGCAACGCCAAATGGACGGATGCAGAGGTTGACCTTGGAGTATTTGGCCGCTCCAGTGAAATGGTATATACACCTCCGGTAGGGCCTAACTGGTCTTCCTGGGATACCATATTCAGTGATGAAATGGCCGGCGTATTTGACGGAACCGTTGATCCTCAGACTGCGCTTGACAATATTGAAAAAAGGATCAACGAGGAATAAAAAAGAATCGCGGGGGCAGGGGAAGGAGGGAAACATTTCCCTCCTTTTTCCGGCTGAGGGATTTTAAGGCATTACTATAATAAAATGAAGGAAGGGATAAATTCATGAGTAAGAAGAAAAGGAAGCTGAAAAGGAGAGAAACCTTGTGGTTCTGGTTTTTTGTCAGTCCATGGGTGATTGGGTTTTGTATTTTTACGGCGGCGCCGATGCTGACTTCCTTTTATTATAGCTTTACAGACTGGAATATGTTTCAGACGGGAAGTTTTGTGGGGTTAAAAAATTACGGAAAGCTTTTGTCGGACGATATGTTCTGGAAAGCCCTGTATAATACCCTGTACTATGCCGTGATTTACATGGTTCTGAGCACAATACTGTCCTTATTTGTAGCGGTACTCCTGAACTATCCCTTAAAGGGCGGCCGGGTGTTCCGGACAATTTTTTACATTCCCACGTTGGTGCCGGTGGTGGTAACCGCTCTGCTTTTTTTCAGGGTGCTTGCACCGGAGGGGCCTATAAACAGTCTTCTTAAGCTGTTTGGAATACAGGGGCCGAAATGGTTTCTGAGCGCCCAGTGGTCAAAACCGGCGTTGATTATGATGTCTCTGTGGGGGCTTGGCACTGCATTTATCCTTCTTTTGTCAGGGCTTCAGGGAGTTCCGGCGGAACTGTATGAATCGGCCAGAATAGACGGGGCGGGAGAATGGACGTGTTTTCGTTATATTACGGTGCCCATGCTTTCCCCGGTTATTTTTTACAATGTGGTGATGGGGATCATTAATTCCCTGCAGGTTTTTACCCAGGTATACGTGATTGGCACCAACGCGCTGATGCCGGGAGGAAGCACCGGAAGCGGAGGCGGGCCGGAAAACAGCCTGTTGTCTATTGTGCAGCTCCTATACATTAAGGGATTTAGGGATTATAAGATGGGATATGCCTCTGCCATCGCATGGGTTCTTCTGGTTATCATTTTGTTTTTTACCATGCTGGTATTTAAGTCTTCCGCATTATGGACCTACTACGAGGAGGAGAGAAAATGACAAAAAAAGTTTCCCGTTTTCAAAAGGTGATCATTTATGCCGTTCTGATTTTTTTCAGCATCCTCTTTCTGATCCCCTTTATTTATATGATAAGTATTGCTTTTGCCAGTGATGCCACGGCCAACAAAGCGGCGTATACCATCTTTCCCCATGAGTTTGAGATAGGGAACTTTATCAGGATTTTTACGGAAAGCGACGTACCTGTCTGGCTGGGCAACAGTCTGATCCTGACCATTGCCAACACGGTTTTTACACTGATTTCCTCATCTATGGTGGCATATGGCTTTGCAAGGTTTCGGGCAAGGGGGAAAAGTATTACGTTTATGATCCTGCTCAGCACCATGATGATTCCGACACAGGTGACATTGATACCGCAGTTTATGATCTTTAAGAAATTTGGCTGGATCAATACCATGCTGCCGCTGATTATCCCGAATCTGTTTGGCTCGCCCTTTTATATTTTCATGCTCAGGCAGTTTATCATGAGGCTTCCGATCTCTCTGGATGAGGCGGCTCAGATAGACGGCATGACCTATTGGGGGATCTATACCAGAATTATACTTCCGCTGATCAAGCCCGCCCTGGCGGCAGTGGCTATTTTTGCAATTATGGGAAACTGGAACTGGTTTTTTGAGCCCATGATTTATTTGAACCAGACAGAGAAATATCCGTTATCCATCGGTGTACAGATTCTCTCTGCGGTAGGACATGCAGGCCAGCTCCCGCTATGGAATCTTATGATGGCTGCCGCCATGATCCTGGTCATTCCCATGGTGCTTTTGTTTTTCCTGGGACAAAAGCATATGTTTGAAATCAGTATTAATGCAGGAAGCGATGCAATCAAGTAGCGTAATTAGGAAGGAGAATTTATGAAGCCTGTTGAATTAAAGGAAAATGCTCTGATTATTAACGGAAAGCCTTTTATCCTGCTTTCTTCCTCCCTTTTTTATTTCAGGATACCGCAGGAATACTGGGAGGAGAGAATGAGGCAGCTAAAGGCCTGCGGGTATAATGCCATAGACGTATATATCCCATGGAACTTTCATGAGCGAAGGCCGGGAGAATGGGATTTTTCAGGGATGAGGGATATAGACCGTTTTCTGGAGCTTGCATGGGAAAACGGATTGTACGTGGTTGCGCGTCCCGGCCCTTATATATGCTCTGAATGGGACGCAGGCGCGCTGCCAGCCTGGCTGGGACTCAGGCTCAGGCAGACGCAGCTTCGCCAATATGACAGTGAATATTTAAAAGAGGTAGAGGCATGGTTTCGCAAAATCCTGCCGATTCTGGAAAAGCGGCAGCTTGGAAGGGAAGGAAGCGTAATTTTGTTACAGCTTGAAAACGAGCTGGATATTTATCAGTGCAGGGAGCCCGAGCTGTATCTGGAGGCTCTTGTAGGGATGACGGAAAAATTCCAAATCCATATTCCCAGGGTGGTGTGTACCTCTTCCCAGTTGGATATGGATTACAGCGGCGCGACGGCGAAGGAGGTTTATCCCGCATTCAATATTTATTCCGCACCGGAGTATCCGGCTCTGGAGGAAAGACTGCAGATCATATGGAATAAATTAAAGGGTACGGGATGGCCGCTTTTGACCACGGAGACCATGCGCAAGCACTATTTCCTGCGCCGGGAGCTGATCGGGGGGATCAGGCTGATCAGTCCTTATTGTCAGACCGCCAGCGCAAACTATGATTGCTATAACGGAATCAGCACCTGGGGAAACAGCAGGGAGAAACCGGTTTCTTACATGACCAATGACTATGATCACGGAGCAATGATAAGAGCGGACGGAAGAGTGACGCAGGAATATCTGGAAGCGCGGCTTATGGGGAATTTGATCGCTGCATTGGGGCAGGAGCTTGCGGCAGGGAGTCCTGTATTTGATTGTGCTGCAGAGATAGAAGAGAATTATACAGGAAAGGCATTTAGTAAGGCTGTGATGAAGCTCAGAAGCGGCGGGGCTCTGCTTTGTATTCCAAATGTGGGAACGGATGGGGGTGAGGTTTCCGTAACCTTTGAGGGGATGGAATTGACCACTCGGATTGAGGGAGAATCAACCGTAATCCTGCCCTTTAGAGTACCCCTCGGTATATGGCAGATGGATGACGCTGAGATTGTCTGCTCCTCCATGGAAATATTGTCAGCGGAAAAAACAGGAGAGAAAAGCTGGCTGCTGATCCTGTATGGAGAAGGAAGCGGCGCACGGATACGGACCGGGGAGCAGGAGTGGCTGATCCGGCCCGGGCAGGAGCAGACCTTGACTGCAAAAGACGAAAGACGGCTTCTGGTAAAGGCAGTTTCCCGGCAGGAAGCCGCCAGGATGAAAACGGCATATCTTCCTGCTTTTGAAGAGCTGTTGGAGGGGGAGAAAAAAACGGCTGAGGCAGAGGGTGTAAAGGCGGAGGACTTTCAATTTCCCGCTCCTGTCAAGGCCTGCAGGATCGCTCCGATGGAAAGCTATGAGCTTTATAACGGTACCGCTGTCTATAATTTTGAGCTACCAAAAGGCACGGAGGAAATTCTTCTGGACGGTGCAGCGGATATTGTGCAGGTCAGTGTGGATGGACGGCCTTATCCGGCGCTTTACGGGAAAGGCAATATGCTGTGCATTCCCGGCAGAGGGAGCAGAGCGGTTGTGCGGACGGAAAGCTGGGGGCACAATTGCGGCCACGGGATTGGTTATCCGGTGATTCAGATCGGGAGCCTGAAAGGGCTCGGCAGAGCCTTTGGCGTAGTGGAAAGAAGAGATATTCAATATAATTGGCAATATCATGTGATCCCGGAGACGGAAGCTTCCACACTTCGTTTGTCCTCACGGGAATGGACAGCGGCGGCAGACTTTGGAGAGAGACTGCCATTGCCGCTGGAGGAGATGCAGGTATACCAGAAAGAGATACAGATGCCGGAAGATGGCTCCCACCGTTTCTTGCATATGGAGGGAGGGGAAATCCCCGTCCGCGTGTATATCAACGGAACGATGGCGGGAAAACTGACTGCCCAAAAGCCCTGGCTGGATATATCTGAGGCGACAAAGCGGGGGCGCAGGGAGAGAATTACGCTTGCCTGCACGGTCCCAGGCATGAATCCTGTTATGGGCCATATTTTCCTTGTGGCGGCCTGGGAGATAAAGGATTGCAGGACCGCCCTGTACCCGGCGGATAACTGGAAGAGGGAGAAACCGGCCGTTGACAAAAAAGAAGATACTCCTATCCGTATTCCGGCGGGAGAGATCAGAAAGCTCAGCTTTTTTCTTCCGGATCAGCTTTCCAGAAAGAAGCTCTGGATCGGCTTTGAGGGGCAGGGGGTTAAGGTTATGATCCTGGGGGGCGGCCTGATTCTGGGAAGAATATTCGTTGGCTGTAATATGCCGGATATTTCGGTTTGCAGCGGCTGCCCAGACAGGGTATGGCTTCCGGAAGCTTTCTTTGATAAGGAAGGAGAAGTCACGCTTTTTGCGGAAGCGCTGGAAGAGAAAGCGGTGATCGAGAAAATCATACTGGAATCATGGGATGTTCAGGCCTGAAAAACGGCCATTATAAGAGATTCAGTTCCGAAAGGATTGCGAGGGTCAGGTCTGCGGCGGCAGGGCCGCAGGCCGGTTCCTCATTTTGGAGACTGGTGGCAAAGAAATAGACGCGCTCGTCCTGCTCGATGTATCCCACAAACCAGCCCAGGGTATTTTTTTCCTTTTCCTTTCCGGTTCCGGTTTTGCCGTAAACGCTGCTGTCGCCTTTCGTATACAGGTAGATGGAATCCTTAACGGCATTGATATTTTCGGGGGAAAACCCAAATCGGTTGTAATAAAATTTCTTCAGCATTTCCACCTGCTCGACGGGGGAGATGGTCAGGGTGGAATCGGTCCAGTAGGAGGATAAATCTCCGGCCGCTGTTTGGCTGCCGTAGCCGATTTCCCGGATATAATTCTTAACCGCAGCAAAGCCGGCCTGACGGTCTATGGCCTGGAAATACCATGTGACTGAGTTTTCCATGGCAGAGTGCAGGGTCTGGTCGGCATTCCACAAATCATATTCATAGCGCTGTCCGTCCCAGGCAATCAGGGAGCTTTGGGGCGAGATGATTCCCGCCTCCAGGCCGAGCAGGGCGTCGTATATTTTGTAAGTGGAGACGGGAGTCAGGCGCGTTACGGCCTCTTCTTTATTATAAATCATCCATGTGTCGTTTTTATCATCATACAGAACAAAGCTGCCGGTCTGCCCGTCAAAGGCATCCTTCAGATTAAGGTATGTAATGTCCTTATCCTCCGCGTAGAAAGAGCAGCGGTTATGGCCGGCTGTCTGAACGGACAAAAGCGGAATAAAGCCTGCTAGCAAAAGGGCAGTCAATCCATAGACCAGAAAGCCGCAGAAAATCCTTCGGGAGGAAGCTTTTTGGTAATGGGCAATATTAAGAATCCGTTTTTGCAGCTCTGCCATGCCCGCGCTTAATCCCGTGGTGAAGGGAAAGCAGGAGCGGGATATTTTGTCGGCAAAGTTAATCAGCGTATTCCCGTAATCACAGTAAGCGTCCGCGCTCAAAAGCTCCAGTACAGAAGCGTCGCAGGCTATCTCTCTGTCCAGCTTCATTTCTTTTAGCGCATACCGTACCAGGGGGTTGAACCAGTAGGCTGCGCGGGCAAGATTCATGAGATAACCGGCAGGCAGATCTCCGTGCCTGTAATGGGAAAGCTCATGAAGCAGTATATAGCGTATGTCCTTAAGGTTATGGTCTGAGATCAGGTGGAGAGGCAGATAAATGCATGGCCTGAAAAGCCCTGCAATGACGGGGGATTTTAAGAATGGGCTGCTGTAAATGGGAATGTCTTTTGTCAGGTTCATTTCTTTAAGGCAGCCGCTGTATAAGCTGCGAACGGCTAAATCCTCTAAAGGCAGGGAGGCTTTTTTGACGGCGCGGAACACAAGGGCAGAGTCTGCCATCGAAACCGTGGTTTTAACCATGCCTGCAGCCCATAAGATAAACAGTAAAAGCCCGAAACCGGAGGGCATTTGACGGCTGACTGTTATGCCGAAATCATGCATCCAGCCGGAGGAGGCTGCCTGGGAAAGGAGGATACTTTTGCCGGCATCAGCATTGGCAGAAGCAGTAAGACCTGTTTGAAACCCTTTGATCCATGAAAAAAGCGCTCCGGCCCCCTCTGTGCGGACCGGCAGAAAGGGGACGGCCAGAAGTCCAAGCAGAAGAAACCATAAATGATACTGCACCCGGCCGGTGAGCTTTTTCCGGAACAGGAATTTGATTGCAAAAAGCATGGCGATGATGGCACAGATCAAAAGATTGCATATGAGAAAACGGACTGCGAAATTCTCCATACTAGCCGCCATGCCGTTTAATTTCCTTTCTTCTGGGCGTCTCCGGATAAAAGAGAGCGGAGCGTGTTAATTTCGGTTTCTGATAATTTGTCGTGGTCAATATAAGCGGAAAGCATGTTGGAGAGATTGCCGTCATAAAACCGGTTTAGGAAGAAGCGGCTTTCCTGACCAATGTATTCATCCTTGCCCACTAGGGGAGTATAGACAAACACCCTGCTTTGCTTTTCATAAGTGAGAACGCCCTTTGTCACCAGGCGCTTAATCAGCGTCTGTATGGTTTTGGGACTCCATGACGAGGCTTTTACAAGGCGGTCAGTGATTTCATTTGTGCTGATGGGTGCGTGCTCCCAGACAATTTTCATGACTTCAAATTCGGCTTCGGAAATTTGGGGCAGAGTTTTCAAAAAAGGGGGCCTCCTGTTTTAAATATTACATTTGTAGTAAGACTATTATAAGGGATGGGGGAGGGGATGTCAATGGCGCAAATTATTGTTCTTTCCTTTAGAGTACGTTATAATAAACGCAGATTAATATAGGATGCAAGCACGTGCCGTCCCGGGGAATCCGGGGGCATAATACGGGAGGGAAGGACGAAGATGGATAAGATTAACCGCGAAGATATGCTGGAGCTGACCAGAAGGATGACGCTGAAGCGGAATTGCTTTGACAGAATTGCAGGCGCCTACATGGATGAAGAGGGGTTTGTGGACGGAACCTTTAACAAGCATTTCCAGAAGCTCTCTTTCGGGGACCAGCAGGCAAACCTTGCCATTGCAAAGACGGTTCCCTTTTCGGAGACGAACGTAGAGCTAAAGGAGTATGCTTTCCGGGAAGCGGACACCAGGCCGGGGAGTATCTGGCAGATGCTTATGGCGTTAAAAGAGTGCGGACTGAAAAATGACGCCATGCTGGACGTGTTTTATGAAGAATTTGGGAGTAAGTACCGGACGGATGGCAGCTATGCGGTCTATTTTTTCCATGGGAGCTATGACGTGCCCCTAAAGGCCGGCGATAAGGAAAGCCTGTGGGAATCCGAGGAGGTTTACCAGTTCCTGATCTGTGCGGTGTGCCCGGTAAGCGGAGATTATGAGCCGGGAAGGGCCGAGTGCGGCTTTTTGTTTCCGGCGTTTAAGGACAGAAGCAGCGATATACACAGAATCGATGTGTTCACGGCAGAGGGAAGGACCGGGCAGGCCGAGAGCCTGAGGAAGATTCTGTTTCCGCAGGCTTTGGCGTAAAAAGGCTGATCCGGCAGGGCGGAATTACCTTGTCAGATCCTGCACCCATTTATATTTCCTAAACCGCAGCATTACCCAGGGAATTTTCCCTACCTCATCCAGACAGGTGCAGGCGTAAACCGCAAGGGTAGGCCAGTGCAGAACGAAGGCCCCCATCAGCGCTAAGGGAATGGCGATGAGCCACATACAGACGATCAGGCTGTACAGGTCAAATATGGTGTCGCCGCCTCCGTCCAGAACGCCGTTTATAGTAACCGTATTGACACAGCGCCCGATCATATAGACGGACATAATCACCATCATCCCCACAAGGTATTTTCTGGCCTGATCTGTGAGAATCACCATATTTACAATCAGGGGCGTTACGGCAAGCACAAGGGCGGTGGAAATAAATCCGATGACATAGGAGATGTTTTTAAGCTTTATGCCATATGCTCTGCCTGTTTCAAGGCGTCCTGCGCCCAGCTCATTGCCCACTATGATCCCGGCCGCACTGCCGATTCCGTTGCACATACAGCAGATCAGATCCCGGGCAACTGCCGCCACAGAGTTTGCCGCCGCGGCATCGCTGCCCATATGTCCCATGATGGCGGTATAGGAGGTAAATCCGATTCCCCAGCATAAGGAGCCGCCTAAAAGCGGCAGGCACTGCTTTGTAAAGTCAGCCTTTAACTGCTTCGAAAGCTTTAGGAGCCTTCCCAATGCAGGGCGGATATAGGAGGCTTTGGCGGATACGGCGATGCACAGGACAAGCTCTGCGATACGGGAGATCGTAGTGGCGAGGGCGGCGCCTCTGGCCTGCATTCTCGGGGCCCCCAGTAATCCGAAAATCAATATTGCGTTTAAACCGATATTCAGGAGTACGGCGCAGGAGCTGATGACAGCGCCGGGCTTTACGTGCTCGGAGACCTTCATCATAGCCAGATAGCATTGGGAAATGCCCGTAAGCAGATAGGACCAGCCTGCAATGCGCAGATAGGAGCTGCCAATGGCAATCAGCCCGCGGTCATGAGTAAAAATATGCATGAGCAGACCGGGAATCAGCTCGCATGCCAGGAAGAACATGACGGAAACGATTCCGCAGTAACGCAGCATAATATGGAAGATGTCCTCCATCGCATGTTTATCGCCCTTTCCCCAGTACTGGGCCCCCAGGATGGCTCCCGCCGCCGTGACGGCTCCTAGGAACATGTTCTGAACAAACTGGATCTGGGTGGCCAGGGAAACGGCAGTCATTTCATCCTGAGCGACTTTGCCCAGCATGAAGGCGTCGCCTGCGGCTACCGCCGCCAGCATCAGGCTTTGCAGGGAGATGGGCAGGGCGATCCTGGCAAGATTATGATAAAATTCCTGTCTGTTGATCAACACTTGTGTTTTTTGCATTTTCATAGGAGGCTCCTTACATTATCAGAGAGAGTACTTTCTTAAAAAAATCTGAACTCATTATAGGAACCCTGCACTTAAAAGTCAATGAAAACAGTCAAAAGGAATGGTTAATAGATTGTTTTGTAAGAGAAAAGATGATATACTTAAAAAAACACTTTAATAAAGTATGGGCGGTGGATATGGACAAAAAGAAAATAACCAATATGGAAGTAAAGAAGAAAAACAGAAATGAGGTTTTTCGTTATATCTGTAAACATGAAACAGTGTCCAATCCCGATATTTCATATAATATGAAAATCAGCCTGCCCACAGCAACACAGATTACAAAGGAACTGATAGCAAAAGGCCTGCTGGAGGAAAAGGGGGAGCTGCAGTCAACCGGGGGAAGAAGGGCGAAAGCATTATCGGCAGTAGTCAATGCAAAGCTGGCAGTTGGTCTGGATATAACCAAAAACCATATCACATTGCTGCTTACCAATATTGTGGGAGAAATATTGAAATATGAGCGTATCTGCCAGCCCTATGCTTCAGGTGAGGCTTATTATCAGAAGGTAAACGAAAGGCTGGAACTTTTTCTGGATGAAAGTGGCGCAGAGAGGGAAAAAGTTTTGGGGGTGGGTATTTCTTTTCCGGGAATTATAGATTTGGAGAAAGAACTGATAACGTATTCCCATGTGTTAGGTGTAGAGGCGATACCGTTTGATGCGGTAAGGAGTTTTTTTTCTTACCCGTGCTTCTTCCTTAATGATGCCAATGCAGGGGCATATGCGGAAGGGTTTCATGGAGATGAGGCAGAGCGGTTTTTCTATCTTTCTTTGAGCAATACAGTGGGCGGCGCCGTTTATGACAGGAATGAGCTGGTCCAGGGCAGGAATTTCCGGTGCGGCGAAGTCGGGCATATGACCGTTGTTATAGATGGGGAAAGCTGCTATTGCGGAAAAAGGGGATGTCTGGACGCCTATTGTGCCGCGTGGCGTTTATCCGGTGCGGCAGATGGAAAGCTGGAACAGTTTTTCGCCCTGCTGGATCAGGAGGATACAGAGGCGGCAAAGATATGGGATTCTTATACGGATTACCTGGCTATTGCAGTGAATAATATTTACATGGTTCTGGACTGTGACATTGTTTTAGGAGGGTATGTCGGAAGCTGCATGGGTACGCACCTTCAGGAGCTGTGGCAAAAGGTGGCCGAAAGGAATACGTTCGGGGAAAAGGAACCCTATGTGAAAGCCTGCAATTATAAGGTGGCGGCTGCTGCATTGGGGGCAGCGCTGAAAGTGATAGAGACATTTGTCAGCCAGATATAAGATAAGGACTGATCGTTACAGAAAGAGGTTTCAGAAATGAGGCTTCTTTTTTTATGCATTTTTGACGAAAATCCAGACAAAATTTTGGCGCAAATGATGAAAGTACAGGATTTGTTGAAAATCTCTTGACAAAACAGGAGGCGGAAAATAAAACTAACTACATAATAAAACTATTTAATAAAGTAACAAATAAAGTGATAAATGCCAGGAGGGAGCAATCATGGAAGGAAAAATGAAAGTAGCGGTAATGCTGGGGATTGGAAAGATGGGATTTGAGGAAAGGAGTATCCCGAAACCAAAGGACAATGAGGTGCTTGTCAAGCTGGAGTATGTGGGAATCTGCGGCAGCGACCTGCATTATTACGAGACAGGGGCGATTGGCGACTATGTGGTAAAGCCGCCCTTTGTACTTGGCCATGAGCCGGGGGGAACGGTTGTGGAAGTGGGAAAGGATATAGCAAGAGCGGGGAAATGACGCTGCCTATGAGCCTTGCGCTGGATAAGGAGCTGACCTTCAAGACCGTATTCCGTTACCGCCATATCTATCCCATGGCGATAGAGGCTGTTGCGGCAGGCAAGGTAAACCTGAAAGGAATTGTGACGGATGTCTTTAGCCTTGATGAGGCACAGAAAGCCATGGACTATAGCGTGAACAATAAAGCGGATATTGTGAAGGCCGTGATACGCATTGCAGAGTAGAGGATGTGAAACAAACAGAACCCTGGAAACTGTATACAGGATGGTTTCCGGGGTGTCTGTATATGGGGTTGGAAATGGCAGGTAAGGAGGATTGTAATGGAGCAGAAAAATACAGATGTAAAAGTGCCATTGATCAGTAAGATCGCCTATGGCATGGGGGATGTAGGATGTAATTTTAGCTGGATGTTTGTAGGAAATTTCCTGATGATATTTTATACGGATGTTTTCGGGATAGGAATGAGCGCGGTTGCAGGGCTGATGCTGTTCTCAAGGTTTTGGGATGCGGTCAATGATCCTGTGATCGGCGGTTTGAGCGACAAGACGAATACCAGGTGGGGGAGATACCGCCCCTGGCTGTTGATCGCCGCACCGTTGACCGCCCTTGTATTGATGCTGACTTTTTGGGCGCACCCGGACTGGCCGTCTGCAGCAAAGATTGTGTACATGGCAGTTACCTACTGCATTCTGGTATTGGGTTATACCTGTGTCAATATCCCTTACGGAACTTTGTGCGGTGCCATGACACAGAATATTGAGGAGCGGGCGAAGATCAACACATTCCGTTCCGTCAGCGCGATGGTCGCCATCGGCATTATCAATATCATAACGGTTCCCCTGATCGCAGCACTTGGAAAGGGAAATGACAAGAGGGGATACCTTCTGATCGCGGTCATATACGGCTGTATTTTTGCAGCATGCCACATCTTTTGTTTTGCAAAGACAAAAGAAGTTGTGGAAGTACCGGAAAAGGAAAAAACACCTTTAAAAGTGCAGTTATCTGCTGTCGGCAAAAACAGGCCGTACTTAATTGCGGTGGCAGGGCAGTTCCTGTTCGGGGTGACACTTTATGGGAGAAATGCGGATGCACTCTACTATTTTACCTATGTGGAGGGAGATCAGGCATTATTCAGTACCTATTCCCTTTTTATTATCATCCCTTCCATCATCGGCGCGGCCTGCTTCCCGGCGGTGTTCCGGCTGACAAACAATAAAGGGCGTTCTGCATCCATATTTGCGCTGCTTACGGGGATCAGCATGTTTTGTATGTATTTTTTTACGGTTGGAAAATCACCCGTTCCGTTTTACCTGTTTTCCTGTCTGGCACAGTTTTTCTTTTCCGGGTTTAACACAGCGATCTACGCCATCGTACCGGACTGCGTGGAATATGGGGAATGGAAGACGGGGCTGCGCAATGACGGCTTCCAGTATGCGTTCATCTCTTTAGGAAATAAGATAGGAATGGCAATCGGAACCTCGGTACTGGCAGGTGTTTTGGGGAGCCTGGGCTATGTGGCGAACAGGCAGCAGAACCCGGCGGTGCTGGCTGTGATCAAACATTCTTTTACCACGGTTCCCGGCGTGCTGTGGATCATAACAGGGGCAGTTTTATTTTTCTACCGCCTGAATAAGAAAGCCTATAACAAGATCGTGCAGGAGATTCAGGAAAGAAAGTATGTGAACCATTAATTGCCTGCCGGATGAACCAGGGGATTGCCAAAGCTATGGAATTGGGAAAACAGGCTGCTGAGGGGTAAAAGAAAGTTTAACGCTGACCGATATGTGATATATAGCCGGGTTGAGAGTATAGGAGAAATGGAATACATTTTTGGTTAAACCGTCTGTATGTTTATATAGTATATATGAAAGAAGAGCATCCGCCTTTCTGCCGGTGGATGCTCTTCTTTCATGGCCTTATAAAAAAGTAACCTGTATTCCGGCGTCATAGGTATGGGGCTCTTTGTCTGCGGCTTTGTGGCCGAAGGCAACGGCGATTTTGTATTCATAGTTTTCCGGGAAATGCAGGGCGTTTGAAAAGTAATCCCGCTTTTCTCCTTTGAGGGCGTCGTCAATACACCCGATAATCAGGCTCCCCAGGCCAAGCCCCTGGGCTGCGATGGCCATATTTTCCACTGCGATGCCGGCATCCACGCTGCTCCATTTAAAGCTGCGTTCGGCGCTTATAATTACCACTGTGGGGGCCTCGTAATAAAAGTTGTGAGGCGGATTTACAATTTCGCGCAGACGGTTCTTCTCTTCCTCCAGCTCCTGCAAAAGAGGATGGCCGCCCTTTAGCACAGTGAAATGGATTTCCTGGCGGTTGGTTGCGGTTGGCGCCTGCAGCCCGGCCTCGATGAGGGTACTCAGTTCTTCCTCTGTCAGGGGCTGGGAAGTGTATTCTCTGGTGGAACTGCGCTTTTTTATTGCTTCGGTTACCGTGTTCATAGTCTGCTTTCCTCCTATAAGTTTGGGATGTGGGAAATGTTTGTATTTATTATATAACGGGATGGAAGAAGTGGGCAAGAAAATATATTTATTTAATTATTGAAATCGAACATAAGTTCTGATATAATGATCTCATGAAAGGAAATCAAACGAATCAAAAGCAACATGCTTATATTGCAATAGACTTAAAATCTTTTTACGCTTCCGTAGAGTGTGTGCAGCGGGGGCTTGATCCTCTTACCACCAATCTTGTGGTTGCGGACCAGAGCCGCACGGAGAAAACCATCTGCCTTGCCGTATCCCCCTCTTTGAAGGAATACGGTATTTCGGGCAGAGCCAGGCTTTTTGAGGTGGTGCAGAGGATCAGGGAGGTCAATTCCCTGCGAAGGCAGAGGGCGCCGGGGGGCGCTTTTACGGGGGAGTCCTTTGACAGCCGAAGGCTTGGCAGCTCTCCCGGACTTAGCGTTTCTTATATTACCGCGCCGCCGAGGATGGCTTTATATATGGAGTTTAGCGCCAGGATTTATGAAATTTACCTGAAATATGTGGCTCCGGAGGATATTCATGTGTACTCCGTGGACGAGGTGTTTATGGACATTACGGATTATCTGAAGGCTTACCGCCTCACGGCCCGGGGGCTGGCACAAAAAATTATGGAGGAGATTTTTAGGGACACAGGAATTACGGCCACCGCAGGGATTGGCTCCAATCTGTATCTCAGCAAGGTTGCCATGGACATTGTGGCCAAGCACGTGACGACAAACGAGGGAGAAGTGCGGATTGCGGAGCTGGACGAGCTGACCTACCGCAGGCTTTTGTGGGGGCATAGGCCGCTTACGGATTTCTGGAGGATCGGCAGAGGCTATGCCAAAAAGCTGGAGGAAAACGGGCTTTTTACCATGGGTGATGTGGCGAGATGCTCTTTGGGAAAGCCCTGCGACTATTACAATGAGGATCTGCTTTACCGGCTCTTTGGAATAAACGCCCAGCTTTTGATTGACCATGCCTGGGGATGGGAGCCCTGCACCATTGCGGACGTGAAGGCCTATAAGCCTGACAGCAGCAGCATAGGCTCCGGCCAGGTGCTGCAATGTCCTTATGATTTTGAAAAAGGAAGGCTGATTGTACGTGAGATGACAGATTTACTGGCGCTGGATTTGGTGGATAAGGGGCTTTTGACGGATCAGATCGTGCTGACCATAGGATACGATAAGGAAAGCCTTTCCGACCCGGAAATCAGCAGGCGTTATACGGGCCCCGTAACCACGGATCCTTACGGAAGAAAAATTCCCAGGCACGCCCACGGTACGGCCAACCTAAAGGGGCATACCTCCTCTGCAAAGGAAATTCTCACGGCGGTGACAGAGCTTTATGAGAGGATTGTGGATCCCGCTCTTTTGGTCAGGCGGGTTTATGTCACCGCCAATCATGTGGAGGAGGAAGCGCTGGCAGGACAGAAGGAGGCTTTTGAACAACTGGAGCTTTTTACCGATTATAACGAGCTGTCTAAAACCAGGGAAAAGGAGGCGGCGGAGCGGGAAAGGGAGAGAAGTATGCAGAAGGCTGTGCTGGACATTAAAAAGAAATACGGAAAAAATGCCATTCTCAAAGGCATGAATCTTGAAAAAGGAGCCATGACCCTTGAAAGGAACCGGCAGATCGGAGGCCATAAAGCATGAAACAAACCCGTTGCTATGACGATATTATTTATCTCCCCCGTCCCGTTTCCGCCGCTCATCCGCCGATGCCGGCGGCGGAGCGGGCGGCCCAGTTTTCGCCCTTTGCGGCCCTTAACGGGTTTGAGGATGCGATCCGGGAAAGGGGACGGCTTACCGATTCCAGGGCGGAGCTGAGCGAGGACGCCAAAGCGCTTTTGGACGAAAAGATAAAACGGCTTACACAGCCGGGCGAAGAGCCGGCAGAGGCGGCAGTTACCTGCTTTCGGCCCGATGAGAGAAAGGCCGGCGGAGCCTATACCACGGTTACAGGCCGGGTAAAGAGGGTGGATGTATATGAGGGAGTACTTATTATGCAAAGCGGGGAGAGGATACCGCTGGATGATATTTGGGAGATAGAGCTGTAACGGTTCAGGACAGGTTTTTGCGCCGTTCTGCAGAAGTTCGGGAGTGCGCATAAACCTGTGCCGGGAGAGAATCGGCCTGAAACGCGGCATGGAGGTAAAAATGAGGAGTGAAAGAGACGGAATTGACAGTACCCTGATTCGCATGACCGCCACAAGCCGGGAGCCCGTATCGAGGGCCGCGCTGGCCGGAATGACAGGGCTGAGCAAGATGACCATTGGCAGACATGTGGCGGATTTGATTCAGGAAGGGGTTCTGGTGGAAAGCGCCGGACCGGTTTCGGGGAAAAATATGGGACGGACGCCTATGGTGCTTTCCGTATCGGACTTTCTGCCGGTGGCCTGTGGGACTTTGATCAAGCGCAGCTATATCCAGACCATCCTGATGGATATATCCGGCAGAGTGATTGACGAGACAAGAGACTATTACGGAAGCGATCTGACGGCAGAGACATTGAGCTCGTTGATGACAGGGCAGTATGACAGGCTTTCGGGACATACCCAAAGGGAGATTTTCGGCTGGGGAATTTCGGCTATAGGGCCTGTGGATAAGGAGAGCGGCCGCATTTTAAAGCCAGCTCAGTTCTACGGCATAACGGATTTTCCGGCGGTGGATTTGGCAAAGGAGCATATGGGCGGAAAGCGGCCGGCCTGTCTGCTTCATGATGCCAGCGCAGGAGCTCTTGCCGAAAGGATCTATGGCAAAGGGGCAGGGTGTGAGAGCTATATTTATATTCACATTGAAGAGGGGATCGGATTGAGCTTTGTCCAGAATGGGCACCAGCTTTCGGGCTATTCCAACCAGAGCGGTGAGATCGGCCACACCTCTATTAACTTCAACGGCCCTAAGTGCTCCTGCGGAAGCAACGGATGTCTGGAATTGTATGCCAGTGTACCTCAAATGCGAAAGAAGATACGGGAGCTTTTGCTTTTTTCCCCGGATTCGGCCTTCTCGGAGCTGGAAAGGCCCTCCTGGGCAGATATTGTAAGGCTTGCCTCCCAGGGAGACATGATTGCGGTGGCGGCTTTGGATGAATTTTGCGGATACCTGGTATATGCCATTGTGAATGCCCTGAATCTGATGCGTTCTCCCATGATTATTCTGGGATACGACTCCCTGCAGGTATCGGGCGTGGTCACGAAGATGATCCGCAGAAAGCTAAGGCGCATTCACCGCGCTGTGGAAAAGGAGGAGGTAAAGGTGCTTCAGTCTACCTTTGACAACGCGCCGTTGGTCGGTGCTGCCGCCGCCGCGGTGGAGGAGGCTTTTTGCAGGAATGCGTTTTAAACGGCCTGACGGATATGGTATAATGAAACGGGAGAATGAGAAAAGGAGTATGACACTGTGGAAAAACTCATAACTTTATTGAATAAAGATTATCCTGTTCTGCGGGCAATCTATGATGACGAGCTCCATGCCTTCATAAAAATAACGCAAGTCTGCGATACGGATCATGCGCCGCCCGCAATCCTCGACCACAAAAACGCCACGAACCGGCTTTTATTGAACGACTGGTGGAAGGGGCGTGCAATCCCCGCATCCAGAAACCATCTGGCGAAGGACTTCCCCTATCTGGACGATGTCATGGAACTGCCGGAACAAAACATGGGACTTTCCCTTTCCGACAGGTACTGGATCGCAGAGGACGGGGGGATCAGGTGGGCGGACGTGAATTTTTTTGACAACCCGTTTTCGGATGATTTAGGCGTCATCACTCTGGGAGAAAAACAGCAGTCACACAATTCGTCTGAGGATTTATTCTCTCCAAACAGTACTTTAAACGGGGATTTACAAAAAAAATGGGTCATACAACGGGGGAGAAGAGTCCTTTTAAAATCCGGTTCCGGGCCTTTTTTTCAGGAACCTTACAATGAGGCGGTGGCAACAGGGCTTCACCGCAGACTCCTATCGGAAAAGGACTTTGTTCCATACACGCTGCAGGGCAGATACTGCGCTTGCCCGAATATGCTCTGTGACGACGAAGAACTGGTACCCATGTGGGATATTATGAAAAACCGTAAAAAACCCAATCATCAGAACGATTTTCAGTTTTGTGCAAGTATTTGTGAAGAGTGCGGTATTTTCCGGAAAGACATTCTTGACCATTTTGCGAAAATGTTTCTCTGCGACTTTATTCTTGCAAATCATGACCGTCATTACAGGAATTTCGGACTGATCCGCAATGTGGAAACACTTGCATATACCCGCCCTGCACCGATTTATGACACAGGCAGCAGCCTGTGGCACGACAGGTTCACATTAGACGGACCTGCCGATTATCACTACACGGCAAAGCCCTTCGGGACGGGCGGTATGGACCCGAAACAGCAGATAAAGCTCTTTGAGCGTCCGGAATGGCTTGATGTTTCCAGGCTGAAGGGCTTTGCGGACGAAGTGTCGGAGCTGTTGGCAGAAAATCCGGTAATAACCGCTGCCAGACGAAAGGCAGTCATAAAAGGCCTGCAAAAAAATATAGACTATATAACAGACTTTCTCTAAAAAAGTATCGAACGAAAAACACCGGGACTCTATTTTTAGGTTCCCGGTGTTTTTTGTTCGCCCGGCGGGCACATGTTCTAACACAAGAAGCTCTGCATTGCCCGATTTAGTAACAAAAATGCCGATAATGTTACAAATAAAAACGAGTCACACAAAAAAATATGAAAAACAAAAGAATAAAACTGACAAAACACACAAAAAAATATAAAGTCAGTTACGAAACTATACAGAATATATACAAAAAAGTAATATGCAAGTATAGAGATTGGAGATAAGAAGTACATTGGAGGATAGAGAAGGAGGATAGGAATGGCGAAAGTACATTTAATAGGCAACGCTCATATTGATCCTGTATGGCTGTGGAGATGGCAGGAAGGGTTTTCGGAGATAAGGGCTACCTTTCGAAGCGCGCTTGACAGGATGAAGGAGTTTCCGGAGTTTAAGTTTACCAGCGCCTGCGCATCCTATTATCAGTGGATTGAGAAGATGGATCCGGAGATGTTTGCGGAGATAAAAGAGAGGGTGAAGCAAGGCCGGTGGAGCATTGTGGGCGGATGGTTTCTGCAGCCGGACTGCAACATTCCCTGCGGAGAAAGCTTTGCGCGCCATGGCCTGCTTTCCCAGAGATATTTCTTGGAAAAGCTGGGTGTGACGGCCAGGACCGGTTACAATGTGGATTCCTTCGGACACAATGCAAGCCTGCCTCAGATACTGAAAAAGAGCGGCATGGACAATTATGTATTTATGCGTCCTTCTAAGGAGGAGCAGGGCAGGGAAGAAGAGGTATTTTATTGGGAGAGCGCGGACGGAAGCCGGGTCAGGGCCTATCGGATTCCCGAACTGTATAACATTGATATGAAGCGCCTTTCGCTGATCGAAGAAATCAAGAACCGGGCGGATCAAAAGGATGTGGATAGGATGGCTTTTTATGGTGTGGGCAATCATGGGGGAGGCCCGACCATCCGTCTTCTTGAGAGGATGAGCAAGTTAGATGTGCCGGATCTGGTTTATTCCGTACCGGATCAGTACTTTGCAGGCTTAGAGGAGAAAGAGCTTCCTGTCCTGGAAGGAGAATTACAGCATCACGCACGGGGATGCTACAGCGCCTGCAGCTTTGTGAAGATGAGCAACCGAAAATGCGAGAATCATCTTCTGGCGGCGGAAAAATTTGCCATGATGGCAAGGCATCTGACAGGCATCAGGTATCCGAAGAAAAAACTGGAAAAGGCCTGGAAAAATGTGCTGTTTAACCAGTTCCATGACATTATGGGGGGATGCTCCATCCGGCCCGCCTATGAGGATGCAGGGTATTTGTACGGGGAGACTATGAGCATCGCAGAGCAGGAGATCAATTATGCCCTGCAGTCCATTGCCAGCCGGATTGATACGCTGCAGGGAGAAGCCCTTCCCTCCTATAAAGAGGGGACTCACTGGCACAGTTGGGAGCACGAAGCGCTTGGAACGCCGGTGGTGGTGTTTAATCCCCATCCATGGGAAGTCGGGATGAGCGTGAAGGTCAATGAAGTGCCGGTTAAGATGACAGACCGCGAGGGAAGAGAGATTCCCTTTCAGATCATACGGGGGGATCAGACCAACGGAAGCGAGGATAAGTATCAGGCCCTGTTCAGGGCAAAGGCAGGCGCTATGGGCTATGAGGTCTATCGGATGTATTTCCGGCCGGAGCCCGGAGCGGAGAAAGAAAGGGAAGAAAACACCGATCAGGCGGCAGGACAAAATAAATTATCTGTCACAGAGCATCAGATGGAAAATGACCTGATCAGAGTGGAATTTGATTTAAGCACCGGAGATGTGTGCCGCATCTATGACAAAAAGGCGGGCAGGGATATTATCCAGGGAACCTGCAGGGCGTTGCTTTTAGACGAAACCCAGTGCGATACCTGGGCCCATAACCAGGAATATCTGGGACAGGCCTGCGGATACTTCTCGGTGCCAAAGTTTCAGGTACTCGAGACAGGACCGGTGAGGGCGGTGGTGAGGATTACAACCAGTTGCCATGAGTCCACCCTGCAGAGAGATTTTATTCTGGAAGAGGGAAGCGGCGGGGTTTTGGTAAAGGTAAAGGCGGACTTCCATGAGAAGCACAAAACCCTGAAATTTGCCTTCCCTGCGGCAGAAAAAAAGACGATTGCATCGATTCCCTTCGGAACCATCGTGCGGGAAAACCTTCACGGAGAGGAACCCTGCGGCTCCTGGATTGCCTGCGGCCCTCTTGCCATTGCCAACGACGGCAAATATGGCTATGACACAACCGATCAGGAGATCCGGCTGACAATTTTAAGGGGAGCTATCTATGCAGATCATTATGGCGACAGAGACCTGTACAGCGAATATATGGATCAGGGAGTCCATGAGTGCTCTTATCTGCTCTACGGCTTTACAGACAGGACAGCCTCAGAGAAAAGAGCCCAGGAGCTGAATTTTCCGCTGCGTCACGTGATGGAAAGCTTCCACCCGGGAGCTCTTGAAGAAAGTGCAAGCTGTTTTTCCTGTGAGAGCGATCACATCGCCGTGACTGCCGTAAAGCTTTCACAGGACAGCGGGGAAGCTGTGGTGCGCTTCTTTGAGACGGAGGGCAGGGGCGGAAACGTAACAATGGAGCTTTTGGGGAAACGGATAGAGACAACTGTAGCCCGCAACGAGATCAAGACCCTAAAGGCAGATGGGACAGAGGTGAACCTGCTGGAATGGTAGCATGGAGAAGGGACCGTAGTGTATGAAATATATCGGAATAGACATCGGAGGGACGAAATGCGCCGTTACCTTGGGGGATGCCAAAGGAAGGGTTCTTGAGAAAATATTTTTTGCTACTGCCGGTGTGGAGGAAACCCTGTACAGGATTTTTGAAGCCGTTGAAAGCCTGGGGGAGTGTGATGCCATCGGAATAAGCTGCGGCGGTCCCCTGGACGGGGAGAGGGGGATTATTTTATCGCCTCCCAATCTTCCGGGATGGGACAAAATCTGTATCACACAGATGCTGAAGGAAAAATTCAGTGTCCCTGCCTTTCTTCGGAATGATGCGGATGCCTGTGCGCTGGCAGAGTGGAAATTCGGAGCCGGAAAAGGGGCCGACAATATGATTTTTCTGACCTTTGGCACAGGGCTGGGGGCGGGCCTGATCCTGAACCGGGAGCTGTATACCGGAACCTGTAATATGGCAGGGGAGATCGGCCATATGAGGATGGCGGAGGAAGGGCCTGTGGGGTATGGAAAGGCGGGATCTCTGGAGGGATTTTGCTCTGGAGGAGGCATAGCCCAGATGGGCAGGACCGCCGCAAAAGAAAGCTTTCAAAAGGGGAAGATTCCGTCCTTTTGTAAGAATCCGCAGGAGCTTGAAAATATAACTGCAAAAAAAATCGCGGAGTGCGCCTATGCCGGATATGAGGACGCAGCGGAGGTTTACCGCCGCTGCGGGCGGATGCTGGGACGGGGGCTTTCGGTTATGATCGACCTGCTCAATCCGGACAAGATTGTGATCGGCGGTATTTACGCCAGAAGCGGCAGCCTGATGGAGGAGGAGATGTATCAGGTGCTGAAACAGGAATGTCTCCCCCAGTCTCTGGAAAAATGTGAGATATTGCCCGCAGGCCTGGGAGAAAGCCTGGGAGATATTGCGGCCCTGTCGGTTGCGGTGGATGGGATGCACCGTCCGGCCCGGGGAAATGCCTTTTCCGGCGGATTTGTGGTAAGCAGTGTAAATATGGAGATTTAGGATGAAAGAGGAACAGATTTTAAGGAGTCTGTTGGAGCGGTATCCGCCGCTTTTACAGATAGAGGAGCAGATACGGGCCGCCTATAAGCTGTTAAAGAGCAGCTATGAAAAAAAAGGCAAGCTTTTGATCTGCGGAAACGGCGGCAGCGCAGCGGACGGAGAGCATATTGTGGGGGAGCTGATGAAGGGCTTTTTGCGAAAGCGGGAACTCAAAGGGCAGGAGCAGGAGGATTTCAGAAGGCTGGGAGAAGATTACCTTGCAATTGCGGGAAAGCTGCAGAAAGCCCTTCCTGCCATTTCCCTGGCGCATCAGAGCGCGCTGAACACGGCTTTTGCCAATGATGTCTCTGCGGACATGGTGTTTGGCCAGCAGGTATATGGCTATGGGGAAGGGGGAAAGGATGTGCTGCTTGCAATGAGTACTTCCGGAAGCTCTGTGAATGTGATCAACGCCGTGAAGGTGGCCAGAGTCATGAGGGTGGCGACTCTCGGAATCACAGGGGAGGGCGGCGGTGATTTGAAGGACTTATGCGATGTCTGTATCAGATTGCCCCGGAAGGAAACCTACAAGGTGCAGGAGCTGACTCTGCCGGTGTATCACGGGCTTTGCGCCATGCTGGAGGAATATTTTTTCCCTGATTGAACACCGGGCCGCGGCGGCTCATACAGAAGCGGGCTTTGTCCGTTTTTACCTTGCAGGAAACAGAACCAAGAGAATGGAAAGGAAAAGGAGGCACAACATGAAAAAGAAGTTATTGGCAGTATTACTGAGCACGGCAATGATGACCGGATTACTGGCAGGCTGCGGGAATGCTTCGGCCGGCTCAGACTCTCAGGCAGAGACAAAAGAGAGTCAGGCTGATACAGAGGAACAGGCCCGGCAGGAGAGCGAGGCTGCACAGGCTGGAACCGAGACGGAATCTGAGAATCAGGCGGCAGGCAACGGCAGTAAGGTAGTAAAATTTGCACTTTCAGATTCCTCCAAGGGAGGCCTTACCTGGCAGCAGGAAATTGTGGATAAATTTGAGGAGGAAACCGGCTATACCGTAGAGGTTACCCTGATTCCTACCAATCAGGATATGTACTCCAAGATTATGATGCTGATGACCAGCGAGGAAACCTGCCCCGACGTGATTGCAGAGGACGGCTTTATGATTAATTCCGATGCTGCGGCAGGAAGACTGATGGCGCTGGATGAGGCGCTGGCGGACTGGGAGGACATGGACAAATTTGACCCCGCAATTTTAGAGGGCGGAAGGGGAACGGACGGCAAGCTCTATGGCGTGATGTGTTCCACAGATACCCAGATTGTATATTATAATAAAGACCTTTTTAAAGAAATCGGAATCGAAGGGGACTGGCAGCCCAAGAACTGGGATGAGCTGATGGACGCGGCCAGACAGCTCAAGGAGGCAAACGCAGATGTAGAGGATTTTGTTCCCATGTGGCTCTGGGCATCCCAGACCTTCCCGGAGGAGACCTCTATGAGAACCTTCCAGCACTTCCTTTCGGGAACAGAGGGGGAATGGCCGGAGCAGATTTATGATACGGCGAGCGGAAACTGGGTTGTTGACAGAGAGAAGCTTTTGACGGTTCTGAATTTTGTCAATGACGCTTATAATACCTATCAGGTGACGCAGACCCCCGCACAGGCCTCTGATTTAAGTATGGGAGATCAGCTTGTATCTGATTATATGCAGAATAATAAGATCGGTATTTACATTACAGGTTCCTGGACCTTAGGACAGTTCCAGGAGGGGAGCGCTTTCCCCTGGGCTGAGGCTGAGGAGCATTGGGGACAGGCCACACTTCCCACCAACAATGGGCAGGCTCCCGGCATGACTACCGTTTCCGGCGGCTGGAGCTGGGCGATTCCGGCTATGGCGCCCAACAAAGAGGGAGCCGTAGAGTTTTTGAAGGCGCTGTGCAGCTATGAGGGAATCAGCGCAAGGGTAATCTATAACGGAGAAACCTCTCCCAGAACCGATGTGGCAGAGTCTGAGGAATACAAGAATCAGCATCCGTCCTCTCTGGTTTATTCCGGCTCCCAGCTTCCTTACACGCATTTCCGCCCGTCAGTAGACGGCTACTCATCCGTAACGGTAGCCTTTACCAAAATGGTTGAGGATGTGGCTTTTGGAGCGGCAACGCCGGACGAGGCGATTGACGGCCTGCAGGCAGAGATGATCCGTCTCTTTGGCGAGGACAAGGTGACAGTGAAGTAGCAGGAAAGAAAAAGCTTCCTAATAGGGCTGCAGAAGGGGCGACTTTTCTGCAGCCGTGTTTATACAGTAAGCCGGCCCGTAAAGGGTCAATCTGGTAAAGGACGAAAATGGACAGAAAGGGAAAGGTATGCAGGATGAAAGAAAGACACACGCTTACGGCAAAAAAGAAGGTACTGGCGCTTGTCCTTATGGCTCCCGCAGCCGTTTTGATAGGTATATTTTTTGTCTGGCCCATGTTTATGACGGTGTATTATGCATTCACAAATCTGACATTGACCGGCGCACAGGCACTTGACACGAAATTCATCGGACTTTTGAATTTCAGGAATGTTTTCAGCGATCCGAAATTCAAGACAGTTATGAAAAATACGGTTGTTTTTCTTCTGTTTTCAGGTATCATCGGGCAGCAGATTTTTGGATTTATTTTTGCCTCCCTGATGAAAAAAAGGAATGTTTATGTGAGACGTTTTACCGGTTTTGCAGTGGTTCTCGGATGGATTACCCCGGAAATTATCGCGGCATATATGTTCGCGGCATTCTTCAATGATAAAGGGACACTCAACATGATCATAAAGGCCTTCGGCGGACAGAAGGTGAGCTGGCTCTTTACCTATCCCATGCTTTCTGTGATCATCGCCAATATCTGGAAGGGTACGGCCTATTCCATGTTAATGTTCCAGGCGGCTCTTGACTCTATTTCGGATGATATTGTGGAGGCGGCCAAGATTGACGGCGCAGGCCCCTTAAAGATACTTTCCCGTATTACACTCCCCATGATCAAGGGAACCACCGCAACCACCTTCGTTATGGTGACACTGGGCACGCTGGGAACCTTTGGCATGATTTATGCTTTCACAGGAGGAGGGCCGGGAATTAAGACCACCACCCTTTCGGTTTACATGTATCAGCAGGCCTTCGGAACCTTCCAGGTGGGCTACGGCATGGCAATTGCCCTGTTCCTGCTCTCTATCGGCGTGCTACTGAGCCTGGTTTATATGCGGCTGATCAAGGCGAATAAGGATTAAGGAGGGAAAGCGATGAGTTTACGGACAAAGAAGAAAGTAAAAACCGGAGTGACTTATTTTTGCCTGATTCTGGTGGGAGTCCTGTTCCTTCTTCCGGCCCTCTGGCTGGTTCTCTCTGCCTTCAACAGGACGGCGGATATGACCATCCGGTGGCCGAAGGAATGGACATTGGAGAATCTGAAGGCGATTTTAGAGCGCAAAGAGATGATTCAGGGCTTTGGAAATTCTCTGATTATTGCAGGCTCGGTGACCGTCATTATCGACCTGGTAGCCGTGATGGCGGCCTATCCTCTTTCCCGGTTTAAGACAAAATGGGGCTCCCGGGTCTCTCTGGCGCTGCTTTTTATGACAGCCCTTCCGGCCTCCGCCATGATGCTCTCCACCTACAAGCTGCTGGTAAATTTCCACATGATAGACAGTCTGGCAGGGGTGATTCTGTTAATGTCTGCGGGAGGCACCCCCTATGCGATCTGGATGATGAAGAACTTTATGGATACGGTATCGGTGGATTTGGAGGAGGCGGCCTGGATTGACGGGGCCTCCAGAGCGCAGGCTACCGTCCATGTGCTGATTCCGCTGATGCTTCCGGGATTTATCACGGTTACCACCTACAATTTTATCAGCGCCTGGGGGAATTTTTACACCCCTTTTATCATGCTGACCACCACCTCAAAGATGCCGGCCTCTGTAAATATTTACAGGCTTTACGGCCTCCACGGCGAGGTGATCTATGGGCAGGTAGCCGCCTACTCTATCCTGTATATTATCCCGATTTTTGTCCTGTACTATTTTTCCCAGGATCATATGTCCAAGGGCTTTTCTATGGGCGGGGCGGCAAAGGGGTAGACGGGGGTTGAAAACCGCAAATGGATTGTTAGTTTTCACGCTTACGACAGAGAACGCCCGGATAATGGATCAGTTTAGCACCGACGTTTTTGTAAGGGCTCCTTAAGAACTGATCCGTTATCCGGGCTGTGCTTCTTCCGGGACTGGGAAAAGTAACAGGTCAGAGCGCTGCCGGGCAAAATTTTCTATAGCCAGTACAGATCAATTTTCTTCTGTGCAGTTTCCGGGTCTATACCGCACTTTAGCGTGAGCTCCTGAACGGTCTGATCTTTTGATATGTTAAATCTTTTGCAATATTCGATAATCAGGCTGATTTTGTCCTCTAAGGCTTCCTTCTTTGCCTTTTCGGCATCGATTTTTACCCTTTCAACCTCAGCCCGGGCCAGCGCTGTATTGCGCCGCTCTTCCTGTATACTCATTTTTTCCATGTTTTCAAACAAATATCCCATTTTGCGCTCCTTCACCTTGCTCACACATTTCCGGGTCTCTTCCTCTGTGGCATCGATCTTTCCGCACAGGCTTTCCATCACGGATACGATGATGTCTATAATTGCTTCCGGTGTGTCCCTTACAATCCTGCTTAGACTCTCCTGGGGCAGCTTAAGAAATTCTGACAGATCAATGACATCCTGGATCTTGTTGAAAAGCATGATCAGAGACATTTCATCGCCGCGGGAGAGCAGCTCTTCATTGCTGTAATCATGGAGACGTACCACCTCATAGGTAAAGTCAGGAATCCATTTGCAAAACACATCCCCGCCGGATATTCTGGCGCGGAACTGACGGTCTGCTGTCCATGAGGGTTTTCCTTCATAATATACGATAGGGATGATGGCAGGATAGCGGAAGCCTTTGCGGTCTGATGCCCCTGTTTTTTGAGCTTTCCTTTCCTTGCCGTAATCCAGCCAGATGCATAGCATATATTTCAAAAGCTGCATGGCCACGTCGTAGTCTACCTGGCTTTTATGCTCCGTCAGGGAGATCAGAAAAAGGGGCTCCTGTGTGCGGCTGTCTGTATTGTTGTCTTGATGGATCCAGACCCTTTTTACCGTATCTGACTCAAATTCCGTCCCAAGGTAAGGTCTGTAACGTTCTGATACGTCTTCAATATCCTCCGGCTGCACATTTTTCAGGAAGGGTATATTGATGTTATCCCTCAAAAACTGTGCGTAGAGGATAGGGTTACCCAGCACAGCCTTGGAGTTAATGTCGCGTTTTTGGTCTGTTGGGCCTGCTGATGCCGGTCTGGTCTTTGCATGGTCTTCTTTCATTCATTTTCCTCCTGTTTGCTTGCACGTCAGACAGGAGAAAATCTTTTCGCCTGCCTGCATTTCATTGGTTAACTGCATTGAATGAGTGGCGAAAAGCCGGAACTCAAGATTTTCTTTTCATATTCATTGAGGAACATGAAAGAAAAATGGAACACATCATTGAAATTCAGAAATATATAATACATTAAATGTTATTTTGATAACATATATACCGTAACATTTTTTTCAGAGAAACGCAAGCACTTTTTTGAGGGTGGCTGCGCTTTTGCTTCAGATAAGAAAAAGCGGAATCGGCGGCCTGTCCGGCCGCCGGAAAAAGCAATATTTTTTATTATTGCGGCAGTACATTCTGCTTTAAGCTGTGATAGGCCAGCAGGATATAGATTGCGTGGATGAGAAAGAAAATTCCCAGCGAGATGGCTATAATGCTCCCGGGGCTGTTGATTCCCACCATGATTCCCGGCTCCGGTATTGTCGTCAATATAAATCTGATTGTCCCACAGCGTGTCAATCAGATCGGCCCGCGAGACGATCTGACCGGCATAAGTCATCAGACAGGCCAAAATCTGCAGTTCGTTGCGGGTCAGCTCTGCAGTTTTGCCGGCGGCAGGTAATCCGGCGGAACGGTTTAGGGCTTTCCACTGTGAAATACGCCGTACAATATTTGAATGGAAAATAAAAATGATGCACCCCATTTATGAAAAAATATGATACACATGAGTTTGAAAATGATTCATTCCCAGAATAAACGCATGAATGAATATAACGGCATATCAGCCACAAAAATTGTGCAGATTTACAAACACACTTTTTTCA
>ERZ808037.537-NODE-537-length-34182-cov-35.904999_pt1 | contig 34182 bp, 40 predicted proteins | sample MGYA00380190_ERZ808037 | MGnify/ENA primary metagenome ERZ808037 (study PRJEB31490, sample SAMN06133399) | mouse gut metagenome | isolation source: J9 | host: mice | place: China: Chengdu | collected 2015-05 ...
GCATTGCCGATAAGCATTCCTCTAAATGTTCCTGTCCCGACATGCTGTTCTCTTCATGTACACCGCAGTCCCATTGCGCTTCTTTCTCTATTTCTTTTGCTCGTTCTAATTGATTTTTCTTTATATCCGCCATTCTTTCTATACACTCTCTTCTGTGGGCGTCACACTTTCCATATTTCTCAGATTTTCTCTTCTCCCTGTTCAAATTCCAAATCTGTTAATTCGATCCCTCGAATACCTCTTCTTAAAATACTTTCCAGAAAATCCATCCTACCGATCAAATAAGTATGAGTATATCCTGCAACCCGAAAAATTGCTTTGTTCTCAACAACTTCTTTTCTCAGTACAATTTCCAACAACTCAGTTTTTCCTCGATTCATCTTTGTTTTATCTGATAAACAATCTATTTCTTCTACAAATGGCATAAAATAAGTGCAGCTGATTTCCGTTTTCGTTTCTAGCAGATAGATCGTCTTAAAAATTGTTTCCGGTGCATACATTTCTATCACATCAGCAACTTCCTCACTTACCATCAAAAACGGTTCTATGATAATATCCGGGAAAAATACCTCCATTGGCGTTTTCATGTCTACAACGCAGCAGTTCGGAATCTTATAAGCCATTTCTCTGTTGGCATATCGGATATCCACTGCCCTGTTGACATTGATTGCATAAGGTATATGATTTCTTTTATTTGTCTCTATCAAGAAATATTTCATCCGAATTCTCCCATAGTAACTATAATTTCAACTGTTTCTACTTTATCTTCATAAACGCTTCAAACATCTCCGTCACATCCAGCGGATTTCTCTTTTTCCTGTCTGCACCCTGCTTCTGTCTCTCTGTCGTTCCCCCATCAAACGAAAACCCAAAATATTTCTCCATATCTTTCGTAAAATCAGTCATATTTTTATCCGGTGTTTTCACAGAAGGCGTATTTTCAACGCTTCTGCCCGCTCCGGTTTTCTTTCTTTTTATGTCATATTCTTTTCTCTTGCCGGCATCCCCTAATATTTCATATGCCTTCACTACATTTTTAAATTTTTCTTCTGCTTCCGGATTATTAGGATTTAAGTCCGGATGATATTTCTTGGCAAGTTTCCGGTACGCCTGCTTAATCTGTTCTTCCCCCGCCTTCTCTGATACTCCCAATACCCTATAATAATCCATCTCTGTTTCTCCATTTGAGTTTTAACGTTCTTTTATATAATATAAAACATCCCAGCATCATATTTGCATCATATCTGTTACAAATGTATTACATTCAGAACAATCCGATACTTTTTCTATTAACTTCTGGAAAGAGCGTATTCAACGATAGTTGCATACGCTCTCTGTCCTTTTTTAAGTAAAATCCTCACTTTATACTGCCTATGCGGAGTAACCGCCTTCCACAGATATCGCATTAAATTTATCTTTCTTCTGTTTGATCACTAACTTAAATGTCCCGATACCTGCTTCATCACCGTAATCTTCTCTATAGTCAACCACAAAGGCATTCGGGAAGCAATATTTTCTCTCCATAATACCTGCCGCTACATACTCGACTGTTACCTTTCTGTAGCAGTCTGCCCTCTCTGCCGGCACAACCGACCACAGAGCCATCTTCCTGGTGCTGTCAAACGGATCACCGCCTACTGCTGTCAGGATTTTTCCGGTAATGACCATGGTAGCTCCCACATCTTTTGTCCTTGCATTGGAATCCTGCGGGATATCAGTTGTCATCTTTACGCTTTTTACACATTCTTTGGATATTTCAAAGGCTTCAGCGCCTTCCACTTTTACAACAAATGCCATTTCTATTCTCCTTCCTATTCTCCGGCATATCCGCCTTCAATCTTTACTTTATCGTTCTCGTCTTTTTTCTGTTTTATATGTAAATAAAAAGTTCCTACGCCTGTCTCATCATCCATTTCTTCCGTGTATTCCATGACAAATGCATTAGGCACTTCGTATTTACGGACTACCTGTCCCGCCGAGATCACTTCCACTACCGCATCACGATAGCAGTCTGCTTTTTCCGATGGTACTACCGACCACTTGGAAAGTCCCAATGTGCCGTCATTTCCATCTCCTCCGAGTTTATAGAGCATTTTTCCCCAGATTTTCATAGAAACGCCGAAATCAGTTGCCCTTGCATTAGAATCAACTGCTGACTCGGAGCCGAAAACAACGTTTTTGATGCTCTTCTCGTCCAGTGCGATCTGATCTGCTCCACCTGTTACATTCAATCTGAAACCCATTTTCCTTCCTCCTTTTTCTTTTTAAATGGCTCTGTTATTAGAATTGAAACGATTGATCTCAACTTCCAGATTCTTTACATTTCCGTTAAATGTGATATTCAATGTACAGTATCCATTCGCTTCATCAATCTCATATTCTACATCATCACCTGCACCCAATACTGCATTGACATATCCCTTTTTTTCCAGCCAGAGGCTCTTCTGGCTTGCAGGATTGTTGGAAAAGAACTGTACGATATTCTCCTGTTTATAATCGCTGGTTGCATGCCGCAGTACTCTTGTAATATAGGTTGTTACCTGTGTTTTGTATATAGGTTCATAGGTCTTGCCATCACTCATCAGATTCCTTGCTTTATAAACCATGATATTATGAACATTTTCCGTACCGAGCATCGCATTTTCAGAGGAAAATACAAATCCAAAACTGCGTCTGTTGATCTCATTTTTAATAGAATTGGTAAAACCGGTAATTTCTTTTGCCATGACCGTATGAACTCTGAGCGGGTGATCGCCGGATTCAATATCAAATCTGACGCCCGGAAGCTCTTCATCAACATTTTTCTTAAATTTATCCTTTAGATACTCCGGACATTGATATGCCGCCACAAGACCGGCTGCTATATAGGCAGCGCCTACATAAACCCCATCAATCCAGAGCTTCATGATATCTTCTTTTTCTCCGGACAATTCCGCCATGTCATTGCCATTGACCAGCATACGCTTATCCAGAATGACTCCTGATTTTTCTTTCGGTATGATCGTAAAATTCGGAATACAGGGAACAGCATACTCGCTGTAGGCTTTTCCCGTCAAAGAGCTGCAGTGCTCTTCAAATTTGCCAATCCCTTCCGTCGCCATATAATTGAATGTTGTCTTATCTCCCGTTTCATAGCTGAAGAAACATTGGACGGAATAATCTTTCAGTACATCTAGAAGTCTTACCAGAGCCTCCACACTGTTCACACCAGTCTTTTCCGTCGTCTCATTCCCCTTAAACCGCTCTCTGGTTAATCTGATGTTTGCATTCTGGTCAAGTGAAATGGAAGGTACGATTCCATACCAAATGGTATTTTCAAAATCATTCTTCGCATTGACCGTATTCAAAAATGTAATCACTCTCGGCAGATTGCTGCTTTTTACTAACATATCATTAGAAACATTCGTAATAAACAAAGAGGGTTTCATCCCTTTTAAATTAGACGGATACTGTTCAAAGAATGCCCAGACGCCCAGAATTTTTTCAATCAGAGGTTTTACCACTTTGATAAAATCGTCTTTCGCTGTTTTGTAAAATTCCAGATAAGAATTGTAGTTACTCACTTCCTGTCTAACATCTATGCTGCTTACCATTGTGGAGGCAAGGGGACAGTATGTTCTCGTAACAAGTGCCTTCACATAATCGCTGCTCTGTTCGTTCAGCGCTTCGTAGTCTTCCTCCAGCGCCATGATCAGACCGGTGTTGATGTTGTCGTCTACCACCATAAGTTCCGCCTTTTCCTGTCTGGGTGCCTCCAATACCTTTAGCTCTCCCTTTTCATCCATGCTCAGGACACCGAGTGCGAGAGGCGTATTGTCTTTTTTCTCTTCCGTCTCTCCTAAGAGCAGCCTCGTTTTAATGTCTTCAATGGCAAGCGGAAGCATTGCAAGGACATTATTGTAATTTACACTCGCTTCTTCAAACATAACGTTAAGTTTATCCGCCAGATCCAATTTGTGCGGATCCCCATCTTCAAGTTCCGCATATGCCTTATAGGTATACTGCAGTTCTTTCCGATTTTGTTTGATATCTTCCATGACTTTTTTGGGAGAAATCATATCCGTCAGTTTATCAAATTGAAAATCAACATTGATAATGCTTTGTGAACGCTTTGCCTCTACCAGTGACATCAGCATCTTCAGGAAATCATTCTGCTTATTCAGGTGGATAGGCGTCAACATATCTTCCGGAATTGTCTCCGGTTTTTGCAATACATACATTATTTTCTGGTTATTGGCGTTGAAAAAGGAATAGACCACCGGGTCAAACTTATCGATAAATTCGTCAAAACTTCTTACCAGAAGCGCCCCATTCATCTCCTTGATCTTCTCATCACTCAAGCTGTCAATTCCTCTCACATCGCCTACCAGTGTTAACAGATCCATCTTTTCCGGATTGATCTCTTCAAACAATATGGTCCTGTTTGTCTGTTTGATTATGCTCATGCTTTACCTCCCTATCTTTCGTTTGGTTTTAAATCTTTATAGTGAACTTCTATTTCTGTATCCTCCTGGTCAAAAATAAAAGTTACCTTCTCCTGATAATATAAATGGTAGGAATGCCCTTTTATCAGAAATTCCCTATTTTTAACTGCTGATGCCTTTCCGGTATTTTTCACAATAATGCTCCTGTCATCCCCCGGTTTTATGATAATTTTATCCGCTCCCTTTAATTGAAGAGGCAGATTGCAGGCATCCAGGATCCATTCGAGCGTTATCATGTCTCTATTGCACCTCGCAAACAGATTAATGCTTTCCGGCGGATAGTCGATTCCCTCACGGTTTTGTATAATGTAAACCACAAGTTTTCCACAGAAATCATTTCCGCGCATTCCTGTTTCTTCCGGAAGCGTTCTGCTCTCATCTACTACCTTTTTCCTGTTTTTTGTACCTTTTCTCTTCTTTTCGGCAGTACAGAATATAATGAGCAGCGCAGTCACAAAAGTCAGAATAATCGTCCAAAAGAACCAGTCAATCGTCTCTTCCTGCTCCGCTTCCTCTACCGCGGTCTCCGGTACGATAATGGTCTCCTGCACTGTATTCGCGCCATAGTAATTGCCATATAACCCCTCAAAGTCTATCTTTAACGTGACATTTGCATCCTGCTCAATTTTTTTGCTTAGACATACTGTTGCGTCGGATATACTATACGTTTGTTCCTCATCATTCAGATATACCTTAAAGTCACCGTCTTTCATGTGGCCATCCAAAAGATTTTTCCCGTTCGGATTGCAGATTGCCAATCTGATCTCAGCCATCTGCGATTCCGGTATATATGTATTTTCCGCGGTTATAGAATAATCATATTCCGCGGTCAGATAGGCATTGATATCCAGTCCCTGTTCAGATAACATCTGTATGCTTACTTCCTGCGAAATCGGATCATATAATGTAATTACCGTATAATTTTTTCCTTTCCGCACCTGAATTTTGCCGGCTTCACAGTTTAACACCATGTTTTCGTTATGCTGCTGTCCCGTTAGAATAATCCTGGCTTCCCGCATCATACAATCGGGGAGTTTTACAGACAGCTCTCCGCCTGTGCCATCTAACTTTCCAATCGGACGGTTTGGAATTTCCAGCCTGTGGAATAGATAATCCTCTATGAAACCTCTCAGTGATTCTCCGTTCTCCAGATCGTAAATGTTTCCCCCCGTATCCATGGCCGCCTGATATATGTTCTCTCCCTCGTCTATCCGTTTTCCCAGATTGATAATATCGATTACGATATTTTTTTCTTTTGCTTCTTTTAACGACTCTTGAAAAAGTATGACGGATTTCTCCGTATTTTCCTCCGAATCCATCATGTTTTCACCATCCGATAGGATAATGATCCTTTTCTCAGACTGGGTATCCTGAAAGAAAGAGACTGCTTGCGAAACTCCGATGCCTGCATTCCCGTAATCTTTATAGAGCAACGGCTCCAGTGCTTCTTCTATTTCTTCTATGCTGCCTCCTAACGGAATGTTCAGACAGATTTCCCTGTTATAACCGACCAGTCCGAATCGAAACCGGCCAGGTGCCGCACATATCAACTCTTTTACGAAATCAAAAACCATATAACCCTCATCCACGTTTTGCATTGATTGACTGCAATCCAGTAGAAATACAATATCCGAGGATTTTACTGTATCGACCTTATCTGTCTCCTTTGCATTTGCATGAGAACAGGAAATGGCAGCCATCATAACTATTACAAAGAGAATCCTAAACATTCTCTGAATACAAAACATTCTCGGTTTCCTTTGTAATCTATAATTCATCCCGTTCTTCTCTTCCTTTGCAGCGCATATTTTTGCTTTATTCTACATTTTTCGACAAAAAAAACAATACAAATGCCAAAATCATACAGTAAAATGGATGATTTTGGCATCTACGTATTTGTTGCTGTTAAATCTGTTATTCAATTCACTGCAATGGTCAACGTTGTAATAAACCAATCACCTTTCTCTTCCCATTCCAGGCTCCCACCATATTTCTTTGCCAGATCACGGGAAATAGCAGTTCCGAACCCATGGTTTTTGAAATCTTTTTTCGTACTCAGTAATCTCTCCCCATCCCTGCGCAGCTTTTTCACCCATGTATTTTTTATTCTAAAAACAAGAAAATACTTATTTCCCATATACATTTGGATATCTATTTTCCGACTTCCCTCCTCGCATTTTTCGGCGGCCTCCACGGCATTATCTAACAGATTTCCGAACATAGATATCTTATCCACATCCTGTATAAAATCCAGGGGCAATGCATCATCCACAAAAATATCAATTTCTATCTGTCTTTCTTTTGCATGATCATAGCATCCGGATAAAAGAGAATTTACAACCGCGCTGTCTGTATACAGCCTGTTTGACTCTTCCTGCTTCAGATTATTTTCCCAACTATCGATAATATTAACGATAGTTTCATTTTCCCCTGATAATGCCAGATTTTTAAACTGAAAAAAATATCGATGGATATCATGCATATATTCTCTATATATATCATTTATCTTTATTACATCATCAATATTCTTCTTTTCCATGTCATTTTTTAACAGAGACAATTCCGCTGCTTTTATTCTCTTCATTGCCTGTGTATAATTCGCCCAGATAATAAAAACCACTGCATTGGATAAATAAAGAAGAAATGCGCTGCAGCACATTAGGATCCGCAAATAATTCTTACTTGGAAAATCTAAATACAGAAAACTAAGCAGAATCAAAACTGAAGAAAGGGGCATAACCACCAAATACCATGCAAGGCCGCTGACGTCTCTTGTTTTGATTTCCTTCATATATTTTCTCAGATACAAGAGAATGAGCAAAGACGATAAATATGCCGGCAGATAAAGGGATATTTCAATTGCAGAAAACATGATTTCTATAGAGGGAAATGCTTCATAAAGAAAACGATATAATATCGCAAATGCAGCTTCCCTTCCGTATACAAATACAATATAGAAAGTTAGCGTGTACATAATCGCTTTTTTGGCCGTGATTTCATATACCAGTATAGAAAAAACAAAATATAAAACAGGAAGCGCTATAAAACACAGCCATAACTTATCCAAAAAAACAATACTATACTGAATGCAGACTGCTGCTATAAAGCACCAAAACCATCGCTCTTTACCGGATTTCTTCAAAAAGAAAATATTCATAAAAATGCTCAGCATATATATTTCCAATACGCATAAAAGTAAACTGATCATTACGGAAATTATCTGACTCATCTGTCCTCCCTGCCTTCATACTTTGATATCAGAAACAGCCGCTTCATATTGTTAAACTCAGCCATTCTACGGCGAGTGACCCTAAAAGTAAGGTTTGGAAATCCTTCCAGTTTTATTTCTTCCTCTCCGCAGGACATAATAAATTTGAAATTAATAATATAGCTGCTATGCGGATAACCGAATCCACAAGTCTTTAATTTCTCATATAAATGATCTAACTTATCATAGATCCTGATATCACTTTCCTCTTCCGGAGCTATCCGAAGTCTTATCTTAGCCCTTAAAGAAAGATGCGCTTTCAGAAATTTTTTGTATTTTTCTATATAAACAATATCGTCGGGCCTCAGAACAATTTTTTTCCGTTCTATCCTTGCCAATATAAACGGCATTTGCGCAACAGCCGCCATTTTTTCCAAAGAATCGTCTATATACTTTCTCAGCTCCATATCCTGCATACTCTTTTTAATAAAACGGTATGGCTGTACTTCAATGCTATGGATCGAAGGTTCCGCATATCCCGTAAAAAAAACAATAATAACGGAATCATCCACTTTTCTGATCTCTTCTGCCGCCTGTTCTCCATCCATGTCTTTCATTTGAATATCCATAAAAATAATAGAAAAATTTATTTTTTCCATATCCTTCAATAATGCCTGTCCCGAACCGTATTCATGAATTCTCAGAAAATTTTTAAATTTCCTGTTTCTATAAATTTCTTTTTTCAAAAATTCTCTATCCTTTATTTCATCATCACAAATCGCAATATCGTACATATCTTTACCATTTTACCCCTTTTGTATTTTATCTCCTTACCGTTTCATGTTTTTTTGCATACAAAAAAAGAGAATAAGTCGTTGGACTTATTCCCTTTTTTATCATCCTTCTAAAAGAAGCGTACCGTTATTTCCATTCTCTGTCAAGTACTTTTTCGTCTATTTCGCTCCTTTTTTTAATGTTTTTACGAAACTTTACAAAAAAAGCAAAACTTACTGCAAAAATTGCAGCCTTTTTTCCCTGATATCGCCGGGGTTCTAAAGCAGTCTGTCATGACCGTCTATCACCCGTTTATTATATATCATATATTTTTATTTTTTTTCCCGCTTAATTTAAGTTTTTTACTGTTCGCTGCAAAGAATTTTTTGAAAAAAATGCAAAAACCCATCTTCAACGGCTACCTGCTCCAATCTGTCCGCCGGCAGGTCATAATAGTATTGATTGGTCTTTCTGTCAATAGACATGCTGTCTAACGGAAAGCCTTTCTGCCTGACTGCGCTGTGCGGCTTATCCGTCAGGATAAACGACTCGCTCTCCATAGAAGGTTCCATCGCTTCATAAACATGATGCTCATCCATTACAAAACAGATCGCGTTCTTATATCTTGCCGTAAGATTCCCATACTGTTTCACAAGTCCCGCATAATATGCCATCATTTCTTCATCCGATAAACATCTGCCGTTCACATTCCGCACATGCACGCCCGGCTGGTCCGCATCCGGAACATTGTCAAAATACAATCCTGAATCGCATGAAAAAACAGGTATCCGAAATGCTTCATAATATGCAGCAGCTTTCTGTCTGGCATTTTCAAGCGGCGTATTCCCATCTTCGCATACCTGCGGAATGGCTTTTCCTTCCGCTTTCAAGTCGTTCAGGCCGATCAGTTCAATATCCAGTTTCTCAAGTCTGCTTTTCATTGACGCTAGTTTCGCCGGATTACCGGTGCCGTATAGTAATTTCATGTTCATTTTCTCCTAAAAGTGTTTCCTTTCTATTACATGCCTCTGTCGTCCGGCTGTAGTTTTTGTATATTGAATTTATTATACCCCTAATTCCCTGAAAAGTTAAGATAAAAACTCCGCAGGAAAAATCCTGCGGAGTCCATATCCTTGAAACTTTGTATTTTGTTTGCTTATCTCAAGAGAAAATCCCAGGGAATTATCTCTTGGAGAACTGCGGTGCACGTCTTGCAGCTTTGAGACCGTATTTCTTTCTTTCTTTCATACGAGGATCTCTTGTCAGGTATCCGGCTTTCTTTAATGTCGGTCTGTAATCCGGATCTGCCTGCAGAAGCGCTCTGGCAATACCGTGTCTTACAGCGCCTGCCTGGCCTGTGTAACCGCCGCCCTTTACCGTGATGATCGCATCGAATTTATCTACGGTGTCAGTAGCTGTCAGAGGCTGACGAACGATAACTTTTAAGGTCTCTAATCCAAAATAATTATCAATGCTTCTTTTATTGATCGTAATCTCACCCTTACCAGGCACTAAATATACTCTGGCGATGGATTTTTTTCTTCTTCCGGTTCCATAATATTTTGCTGCTGTTGTTTTCGCTGACTTAGCCATTTTAATTTTCTCCTTTCAGTCCCTTGAATTAAAATGTTAATACTTCCGGTTTCTGAGCTGCATGATTGTGCTCAGGTCCTGCATACACATGAAGTTTCGTATACATTTGTCTTCCTAAAGGTCCTTTCGGAAGCATGCCTTTTACAGCAAATTCAACAACTCTTTCAGGATGTTTCTGCATCATTTCCTTTAATGTAGTCTCTTTCATGCCGCCTACGAATCCTGAATGATGGTAATAAACTTTCTGATCCATCTTCTTACCTGTAACTTTTACCTTCTCCGCATTCACGATGATTACATAATCACCTGTATCCATATGCGGTGTAAAGATCGGTTTGTTCTTTCCTCTCAAAACTTTCGCAACTTCGGATGCCAAACGTCCGAGTGTCATATCCGTAGCATCCACTACATACCATTTTCTATCAATCGTAGCAGGACTCGCCATAAAAGTCTTCATCAATATTCCTCCATTCTTACTGAATCTGTAATTTCTTCCGTTTGCATCATGCAGATGTCCGGCCACATGATGAAACCTGTCAAAATCTTTCTGGTACTTTATTCAAAATGTCTTTGCCGGGGCTGTGGCAGGACATTTTTAAACATTGTCACAGTTAAATATTATATTATACGCACCCTGGCGTGTCAACTGGTTTTTACAGCTTTTTACAGAAATTCGTATTTTATTAATGTCAATCCGCAGGCCGGCGCAGTGGGGCCGGCAGCCTCTCTATCTTTTGCCTCCAGAATATGCTCTATTTCCTGCGGCTTTATGAATCCTCTGCCTGCTTCCATCAACGTTCCCGCCATAATTCTTACCATATTGTATAAAAATCCTCTGCCGATTACCCGAATGGTGATCATGTCATGTTCTTTCTTTACCGTAACATCCTCGACCTGCCGCACGGTGTTTTCTGCCTGCGTATCGGTATTACAGAAGCTTTTAAAGTCATGCGTGCCAATAAAGTATACCGCCGCTTCCTGCATCCGTCCGATATCAAAAGGCGTATAGGCAAAATGTGCATACAGTCTTTCCGTCGGCAGCGGAAACGCCGCATTATAGATTCTATATTCGTATGTTTTCCTGCTGTCACATCGTCTTGGGTGAAAAGAAGCGTCGACTTCTTTGGAGCCTCTGATCTTAATATCCGCCGGCAGTCTTGCATTGAGGGCATAGGCAATCTTTTCGGACGGAATACTCGTATTGGTGTCAAAAACAGCTATATTGCCGAGTGCATGGACACCGGAATCGGTTCTGCTTGCACCGATCACTTCTGTTTTTTCTCCCAAAAGCAGCGAAAGACATTCGTTTAAGACGCCTTCTATCGTCCGGCCGTTTGGCTGTACCTGCCACCCGTGATAATTTGTCCCATCATAGGCTACCGTGAGCATGATTCTTTTCATAAAATCACCCCGGGAATTACAAGCAGATTAGCGCCGATGCAGATTGCGAGATAACAAAGCAGCACAAAGTAAGCAAAAGCATCCCGCTTCTTATATATAAGCGGCTTCATTTTCGTTCTGTGATCCCCGCCGCGATAGCATCTGGCTTCCATCGCCATGGCAAGATCATTGGCACGGCGGAATGCGGATATAAAAAGCGGCACAAGTAAGGGCACAAGGCTCTTAGCCTTCTTAATCAGATTTCCGCTTTCGAAATCGGCTCCTCTGGCAATCTGCGCTTTCATGATCTTGTCGGTTTCTTCAAGCAGAACAGGGATAAAACGCAGGGCAATCGACATCATCATCGCCACCTCATGAACCGGCACTTTAAAGATCTTTAAAGGTCCCATCAGCCTCTCCATGCCATCCGTTAAGTTGTTCGGCGTAGTCGTCAAAGTCATTACGGAAGATCCGATGATCAGAAAGGTCAGTCTGATCGCCATAAACACAGCGCTCTTTAACCCCTCTTTCGTAATAGTGAGTTTCCAGACGGAAACAAGAGCCTCCCCCGGCGTCAGGAAAAGATTGAATATTACCGTGATCAAAAGCAGAAAGATGATCGTCTTCATCCCTTTTACCATAAACCGGAACGGCACTTTGGAAAGCTTAATGGCTGACAGCAGAAAAAGCGCTGCAATGATATAGCCAAAAGCATTTTTTACTACAAAAAGCGAAATAATAAACGTAATCGTCGCTATCAGTTTTACCCGCGGGTCCAATTTATGAATGACGGAATCCGCCTGATAATACTGGCCCAATGTAATATCGCGTAACATGTTTTACCTCCACAGTTTAGAAACTTCAGAATCTACGCATGTTTCCCATAGATCCGCAGGATCTCGTCTCTGGCCTCGGGAATCGTAGTAACTTCCGTGTTAACAGGCAGTCCCCTGGCTTTAAGCGCCTGCATAATATAGGTAACCTGAGGCGCCGCAAGACCGATCTGTTCCAGTTCCTTATAATGTTTAAACACTTCTTTGGGCATATCATCATAAAGAACCCTGCCTTTGTTCATCACAATGATCCGTTCCACATATTTGGCAACGTCTTCCATACTGTGGGAAACCAGTATGACCGTGATCCCCATTGTTTTATGAAGCATGGCGATCCTGTCCAGGATTTCATCCCTGCCCTTGGGATCCAGTCCGGCCGTAGGCTCGTCCAGAATCAGAATATCCGGTTTCATGGCCAAAACGCCTGCTATCGCCACTCTTCTTTTCTGACCGCCGGAAAGATCAAACGGAGATTGATAAAAGAATTCATCTTCCAAGCCTACCTGTTTTAACGCTTCATAAGCGCGAAGCTCTACTTCCTTTCTGGAAAGACCCAGATTTTTGGGGCCAAAACATACATCACTGAATACATCGATTTCAAACAACTGATGTTCCGGATACTGGAAGACCAGACCCACTTTGCTGCGCAGCTTTTTCTTGTCAAAATCATCTTCGTGAATATCTTCTCCATTAAAGTAAATGGCGCCGCCCGTCGGTTTGATCAGGCCGTTTAGATGCTGCACAAGCGTAGATTTCCCGGAACCGGTATGTCCGATCAGTCCGATAAACTGCCCATCCGGTATCTTCAGATTCACATCTCTCAGCGCATGAACCGCCAGCTCCGTATCCCCGCCGTATATATAATTTACATGATCCAAAATCAAAGACATGTTAACGCCTCCACGAATTCTTCCGTTGTCAGGATGCCGGCGGGTATTTGCAAGCCGCTTTTTTGCAGTTCATACGCCAGTAACGTTACCTGCGGCACATCCAGACGCAGTTCTTTTAATTCTTCTACACGGGAAAATATTTCTTTCGGCGTTCCTTCCATGGCAATTTTCCCCTGATCCATGACAAATACCTTATCGGCATGAATAATTTCTTCCATATAATGTGTGATCAGTACGACCGTAATATTTTCAGCGGCATTTAAAGCGCGGACCGCCCGAATGACTTCTTTTCGTCCGTTCGGATCGAGCATTGCCGTAGGCTCGTCCAGAATAATGCATTTCGGGTGCATCGCAATAACGCCTGCGATCGACACTCTCTGCTTCTGACCGCCGGAAAGTTTGTTCGGAGAATGCCTGCGGTATTCATACATGCCGACGGCTTTCAGGCTCTCTTCCACCCGCTCCCATATTTCGGCAGTCGGTACGCCCATATTTTCAGGTCCGAACCCCACGTCCTCTTCTACAACCTGGCCGATGATCTGATTGTCCGGGTTCTGAAAGACCATACCGGCATTCTGTCTGATCTCCCACAGATTCTTCTCTTCTGTTGTATCCATGCCGTCTACCCAGACTGTCCCCTCAGACGGATACAGAATGGCATTGATATGCTTGGCAAGTGTCGACTTCCCGGAACCGTTATGTCCCAGAACCGCAACAAAATCTCCCTGTGCCACATCCAGATCCACTTCATCAACAGCCCTGGTGATCCCTTCGACGTTTCCCTCTTCGTCACGTCTGATATATTCAAATACTAACTTATCTGTTTTAATGATTCCCATTGTCTGACCTGCTTTTACATTTGTTTGCTGTTCATAGACTGCATTGTAACAAATAACGGATAGAATTACAAGTCTCATTGTGGTACACTATTCTATAAAATAGGACAGGCATGCTTTTACACCCCGAAATATCACGGCTGCCCGTCCAAAATAAGCGTAAGAAAGGATTTCCGACATGAAAACGCCGTTTACCAGACAGCTTTTAAAACCTCTCTTTTTTCTGGCCGTTCTGACTATCATATGCGCTTTTTTTGCACGCACCCTGACAGATTCAGAAACGCTCACCGATTATGCGGCCAAAAGAGAAACAGAGCAAAACGCATCTACGTCCCAAAATGAGGAGAATCAAGACGATTCTGTACCCCAAAACGAGACGATGAAAAACGAACCTGCATCTCAAAACAGGGAAGCACATAATGAATCTGTGCCCCAAAACGAGACGGCATATGAAAAGACAGAAGCACATATAAATAAAGAGAAAACTGTATCCGATCAGGAGGACGCTTCAATGACATCTGACGACGATACGAATCTCTCCGCTGAACGTACCATTTACAAGGAAGGTTTTTATTATGAAGAGTTGACTGATGAAGTCAAAGAAATAATCACCGGAATCTCCTATCCGGTCTCTGCCGCGGATGCGGCGGCTTCGGCTCTTCCTGCAGTCAACCTGTTAGCAGATGACGCTTCACCTGCCGTTTCCTATGACGATCTGCGTTATCTTTCCGTATTGTATTATGATTTTAACGGGGAAGTCCAGACGGGAGAACTCATCTGCAACAAGGGCATTGCTCAGGACCTTGTCGAAATCTTTTATGAACTGTACAGAAACGAATATCAGATTGAAAAGATCAAACTGATAGACGAATATCAGGGGGATGATACGGCATCCATGGCCGACAACAATACTTCCTGTTTCAATTACCGGGTGGTAGACGGTACAACCAGTCTTTCCAAACACGCACTGGGCTGTGCGATCGATATCAACCCTTTTTATAATCCCTATGTTGTTTATAATCATGGAGCAGACGGGGAAACATACATTTCCCCTGCCGGCAGTGAAATATATGCCGACCGTTCCCGGGAGTTTCCCTATAAAATTGACGAAAATGATCTGTGCTGCCGTCTTTTTAAGGAGCATGGCTTTATCTGGGGAGGCAACTGGAATTCCTGCAAAGACTACCAGCACTTTCAAAAAGTCCCGGAATGACCTGCTATTATAATCATAAAATCAAATTACTGATATCCGAATAATCTCGTTTACAAATATATCCTGCAGTGCTACCATGATGTCATCAGAAAAGCTTTCTGCACAAAATAGATACCTTACATCTATATAAAGCAAAAGGAGAACATATGATGAAAAACAACACTGCTACCAAAAAACTGACTGTTGCTGCCCTTTTCATGGCACTTAATATTGCGCTGAGTTCTTTCGGTATTCCGGTTCCCGGCGGGCATTTCTATTTGTGCGATGCGGCGATCTGTACCGCCGCTATCTTATTAGACCCGTTCTATGCCTTTGTGGTGGGGGGCGTCGGTTCCTTTTTGGGTGATTTTTTCTTTTATCCGGCGCCCATGTTTGTCTCCCTGGTAACGCACGGTATACAGGCAGCCGTAATCTCGCTTTTTGCAAACCGCCTCTTTGCAGGAAAGCCAAAAACCGGAGCCGTGACCGGCGTTATCGCCGGAGCATTCATTATGGTCACCGGCTATTCGCTCGGACGCGCCTTTATCTATAGTACGGCCGAATATGCGGTCATCAAACTGCCCTACGAGATTCTGCAGGCCTCTGTCGGCGCTGTAGCCGGCGTAGTTTTATGCTATCCATGCGGACTGCACAGACTCTATACAAAGCTCATGAATGAACAGCTTCCATAAAATACAGTCTGGAGGCAAAATCCGGGAAATACCGTACCTCACTGTTATACCCCGTTCCTCCAAAGGACTGTTTCAATCTGACTCCGCCATACATCAGCGCATCGCCGTATGCGCAGTATCTTTCCGTCTCACCGTCTAGTTTCACGAATCTGGAGATCATATTATGTACAAGCGAATCTATTCTGATATGAACCGGTGAGACGGTATTAACCAAATCTCCAAATTCTTTCATATTATATTTCAAATTTCGGTTGTAAAAATAATACAACCGGTCTGGAAGAAGTCCTTTCGGCTTATAACAGTCATACTGCGTATTTGGTATTGTCAGTTTCTGCATCAGAAATCCAACCGCTTTTTCTCCATCCTGCGATACGCATGTCCATTCCGTCACATTGCCTGCAGACTGGTACAGTGTACTCTCCGGTTCTCCGGAATTGTCCGCAAAGGTCCTGCCGCGGTAAAAAACGCCTGTCTGCAGTACTTCTCTCCATTCTTTGTATAGCGCGATCTGCGCCTTGATGGCCGTTAACTCTTCTTTGTCCATATCACAGAAATTGCATTCATATCCGCATATCCCAAAGCAAGCCGTCTGAAAACGCGTCTCAAGCGGCGTGTTTCGAAGCGTCTGGTGATTCGGGCAGGCCGAAACATGCGCGCCAAGAACCGACATCGGATAACCATAGCTGTACCCTGTCTGGATCTCACAACGGCAGAGCGCATCCGTATCATCGCTTGCCCATATCTGTGGAAAATAGCATAATATCCCCAGATCAAAACGATTTCCGCCCGCCGCACACCCTTCAAACAAAATATCCGGAAACCGATTTGTCAGTTCTTTCATGCAACGATATAATCCCAGTACATAACGGTGTGCGGTTTCTCCCTGACATTCCGGCGCCAGAGCGCTCGAATAATAATCGCTGAATATTCGGTTCATATCCCATTTCACGTAAGAAATCTCGGCCGAAGAGAACAAACGGCTCATTTCTTCTATTATATATTCCTGCACATCTTCTCTCGTCAGATCCAGTATCCGCTGATTTCTTCCCTCGGCGTGCGGCTTTCCCGGAATCTGCAGTACCCACTCGGGATGTTTTTCATAAAGACAGCTTTTAACATTCACCATCTCCGGCTCCACCCAGATTCCGAAATCCAGTCCCATAGCTTTCATCTTTTGGGCCAGGCCATTCACACCACCCTGCAGTTTCCGACGGTTCACTTCCCAGTCGCCTAACGACTGCGTATCGTCATCCCGTGTTCCGAACCAACCATCGTCCATGACAAAAAGCTCGATCCCCGCTTTTTTCCCCGCTCTGGCAAGCTTTAACAGTTTATGCTCGTTTATATCGAAATAAGCCGCTTCCCAACTGTTTAACAAAACCGGCCTGGCCCTATGCTTCCACTCTCCCCGTACAATATGTTCCCTGACAAATTCGTGCATATGCCTGCTCATGCCGTTATATCCTTCATGTGAATAACACATGACTGCCTCCGGCGCTTCAAAACATGCTCCTGTGCCGATAAGAAATACGAACGACTGCGGATTAATCCCCGTTACGATCCGGGTCTTTCCGAAACTACTCACCTCTACCGCTTCATAGTGATTGCCGCTGTAGATCAAGTTAAATCCGTAACAATCTCCGTTATCCTGTGATGTCTCCTGTCTGCCAAGCATCACAAAAGGATTGGCACGGTTAGAGGAAGTGCCGGTATAGGACGCATTCACGTGTTTGCCGGAGTGCATCCGCACATCTGTCCGTTTCATTTCCCTCGCCCATGCGCCGGTAAATGTCGTGAAAATAAATCCAGACGTATCAAAATCAATCTGCAGGCTCATCAATCTTGTCAATCTGACGGGTTCTATGCTTTCATTCACCAATCTGGCACTGCGCGTAATCACATCGTAGTCTTCATAAACATAATAATGCAGTTCCAACGCAAGATCATATTGTGCATCCTTTAAAAACAGACAAAGATGCTCCACTTCTCCCTTTTCATCATAGGAGCCCGGTAAGGTCATGTATGCTTCTTTTCCCCTGGTAATCTCTGCTTTCTCAAACAGAAAATCTGAAGTAAAGCTTCCATCCGCGTGAATGATCTCCAGAAACGGCTCTCTGATGTCACCTTTCCCATAGGAAGACATCTCAAGGCAAATATCTTCCAGAGAAAAACAATCCGCGCCATGTGTTACATTCGTATTCCCTGGTGGAAAAGCATGTTTCTCCGTAAGTGCCTCCATATACTTTTCTTCAGGCAGCGTAATCTTTCTCCCATAATATAAATGCTCCAAATGTCCTGTATCCAACACGCGAAAGCAGTATACCGTTTGTTTTGTTTCCAATATAAAATGCCGGTTCTGTCTTTTGATCATGCTCCGTCCCTCTCCCTGCTGTTTGTTTCCCTTTTGCTCTTAATTTTCTCTGCAATCTCTTCCACTTTATCCTCCGTCAGGATAAATTTCTTACGGAACAGAACAAAGGCCGCCAGCAAACCTGCGATCGGAATTACCGTCATTGTCATGCGCAGGCCCACAACGGAAGATGCCGCTGCCTGCATGTTCTGCTGTGTATCGCCATTTAAACGGAATACAGACAGGCAGATAGAAGCGGCCAGGGCCGCCACTCCGGACGCCAGTTTCACCACGAATGTCTGCATGGAAAAAATAACGCTTTCGTCTCTCCTGTTGTTTTTTAACTCTCCATAATCAACCGTATTGGCCAGAAATACCGTTACAAGCACTGTCAGAATACCGTTTGCCGCAAAAATAAAAAATCCCGGAATAAACAAAAGATACACGCTCGACATATTGATAAAGGCGAGTCCCAGCAATACGACATATCCTACAACCGCCATACACAAGCCGACATAGAACACACTGACCGCACTGAAAATCTTACGCATCATCGGAAAAAAGAGCATCATGGAAAGAATCTGCATCGCACCGCCAAACGTATTAAATACTGTATAGGCATTATACCAGTCCGCTCCGCCAAAATCATATTTGAAAAAATAGATGACCAGATTGGATGTAATATAAATGGAGCAGTTGATCAGTACGATCGTCGCCACAACCGCCATAGCCTGATCATTTTGCAGCAACGCCTTAAACATTTGGCCGACAGAGGGCGCTTCCACATCCACCGTGGACTTTTCCTTAATATTGACACAGGTACATATAATAAACAGCATAAACAATACGGCGATGATCAGCGCAAACCATTGAAATCCGGCACGCTCATTTCCATTTCCCAGCATATATACGCATTTCATGGTAATAATGGTGACAATGGCGGAACCTACTCCCGCACACGAACGAGCCAACGTGGAAAGATTCTCCCGTTCTTTTCCGCCTTCGGTAAAAGCCGGAATCATTGACCAGTACGGAATATCCATCATCGTATACGTTACACCCCACAAAATATAGGCGACCGCCACATAAACAATCAGTCCGCTTCCGTCAAGTGCAGGCGGAGCCGAAAACATAAAATACAATACAAAAGAATTCAACAGGGTCCCGATAAGCAGCCATGGACGGAATTTTCCCCATTTTGTCCTTGTTTTAGCTACCAGAACCCCCATAATGGGATCATTAAAAGCATCGAATACCCGCGCCGCCATTAGGATCACTCCCATAGCGATTGCACTAACACCCAGAATATCCTGATAATAATACAGGACATAACCAGCGGAAAGCATATAGACCATATCTTTCCCTACGGCCCCCAGACCGTATGATACTTTTTCTCTTGTCGATAATCTCATTTCCATAACCATACCTTTCTCAAATTCTGCTCCTGTTTCCCGCACGATTTACATTGAATTTACCCGGAATGTATGTATCACTTCCTCTGTCTGCATGGAACGTATTTTCAAACTGCCATTTCCCGTCTTTCCAAGCGATCTGACATAAGTCCCGCTCATACCTCCCTGCAGGGAAACCGTTGCAGGACCAATGAGCCCGATATCGCCTTCTGTCTCAAAAAATACCGGTTCATTGTAAAACGAAAGCAAATTCCCATTCTCATCCACCGCTCTGATCCTGACTGCAGCCACATCATATGTATTTTTTTCCGTCAGTTCATAATGATCGGCTTCCGACTGCAGCCGTACCGAAAATGCAGGCTCCTTGACGAGTCGTTTTACGACTTCGCCGTCTTTGACAGCTTCAAACAGATATGACGTGGCCTCTCCTCCCCAGTCGCCGACGTAGCGTGTATACAGCGGTACTGCCTCTTCCGGTTTCATATGGTATAGCAATACCAGCTTTGCGGCGCTAAAAAGCGCCGATTTTGGCAGATTGTTCAGCCCATATCTTGCCGTTGCATTCAATACATTCTTAAGTTCTTTTATCTGCTTGGGCGAAAAGTCCCCGCTCTGTTCGATCGCATCCCCTATATAATCGTTTAACAGCATCGGTCCATGCTGTAAGTTGCGGTATGGTGAGTCCGCTTTCGTATATTCTTTAATCAATCTGCCATTCTTATACATGCGCACACTGTCCGCGTTTGAGAAAATATATGTATTGCCACGGTCACATCCCGGATGTTCTCCGATATCCATAGAGGAGCTCAATGACAACACCGGCCTCCGATCCTGTTCACAGGCATAGACATCTGCCGCGAGTTTCGGATTGCGGAACATATCCATTACTCCATGATAACAGACTCTGTCGCCGCTTCCAAAATCTTTATGCGTATTATAATCGAACATACACCAGCCGAAACTCCCGGCTATATCGCTTTCTCCTGCTACGGCATCCAATACGTTAGCATGGCGCAGTGCCTGCTCTGTCCTGTGGTCCTCACTGTCATATGCTTTCGTCGGATACATATGTCCGTTATACTCGCTGATCAGATATGCTTTGTTCCCGTCAGAAGTAACGACAGATTTCTTATCGCATCCTTTCGTCTTCCCATCATGCAGGAAATCATTATAAGTATAGACATCTTCCAGCAAACTGCTCTTTTTGCAGGCCCTGACACCGCCTGTCGCCCTTGATGGATCAAGTGTATGCGCTGTAGCGTTTGTTATTTGATAAAACGCGTCATCGTCTGCCGACTCATTAATGCGTACACCCCACAAGATGATCGAAGGATGGTTGCGGTACTGCACTACCATCTCACGCACATTTTTTACCGCCTGTTCTTTCCACGAAGCGTCACCGATATGCTGCCAGCCCGGCATCTCCGTAAAGACAAGCAAGCCGATCTCATCGCATCTGTCAACAAAATACTGCGACTGCGGATAATGGGATGTTCTGACCGAGTTGACGCCCAATTCATTTTTTAGAATATCCGCATCCCTTTTCTGCATCGATTCCGGCATTGCATATCCCACATAAGGGAAACTCTGATGTCTGTTCAATCCCCGCAGTTTCATCTTTCTTCCATTCAGATAAAAACCATCCGCCCGAAACTCCGTCTTTCGGAAACCAAATATGACGGTTTTTCTATCTACAGCTATACCATTGTGTAGCAGTTCAGTCGTCAACTCATACAGATTTGGCATCTCGATATCCCACAGATGGATGTCTTCTGCCAGATACCGCATCGCATAGGTCCTGCTATCTCCTTCCTCCGATAACAATTCTCCTGCCTGTGCCGCCCTCCTCTTCTTCAAGCACACACAGGCCGATTCGTCCGCTCCTTTTTCCCTGACGCACTGGCGCAGCATATAATCGGCAGCTCCGCCATTTATTGTGATCTGCGAATATATAACGGCATTTCTATATTCTCTCCCTTCCCTGTCCATCTGCAGCATTTGCAAACTGTCTGCGGCAGGGAAACTGATATCCGTCCACACAAAGACATCCTCCAGATAGACCGGATTCCTGATTTCCAGATATACGTCACGATAAATTCCGCCGTAAGTCATATAATCTATCACAAAACCAAAGGGCGGTATATTTCCTTTCTCTCTACTGTCTACCTTGACAACAAGAATATTTTCCGATCCATAACGAAGCGTTTCCGACACATCTATGGAAAAAGCCGTATAGCCGCAATGATGCTCCCCGACCTTTGTGCCGTTCAGATAGACCTCGCTCTCGTGCGCAGCGCCTTCCAGTGTCAAAATGACCTTTTTCCCCTTCCATTCCGTTGGCGCCATGAGCTTTCTGCGATAACCGCTTACCATTTGATAAACTGCTTCGTCAAAATAGTGAAACGGCGTCTCTTTACAGGTATGCGGCAGGCGTACTTTCTCCAGTCCGCTTTCGTCATACTCTGCCTGTAGCAGTGCCTCACTATACTGTTCTGTAAATCCCCAGTCATTATTTAAATAAATCTTCTCTTCCATTTCTTTTTCACTCCTTTTCCCATGCCGTTCTCTGCTTCTTACCTGATCCCTTTCTCCTTACATCACGCTTCTGCTTCCCTATGGAGTGTGATTCCCTCCATCAAAATATCAACTACTTCATCCAACGCATCCTGATAGGATACTCCGTTTTGAATCAATATATCTTTCTGAAAAAACTGTTCCAGCGCCGCTTCCAGCATCATCTTCAGGATCGGAATTCTGACAGGCTTTATGCAGCCTTCCCTCATTCCCTGTTCTATCAATGCGATCGTAGCCTCCCAGCCGGTTTCCAAACGTAGTTCCACCTGCCTGTATATTTTCGGATATTTTTCTTTTAAGGTATATAACTGCCTGAAATCCACATCCCGATATCTATCCGGAAGAACACCCAGAATCACGCGGATTTTTTCCACGGTACAAAGGCTTTCATTTTCCAGCACTTCTCGCTCTTCCTCTTTGATCTGATCAAAAAGACAATCCACCATAGCGAGGAACAATTCCTCCTTATCGCGAAATACTGTATAGATTGTCTTTTTACTGATCTTTAAAAGCGACGCAATATCATCCATTGTAAATTTCAATCCGTTTTGGTTAAATACCTGCAATGTTCCTTCTAAGATGCTTTCCCGCAAATTATTTACTTTTTTATCATCCACTGCTTTTTCCTCTCTTATGGAAACTACATTTCTTATATCAGTTTTCATAATTGTAGCATGATCACCGACTGATAACAAGAAACCAAATTACCAAAACCAGTTTCCGTTTTTTATTCATTTCTACTAAAAAAACAGAGTATGCATGAAAACATACTCTGCTTTATAATAAGTGATCTTATTTATATTTTCTATCGGCCTTTATACTAATTCCAGTACAACTTCCATAGCTGCGTCGCCCTTACGGGGTCCGATCTTAACGATTCTCGTATAACCGCCGTTACGGCTTGCGTATTTCGCTCCGTACTCATCGAAAAGCTTTGCAACAAGATCAACTTCCTTGGTGCCTCTCTTTCTGCCGGCTGCTGTAGTCGGAACTTCCGTTACCGGATATAAAACCTTTAACATCTGTCTTCTTGCATGAAGCCTGGAAGGCATATCTTTCTTGATTTCCTTCTCTACCGTGTCATATACGGTAACTTTCCGGCCATCAACCACTTCTTTGACTCTCTTGCCGTCTTTGTCTTTCTTCGGCACTTTAGCAGTTACTTTAACTGTTTCAAAGTTATCTTTTTCCTTAACAGCAAGTGCGATCAGTGATTCTGCAAATTTACGGATTTCTTTTGCTCTTGCTTCGGTCGTAACGATCTTTCCGTGATAAAGAAGATTGGTTACCTGGTTTCTGAGTAATGCTTTTCTCTGGTCAGATGTTCTGCCAAGTTTTCTGTATTTTGCCATAATAAACCTCCGTTCGGCTGCATTTGATGGTACATCCGGCTATGCGCTTTGGACTTACTTACCGGATGCTGTTAATAGTCCCATTCTTAGCCGGTACATGCGTGCTCTTTAGACTTACCTCATGTACCTTAAGCTTCATCGCTGGGATTCAGCTGAAGCCCTAATTCTTTCAATTTCGCTAAAACTTCTTCTAAAGATTTCCGTCCCAGGTTACGGACTTTCATCATATCTTCGGAAGTCTTATTGGTCAGTTCCTCAACGGTATTAATACCCGCTCTTTTTAAGCAGTTATAAGAACGCACGGATAATTCCAGTTCATCGATGCTCATTTCCAATACTTTTTCTTTTTCGTCATCTTCTTTTTCTACCATGACTTCCGCAGTCTTGGCATTTTCCGATAAATCAATGAAAAGGCATAAATGTTCGCTAAGGACTTTTGCAGCCAGACTGACTGCCTCGTCAGGAACGAGCGTACCATTTGTATGAACATCAAGCGTCAGCTTATCAAAATCGGTAATCTGTCCTACACGAGTATTCTCAATGGTTACGTTCACTCTTTCGACAGGTGTATAAATGGAATCTACTGCTATCACACCGATCGGCAGATCTTCTGTTTTATTCTTCTCAGAGCTTACATATCCTCTGCCTTTTGTAATCGTGAGTTCCATATACAGTTTGGTATCTTTACCGCTTAAGGTCGCAATAACCAATTCGGGATTTAAAATTTCAATATCCTGATCAACCTGAATATCCGCCGCTCTTACGATGCCTTCGCCTTCATACTCAATGTAGGCCGTTTTGACTTCATTCGTCTCACTGTTGTTTCTGATCGCAAGACTCTTGATATTCATGATGATTTCCGTAACATCTTCCTTTACGCCCGGAATGGAACTGAACTCATGTAAAACACCTTCTATTTTTACCTGACTTACAGCCGCACCCGGCAAAGAAGAAAGCATAATTCTTCTTAAAGAATTACCAAGGGTAATACCGTAACCTCTCTCCAGCGGTTCTACTACGAATTTACCGTATTTTTTGTCTTCAGAGATTTCCACAACCTCAATATTCGGTCTTTCAAAATCAAACACTGCAAATACCCTCCTTTACGAACAATACTATCCGCTTTCATGCCAGTCTTACTTGGAATATAACTCGACAATAAGCATTTCGTCTACAGGAACATCGATCATTTCTCTTGTAGGAAGATATTTTATGGTTCCTTTCATTGCTTCCTGATCTACTTCCATCCACTCAGGTACCAATCTTCCTCCTGTTATTTCAAGGATATCTTTATATCTCTGTAAGGATTTTGATTTTTCTCTTATTTCAATTACGTCTCCGGCCTTTACCTGATAAGAGGGTATCTGTACAGGTTTACCGTTTACAAGAAAGTGTTTATGTCCGACTATCTGTCTTGCTTCTCTTCTTGTTCTTGCAAAACCCATTCTGAAAACAATGCTGTCCAGTCTGCTCTCTAACATAACCATCAGGTTTTCACCGGTCATGCCTTTCATTCTTTCAGCCTTTTCATAATAGTTTCTGAAAGGTTTCTCAAGTACGCCATAGATAAATTTTGCTTTCTGTTTTTCTCTTAACTGAAGACCATATTCGCTGATTTTCTTACCAGCTCTTCTGGATGTTCTGTTCGATTTCTTGTCATATCCTAAAAATGTAGGATCTAAATCAAGGGATCTGCATCTTTTTAATACAGGAACTCTGTTTACTGCCATAATCGGCTCCTTTCTAAGAGGGGTTACCTCTTTGGGATTCTGCTTTCATCTGCAGAATCTGTTGTTTACAATACCGCAGCAGCGGCATTTTCTTCCAACGGGTTACCTATTTATTAAACGCGGCGGCGTTTCGGCGGACGGCATCCGTTATGCGGTACAGGTGTTACGTCACGGATACTTGTTACTTCCAGTCCGCATGCCTGAAGCGCACGAATAGCAGCTTCACGGCCTGAACCCGGGCCTTTTACCATAACATCAACTGTTTTCAAACCATGAATCAACGCAGCTTTTGTCGCTGTTTCTGCAGCCATCTGTGCTGCATATGGAGTAGATTTCCTTGAACCTCTAAATCCAAGACCGCCGGCACTTGCCCAGCTGAGAGCATTACCTTCGTTATCTGTCAGTGTAACGATGGTATTGTTAAAAGAAGACTGAATATGTGCCTGTCCATGTTCAACGTTTTTCTTTACACGCTTTTTTGTTACTTTTTTTGCAACTTTTTTAGCCATAATAAACTAACCTACTTTCTCATAATAATTATTTCTTCTTATTTGCAACTGTACGCTTCGGTCCTTTTCTTGTTCTTGCATTGGTCTTTGTCTTCTGACCACGAACAGGAAGACCTTTTCTATGACGGATTCCTCTGTAGCATCCGATTTCCTGAAGTCTTTTGATGTTCAAGGCAACTTCTCTTCTCAGATCACCTTCCACCATGTAATCTTTTTCGATTACTTCGGCAAGTCTTTTTACTTCATCATCCGTCAATTCTCTGACACGAGTGTCAGGATTCACATTTGCCTCCGCCAGAATTTTGTTTGAACTTACTCTGCCGATACCATAGATATAAGTCAAACCAATTTCAATACGTTTCTCTCTGGGTAAGTCAACACCTGCAATACGAGCCATTTACGTTTCCTCCATTTTTCCGTGCGCTGACGCGCACTTTTGTTACTAATTGATTGGGATAAGCCGAAACTCGCGTATTTCTCAACCCGTGAGTTTGTATGCGTCAGCGACAAACTCACAGCTGAAAAATCTTCGATTTTTCAGCTTCTCCAATCGGACCAGAATCCGATCTTTCCAAACATATGGTATCAAAAAGTAATCTCCTTCAGGCTCTTTCCTTTATATGATAATCAGTATCATCTCCCTGCCGGATAACCGTCCGGGACTATGATACTGCAGCCGCTCATAATAATCTGGACAAGAACCCCTTTTATCAAAATAAATCTGATAAAATGTCAGGGATTAGCCTTGTACCTGTTTATGTTTCGGATTTTCACAGATAATTCTGATCTTTCCTTTTCTTTTAATGATTTTGCATTTTTCGCAAATCGGTTTTACTGATGATCTAACTTTCATGTTAAACCCTCCTTTCAAAAAAGACCGTTTTACATTATAACACGGAAGTCCTTTCTATTCAAGCACTTTCTCGCATTTTTTACACATTTTGGGAAGAATCATTTTACTGTCTGAAGAATCTCTTCCCCTTATTTATCACGCCAGATAATTCTTCCTTTAGAAAGATCGTAAGGGGACAGCTCCAAAGTCACCTTGTCACCGGGTAAGATCCTGATAAAATTCTGACGAAGCTTACCGCTGATATGTGCCAATACGACATGCCCGTTTTCCAACTCCACCTGGAACATGGTATTAGGTAACTTTTCGATTACTGTTCCTTCAATTTCAATCACATCGGCTTTTGACATCTGTTACCTCCTGTTTTCTTTCTTGATCATCCACGTCTGATCGATACTGTTTCAAAATCTTCCGGATCTGCGCATCATCGGCCTGCCCTGTTCTGATCCTTTCGGCCAGCCCCGGATCCGTACCTTTTTTTATGATCTGAATATGCTTTTTATTCTTCTTTTTCGGTTTCTCTATCGTTCTTAATCTGCCGTCTGTCAGATATACATATTCCGTTTCTTCTTTTATAATGACATAAACGCAGTTTTTATCGTGACCGGCTTTAGAACTGGCAAGCATCCCTGTCATTTATCATCCACGCTCCTTTCCTACTCCGGGAGCGTCAGAATCTCCGGCTCGCCTTCCGTGATCAGAATCGTATTTTCATAGTGTGCCGAATATGCGCCGTCTGCCGTTACAACAGTCCATTTATCATCTAACCAGACAACGTCTCCCGTTCCCATATTGATCATCGGTTCTACCGCAAGCGTCATTCCCGGCTGCAGCCGTAATCCTTTGCGGTTCTGTGCAAAATTCGGTATCTGCGGATCCTCATGCAGCTTCGTTCCGATACCGTGCCCGACCAGATCTCTAACGATCCCGTAACCATGCGCTGTTACATAAGATGCGACCGCATTGGAAATATCATAAAGATGATACCCGGCTTTTGCCATCCTGATTCCTTCAAAAAAGCTCTGCTTTGTAACCTCGATCAGTTTCCCGGCCTCAGGACTGATCTCACCGACCGCATAAGTCCTTGCGGCGTCCGAATGATATCCTTTATAAATAAGACCGGCATCCAGGCTGACAATATCACCTTCTTTTAATATATGATCCGCACGTGGGATTCCGTGAACCACTTCCTCGTTGACCGATACGCAGATTGATGCCGGATATCCATGATAATTCAGGAAATTAGGAATGCAGTCAAAACTCCTGATCAGTTCTTCTCCCAGCTTATCGATGTCTTTCGTAGAAATACCCGGGCGGATCGCCTTTCCCAATTCATCATGTACAATACCGAGCAGTCTTCCGGACTCTCTCATGAGTTCGATCTCTCTGGCGGATTTAATGGTAACAGCCATTTCAAACCATACCTTTCTTACTCTCGAATTTTCAATGTCAGCATCTTAACTTTCCAAAATAGCAGTGATTGCAGCAAAAACATCCTGCATATCCTGCGTTCCATCAACCGTTTTCAAAATATTTTTCTTTGTATAGAATTCGATCAGAGGCTGTGTCTGCTCATGATATACGCCGAGACGGTTCTTCACGGTCTCTTCCCTGTCATCATCACGAAGAACAAGTTCCTTCCCGCATCTGTCGCAGATTCCTTCCTGTTTCGGCGGTATATGCTCCACATGGAAAGTTGAGCCGCAGGAGAGGCATGCACGTCTTCCGGACATTCTTCTGATAATGTTTTCATCCGGAACGTCTACATCAATCGCATAATCGATCTTATCTCCGATTTCCGTGATCTCCTTATCCAACACTTCCGCCTGCGGAATCGTTCTTGGGAAACCATCCAAGACATAGCCGTTTCTGCAGTCATCTTTTGCCACTCTGTCTAACAGGATTCTGACTGTGAGTTCGTCGGGAACAAGCTCCCCTTTATCCATGTACTTCTTGGCTTCCATACCAAGCTCCGTACCGTTTTTGACATTTTCCCTGAAAATATCCCCTGTCGAAATATGGGGTATCTTATATTGATCGGCAATCATCTGTGCCTGTGTGCCCTTTCCGGCTCCAGGCGCCCCGAGCATAATAATCTTCATCTTTTATCCTCCCTAACATTCCATTCCTGTACAGCCTATAAGGCAAGAAGAACCGCAGAGGCGATTCTTCTAGTCATTTAGAAAACCTTTATAATTACGAACCAACATCTGAGATTCAATCTGCTTTATTGTTTCCAGAACAACGCTGACGATAATAATAAGGCTTGTTCCGCCAAAGGACACGCTTGCACCGAAGATACCGTTAAAGAAATACGGTACGATACATACGATCGTAAGACCGGCTGCTCCGATGAAAATGATATAATTCAGTATCCTTGTCAGATAATCACTGGTCGGTTTGCCCGGACGAATACCGGGGATAAAACCGCCCTGCCGTTTCATATTATCGGCGATCTCAAGTGGATTAAACGTAATGGAGGTATAGAAATAAGCAAACAGAATCACCAATACGATATATATCACCAGACCGATCGAATAAACCGGCTGTCTGGGATTACACCAGTAACTGGAATTCAAACCTTTCATGATCTCAGCCCATACGCCTGTACCGCCGATCGAAAACAAAGAACAAACGAAAATCGGAAGCTGCATCAGGGAAGAAGCAAAGATTACAGGAATAACACCTGAAGTATTTACTTTTAAGGGAATGCTCGTGCTTTGTCCACCGACCATTTTTCTTCCCTGTATCTTTTTGGCATACTGTACCGGAATTCTACGCACGCCATCATTTAATATAATGACAAGTATAACCATTCCGATAATGATCGCCAGAATAATAATCGCCGCTACAACTGCTTTTGCAATCGATCTGCCGAAAACAAACTGCTCAAATAACTGCGTAATGTCCTGAGGCATGCGGGAAATGATGTTAATGACAAGCACTATGGAAATACCGTTTCCGACACCGTTCTCGGTAATCCGCTCGCCAATCCACATCAGGAATGCACTACCGGCCGTCAATGCTGCAATAACTGTAATGATATTAAAAACATTATAGGTCTCCAACAGTCCCTGACGTCCGAAACCGATCGCCATAGCCGACGACTCTATTAATGCAAGACCAACCGTCACATATCGTGTGATCGATGCAATCTTCTTTCTTCCGTCTTCTCCGTCACGCTGCATTTCTTCCAATTTCGGAATTGCAATCGTCAGAAGCTGCATGATGATAGACGACGTAATATAGGGTGTAATATTAAGCGCCAGAACAGACATATTCAAAAAAGAACCGCCCGTAAAGGCATCAAAGAAATTAAACGCATCGCTTGTCTGTGCCTCAAACCATCTTGCAAAATAGGTTCTGTCAACACCGGGAACCGGAAGCTGTGATCCGAGACGGATCACAACTAACATCGCGAATGTAAAAAATATTTTCTTTCTTAATTCTTTGATCTTGAAAGCATTTTTTAGGGTTGTAAACATTACATCACCTCTGCTGTTCCGCCAAGTGACTCGATTTTCTCTTTAGCAGATGCACTGTAAGCATTTACTTTTACATCGAGCTTCTTAGTCAATTCTCCGTTTCCAAGGATTTTTACGCCATCAAGGGAATGTTTGATGATTCCTTTTTCCTTTAATGCGTCAATGTCAACTGTTGCGCCATTATCAAATACTTCCAATGCGCCCAGATTCACCGCAACGATCTCCTTAGAGTTTCTATTCTTGAATCCTCTCTTCGGAATACGTCTGTATAACGGCATCTGACCACCTTCAAAACCTATTCTCGGTGCGCCGGAACGAGCCTTCTGACCTTTATGTCCTTTACCGGCTGTCTTGCCGTTGCCTGAACCGTGGCCGCGACCCCTTCTAAAATTATCACTGTGTTTGGAACCCTCTGCGGGTCTTAAATTTGATAATTCCATCTATTATTGTTCTCCTTTCCTAAGCCTGCGAATATGCCCGCTTATGCTTCTTCTACCTTAACCATGTGTCTTACCTTCTGAATCTGACCCTTTGTTGCATCATTATCAGGTAATTCCACAGTCTGGCCTATTTTTCTAAGACCCATTGCCTCTATGGTAGCTTTTGCCTTAGGAATCTGACCAATAGTAGACTTAACTAATGTTATTTTCAACGTTTTCGTTTCTGCTTTTTTCGCTGCCATCTTAATATCCCTGCTCCTTTCTCAGTCTAATTCCGTAACTTCCGGTTTAAGACACTACTTCTTCAACAGATTTGCCGCGGTTCTTTGCCACTTCTTCCGGAGTCTTTAACTGAGAAAGACCTGCGATCGTAGCAAGTACTACGTTCTGTTTATTGTTAGAACCTAAAGATTTTGTACGGATATTTGAGATGCCTGCAAGTTCACATACGATACGAGCAGGACCTCCGGCAATAATACCGGTACCTTCCGGAGCTCTCTTTAATAATACGGAAGCAGAACCAAACTTTCCGATAAAATCATGTGTGATACTATGATTCGGGTCAAGAGCAACGGAAACAAGATTCTTGATCGCATCTTCTTTTCCTTTACGAATAGCCTCCGGAATTTCGGTTGCCTTTCCTAAACCTGCTCCTACATGCCCGTTGCTGTCGCCTACAACTACCAATGCTGTGAAACGGAAGTTACGACCACCTTTTACAACCTTAGTAACACGTTTAATAGTTACAACTTTTTCAGTCAATTCCAACTGACTGTGATCAATGATTGTACGTCTCATGTGATGTTATCTCCCTTCCTAGAATTCTAATCCAGCTTCTCTGGCTGCATCAGCTAATGCTGCAATCTTACCATGGTAAATAAAGCCGCCTCTGTCAAAAACAACGGTATTAATACCTTTTTCAATCGCTCTCTTAGCAATTACTGTTCCTAAATATGCTGCTGCATCAACGTTATTGGTTTTCTCGATCTCAGCTTTTACGGCTTTTTCAAGCGTGGAAGCTGAAACTAATGTATTGCCAACTGTATCGTCAATAATTTGAGCATACATATGATTATTACTTCTGAATACGGCCAAACGCGGTCTTTGAGCAGTACCGCTTAAATGGTTGCGGATTCTTCTGTGCTTTTTCACACGAACTTTTTGTCTCGATTCTTTACTAACCATTTTTATACTCTCCTTATCTGTTATTTTTTACCGGTCTTACCAACTTTACGTCTGATCGTTTCATCAGCATACTTAATACCTTTGCCCTTATAGGGTTCCGGTCTTCTCTTATCTCTGATCTCAGCCGCGAATTGTCCGACTTTTTCATTATCTATTCCTTTAACGATGATGACATTCTGTCCTTCCAAAACAGTCTCAATGCCTTCCGGATCAGTCATCTCAACCGGATGAGAATATCCCAGATTCAATGTCAGGACTTTACCCGCTTTAGATGCTCTGTATCCGACACCATTTACTTCCAGTTTCTTTTCAAATCCGTCTGTCACACCGATAACCATATTGTTTAACAATGATCTTGTCAATCCGTGTAAAGACTTCATTTTCTTTAAATCATTCGGTCTTGAGACAGTGAGTTCGGTACCTTCCACTTTGATTTCCATCTCAGCCGGAAGTACTCTTTCAAGTGTCCCTTTAGGACCTTTTACAGTCACTTTATTATTTTCTGCGATATCCACAGTAACACCTGCGGGAACCGCGATCGGCATTCTTCCTATACGTGACATGCCCATGCCCTCCTAATCTTATTTGTGCGCATCAGCGCCGTTTCTACATACTTCTATCCGGTTGTCCGCTTCCCAACCCGACAGAATTACTCTGTCATTCTGTCAGCCAAAACATAGCTTTTCTTAGGTGCAGTCCTTTCGCACCTTCGTAAACATTTCGGCTTTACCATACAAAGGCTAAAACTTCTCCGCCAACCTGCAGCTCTCTTGCCTTCTTATCGGTCACAACACCCTGATTTGTAGAGATGATTGCAATACCGAGACCACCGAGAACTTTCGGCAGATCCTCTTTACCAGCATATACACGAAGACCCGGTTTGGAGATTCTTTTAATACCGGAAATAATTTTTTCATTCTTGTCCTCGCCATATTTTAAAGAAATATGGATCGTTTTAAAGCTTCCGTCTTCAATTATATCAAACTTTTTAATATAGCCTTCATCCAATAAAATCTGCGCAATAGCCAATTTCATCTTAGATGCCGGCACATCTACTGTATCATGTTTTGCAGTATTTGCGTTACGGATTCTTGTAAGCATATCTGCAATAGGATCGCTCATTGTCATTTGAATTGCCTCCTTCTTAATTTTATAACGATGCTCTTTCCTCAGCCTGCGAGTTTGAAATGCGAATGCTGCAAACTCGCGGTTGAAAGACGTCAGACTTTCAACCTTTACCAGCTAGCCTTACGAACGCCAGGAATCTGGCCCTTATATGCTAACTCACGGAAGCAAATTCTGCAAATTCCGTATTTTCTTAAATAAGCATGTGGACGACCACAAATTTTGCAGCGGCTGTATTCTCTTGTGGAGAATTTCGGTTTGCGCTGCTGTTTTATCTTCATTGCTGTCTTAGCCATGAATTTACCTCCTTTTATTTAGCAAATGGCATATTGAATAATCTCAATAATTCGCGAGCTTCTTCATCTGTTTTCGCCGTTGTTACGATAATAACATCCATACCTCTTACTTTATCGATCTTATCATATTCGATTTCAGGGAAGATAAGCTGCTCTTTAATTCCCAGTGCATAGTTCCCTCTGCCGTCAAAAGCATTGGCATTCACGCCTCTGAAGTCACGTACACGAGGTAACGCAAGGTTTACCAGACGATCCAGGAACTCATACATTTTGTCGCCTCTTAATGTAGTTTTACAACCGATTGCCTGGCCTTCTCTGATCTTGAAATTCGCAATGGAGTTCTTTGCCTTGGTAATGATCGCCTTCTGTCCTGTGATCGTTTCCATATCACTGACTGCCGCTTCCAAAACTTTAGCATTTTCTTTTGCTTCACCAACACCCATGTTGATTACGATCTTATCTAACTTCGGAACTTCCATAACATTTTTATATCCAAACTTTTTCGTCATAGCATCTATGATCTCGTCTTTATACAAACTTTTAAGTCTACTCAACTTTTTAGACCTCCTTCCTTAGAATTAATCAACGATATCGCCTGTGGATTTCGCAAAACGGACTTTTTTACCGTTTTCCATCTTGAAACCGATTCTGGTCGGTTTTCCTTTGTGTACATACATAACATTGGAAATATCGATCGGAGCTTCTTTCTGGACGATACCGCCATTCTGGTTGGCTGCCGAAGGTTTCTCATGTTTTGTGATCTTATTGATTCCTTCTACTAAAACCTTGCTCTTTTTCCGGTCAACGGAAATAACTTTGCCTTCTTTGTCTTTATCTTTACCGGCAATAACCTTTACGGTATCGCCCTTTTTAATCTTTACTGTTGACATACCCGGCACCTCCTATAATACTTCCGGAGCCAGTGAAACAATTTTCATAAACTGTTTATCACGAAGCTCTCTTGCTACTGGTCCAAAAATACGGGTTCCTCT
>ERZ808037.538-NODE-538-length-34153-cov-5.254754_pt1 | contig 34153 bp, 34 predicted proteins | sample MGYA00380190_ERZ808037 | MGnify/ENA primary metagenome ERZ808037 (study PRJEB31490, sample SAMN06133399) | mouse gut metagenome | isolation source: J9 | host: mice | place: China: Chengdu | collected 2015-05 ...
CGATGGGATTTTTGCTCACTGGCCCAGTTTAACCTACGGTCAGCGCAGCAAGTGCGCAGACCTACGTGAACAGTAACGTCTTTATTCATCGTAAGTATAGCAAAATTTCCTCCCGGCAACAAGGTAATATTTATCAAAAAACTATCATTTTTGTTTGATCTTTATTTGTGTTTTATGCCTGTTTATGCTATACTGTAATTTACGATGGCCGGTGCAGTATGCCCGGCAATCCGGTATCAGAGAAAATAAGGAGAGATAATCGTGAAAATACAAGAATCTGCTGAAAATTACCTGGAAACCATCCTGATTCTCAGCCAAAAGAAAACACAGGTTCGTTCCATCGATATTGTCAATGAACTGGAATTTTCCAAACCCAGCGTAAGTGTAGCCATGAAGAACCTGCGTCAGAACGGCTACGTCCTTATGGACAAGGACGGTTCCCTTACCTTAACTGACGCAGGAAGAGAAATTGCAGAGATGATTTATGAGCGGCACCAGGTTTTATCCGAATGGCTCGTCCGCCTGGGTGTTGACGAACAGACCGCTGTAAAAGACGCCTGCCGCATCGAACATGTAATCAGTCCCAAAAGCTTTCAGGCCATTAAAAACCATATAACGGCTATCTCCACCTAATCGATTGACGCAAGACGAACAAACGCCGTTTCCCGGGCGCATCAGCCCTGATCATTGGTCAGCCCAAGCTTATCCAGACCGAAAAATACCAGACTTAAGATCATTCCCACCACACAGGCCAGAACCATTCCGCTCAGTTGAATATTCCCGATTTTTAAGGCAATGCCGGAAAGTCCGGTAACGAAAATCACCGAAGTCAGGCTGAGATTCCTGGAATTACCGTAGTCCACCTTAGAATCCACCAGAATCCGCAGTCCGGAGGTTCCTATCATTCCGTAGAGCAGGAAGGAAATACCGCCGATAACCGGGCCGGGAACCGTGCTGATCAGCGAAGACAGCTTTCCGCTGAATGAACACAGAACCGAAAGCACGGCAGCCCCGCCGATAACATAGACGCTGTACACGCCGGTAACTGCCATTACACCGATGTTCTCGCCGTAAGTTGTCGTCGGCACAGAACCGATGCAGCCGGAAAGCATGGTGGAAAAATTATCGCCGAACAGCGAGCGGTGCAGTCCCGGATCTTTTAATAAATCCCGTCCCACCACCTTGCTGGTCACGACCTGATGGCCGATGTGCTCCGAAGTAATCACCAGGATTACGGGCAGGATAATCATCATCGCCTCGGGATTAAACTTCGGTGCCTGGAAATTCGGGACGGCAAAAAACGGCGCTGCTGCCACCTCGGCAAAGTCTACAATCCCGCAGCACAGTGCGGCAGCATAACCGGCGATAACCGCAATTAAAATCGGAATAACCGACAAAAATCCCCGGAATAAGATATTGCCGAAAACCGCAATACCCAGAGTTACCAAGAATACAAACACCTTCCTCCCGTCAATTTCGGCATCTAAAAGTCCCGCATTCTGTGCCGCCGAACCGGAAAGTTCCAGGCCAATCAAAGCCACCACCGGTCCCATGGCCGCAGGAGGAAGGACGATGTCAATCCATTTTGTGCCGAATTTGTACACAACAAAAGCTAAAAGACAGCCGCAGAAACCCACGGCCACAAATCCTCCCAGCGCATAGGGATAACCAAACTGTTCGATAACGATTCCCGCCGGAGCAAGAAACGCAAAGCTTGATCCCAGATAAGCCGGGGCCTTTCCCTTCGTCACCAGAATAAAGAGAAGGGTTCCCACGCCGTTCATAAAGAGCACCACCGCCGGGTTAATGCCGAAAATAAACGGCACCAGCACCGAAGCCCCGAACATGGCAAACATGTGCTGAATGCTTAAGGGCACCAGCATATTCACCGGAACCTTCTCCTCCACCTGAATAATACGTCTTCCTATCATTCCCAATACCTCCATTTTTTTCTGCATTTCTGTATCTGAAAGAATTATGACACAGTTTAAGGGTTTCGTCTATAGAAATCGCTCTGCTTTTCTTAAAATTCAACAAAATACCCGAAATAATCCTGTTATTTTTTTCTTGACATAAAAAGAAAATATAAGGTATAACTAAAGAGAAAGAACCTAAGGTGCAAATAAAGAAAACATAAGGCATAACCGAAAGAATAAACAAAGTATAGCTGAAAAAACAGGAAAAGAAACAGGAAAAGGCGGAGAAAAACATTATGGCTGGTTTAGGGACAATCATCAATATGGCTGGAATTTTAGCCGGAGGTCTGGGCGGACTGCTCTTTGGCAACCGTCTGGAAAAGCGCTACCAGGACACTCTTTTAAGTGCAAACGGAATCTGCGTGCTGTTTTTAGGTATCAGCGGATGTCTTCAGGAGATGTTTACCATTGCCGACGGAAAAATCAGCAGCGGAAAGACGATGATGATGATTGGAAGCTTTGCCATCGGCGGACTTATCGGCGAATGGATGAATATTGAAATGCGGATGGAACAGTTTGGCGAATGGCTGAAGAAAAAAACGAAAAACGACCAGGATACCGGATTTGTGGATGGCTTTGTCACGGCCACCCTGACGATTTGTATCGGCGCAATGGGTGTCGTCGGTGCAATTCAGGACGGTATTTTAGGCGACTCCTCGGTACTGACGGCAAAGACCATGCTGGATCTGATTATTATCTTTGTAATGACGACAGCCATGGGTAAGGGCTGTATCTTCTCGGCTGTTCCTGTGGGGATATTCCAGGGCGCCATTACCTTAATGTCCCGTCTTTTAGAACCGGTGATGACCGAAGCTGCCCTCTCCAACCTCTCCCTGACCGGCTCCATCCTGATTTTCTGTGTCGGGCTGAATTTAATCTGGGGAAAGAAGGTTAAAGCGGCTAACCTCCTTCCCGCCATTGTTATTGCCGTAATATGGGCTTTTCTGCCTCAGAACGGGTAATTAAAGCTGCCGAAGCAAGTTCACCATCTCAATTGCCGACAGGGCACAGTCATAGCCCTTATTTCCTGCCTTGCTGCCTGCCCTGGCGATGGCCTGCTCGATATTTTCTGTAGTAATTACCCCAAAGAGCACCGGAACCTCCGTCGAAAGCCCTACCTGGGCAATCCCCTTAGAAACCTCACTGCACACATAATCATAATGTGTGGTATCGCCCCGGATAACAGCGCCCACACAGATCACCGCGTCATAGTTTCCCGACTTTGCCATCTTTGCGGCAGTCACCGGAATCTCAAAAGCGCCGGGAACCCATGCGGCAGTGATATTTTCCTCTTCTACCCCGTGACGAACCAGACCGTCCACAGCCCCGCCTAAAAGCTTATTGACAATGATCTCATTAAACCTTGACGCTACGATTCCCACCTTCATCCCAGCAGGTGCTACAACTTTTCCTTCAATAACCTGAATTTCTCTCATGACTTCTTCCTCCTTAAACCTCATTTTTAAACTTTGTTCTTAGATTTCATCTTCTTTTTTTATTTCTCCATGGCGTTGTTCTTCCCACATAGCTGTTCTTTCCATGGTTATCTACACAACAATTTTCTGGAAAATATGCCCCATCTTTGTCTGTTTTGTCTTCATATAAAACCGATCAAATGCCTGCGGCTCGATTTCAATAGGAACCCGTTCACGGATCTGCAGACCAAAATCGCTCAGACCATAAACCTTTTCCGGATTATTGGTCAGAAGCCGCAGGGATTTTGCTCCCAGATCCGATAAGATCTGTGCGCCAATCCAGTATTCCCGCAGATCCGGGGCAAAACCAAGCTTTAAATTTGCCTCTACTGTATCCAGCCCCTGTTCCTGTAATTCATAGGCTTTCAGCTTATTAATCAGCCCGATTCCACGCCCCTCCTGACGCATGTAGAGGATGATTCCACGCCCCTCCTTTTCCACCTGCGCCATCGCAGTCTGAAGCTGTATGCCGCAGTCACAGCGCATGGAACCAAAGACGTCCCCGGTAAGACATTCGGAGTGTACCCGGCAGAGAAGGTTTTCTCCGTCGCCCACGTCACCCTTCACCAGAGCCACATGATGCTCCCCGGTAATATCATTAACATAACCGTAAATCTGAAACTTCCCATACTGGGTTGGCATGGCTGCACAGGCTTCCCGAATCACATGTTTTTCATGAATCCGGCAATAGTCCTGGAGATCCCGGATGGTAATAAATTTCAAATGATGCTCTTTGGCAAGCTTCCATAAATTAGGAGTAAGCATCATCGTTCCGTCTGCCTCCATAATTTCACAGCAGATCCCACATTCTTTCAGCCCTGCCAGACGGCAGAGATCCACGGTAGCTTCCGTATGCCCATTGCGGACAAGCACGCCTCCCTTTCGGGAAATCAGCGGAAAAACATGCCCCGGTCTGCGGAAATCCTCGGGCTTTACACCTTCTTCCACGCATTTTCTCATGGTCAATGACCGCTCTGCTGCCGAAATCCCCGTAGTGGTATCTTTATAATCAACCGAAACGGTAAAAGCGGTCTGGTGGTTATCCGTATTTTCTGCAACCATCGGCATAAAACCAAGCTTTCCTGCAATCTCGGCACTCATAGGCGTACAGATCAGCCCTTTGGCATAACATGCCATAAAATTAATATTCTCCTGTGTAGCAAACTCCGCCGCACAAATCATATCGCCTTCATTTTCCCGATCCGGATCATCCGTCACCAGGATAATCTCCCCTGCCCGCAAAGCCCTTAAAGCCTCTTCAATGGTGTTATACTGTTCATTCATACACTTACGCTCCTCTCTCTGCATTTTGCTGTATCTGCTGCTGTCCTTTCCTGCAGCTCTTCTTAAAGATACGGTTATATTCCCCAGAGCTCTTCTAAAAGCCACTGTATCTATATCCCGCAGCTTTCCAGAAATTCCATCGTCAGTCCATGCTCTGCCTGCTTTTCCTTCTCATTCCTGTCTTTTAAAGCACCTATGCCCAAAAACCTCTCCACATATTTTCCGACAATATCATTTTCCAGGTTCACCACATCCCCTGTCTTTCTCTTTAACAATGTTGTTTCCTCCCCCGTATGAGGAATCACAGACACCCCAAAGCCGCATGAATCTACCTTTGCCACCGTCAGACTGATTCCGTCAATGGCAATCGATCCCTTTTCCACAATCAGCCGCAGAATTTCCTCCCCGGTTTCAATCAATACCCACACTGCGTTTTCTTCCCTGCGATACTCCCGGATTATCCCTGTCCCATCAATATGACCTGACACAATATGACCGCCAAAACGCCCGTCGGCTGCCATTGCCCTTTCCAGATTTACGGTATCACCAATGCGTTTGCTTCCCAGCCCGCTTCTGCGAAAGGTTTCTGCCATTACATCTGCCCGGAAACCATCTGCAGATAATGCTGTCACCGTAAGGCAAATCCCGTCCACGGCAATACTGTCGCCAATTTTTGTTCCTTCTAAAACCTTTTTCGCCCGCACCGAAACCTGCCCTGAATTTCCCTGCTTTTCCACCTGCCGCAGCGTTCCCAGTTCTTCAATAATTCCTGTAAACATCCCTTTCACCTTCCTTCTATTCTGCCCTGTATTCCAGAAGAAAATCCTCACCGATTACTGATGTTTTTTCCAAAACAAACGCTGTTCCCTGATCCGGTAATTCTACTCCAACTCCGCTCACTGGTGTTTTCGCCTCTTTTCCGCCAAAAATTTTCGGCGCAATGAATACCTTTAACTCCTGAACCAGTCCTGCCCGAAGGAAGCTGTCATTTAACTCCCCGCCGCCTTCCAGGAAAACACTGTCAATTTTCTGGCTGCCAAGGTAATTCATCAGCTGCAAAAGATCCACCCTTCCCTGCACATCCGGCAATGACACTACTTCAATTCCCATGGCACGCAGTTTTTCAGCTTTCCTGACCATTTCCTTACAGTCTGCATCCTGCTCCTTCTTTTTTTCAATACCCAGATCCCCGTCTTCTATCTTCCCGCAGGCAATCATGGTTCTATACTGTCCGGCACTGCGGCAGATTTTACTGTCCAGAGGAATGCGAAGCCTGCTGTCACAGATAATCCTTATCGGACTTTTCTTTCCTTCAAGACGGACATTTAACATAGGATCATCTGCAAGAACCGTCCCTATTCCAGCGATAATCCCCATATAGCAATGGCGCATTTCCTGAACTCTTGCCCTGGCTTTCTCTCCGGTAATCCATTTCGATTCCCCTGTTTTTGTGGCAATTTTCCCATCCGCAGTCATTGCATATTTCATTACCACATAGGGCATATTCGTTGTAATGTAGTGGAAAAATACCGGATTAAGCCGGTCACATTCCGCCTTCATCACCCCGGTTTCCACCAAAATCCCTGCTTCTCTAAGCTGAATTACCCCCTTTCCTGCCACTTTCGGGTTCGGGTCATCCGAACCAATCACCACACGCCGAATTTTATGGGCAATAATCGCCTCTGTGCAGGGCGGAGTTTTTCCGTAATGGCAGCATGGCTCTAAAGTCACATACAAATCCGCACCCTCGGCAGATTCCGTCAGGGAAGCAAAAGCATTACGCTCCGCATGAAGACCTTTATAACGTTCATGCCAGCCTTCTCCAATAACTCTCCCTTCTTTTACAATCACCGCACCCACTGCCGGATTTGGATTCACCCATCCCCGCCCAAGCTCTGCAAGTTCAATCGCCCGGGACATATATTCCCTGTCCGTCATTTTGCTCCCCTTCCTTTCCTTTGCTTATTTCTGAATTTTCCTGCCATTTTACAAAGATATTTCTGTACATATCCTGTGACAAAAAAACTCCCTGTATTCGATTCTACAGGGAGTTTTTTTCTTAACTTTCTCAGATTTACCGAAATTTCCAAATTTACTGGTCTTTCCGAATGTACCGGTTTTACTGAACTTTTCGGATTTACTGGTTATATTCTGCTGTTTTTATTGCTTTTGCCTACTATTTTGCCCTTACTCTAACCATCAGCTAATTAAAAATGCCCTGAAACAGAAAATCCATTTCAGAGCATTGATTCTTCAGCAAATATTTTTCTTACAACAAATGCCAGCTATCTTCTTCCATCCAGACTCTAACTGTCGGCACTGGAATCACACCAGTTCAACCTTTCGGCTCGCGGGCTGTACCGCCGGTAGGGAATCACACCCTGCCCTGAAGACATTATTAATTTTTCTTAATTATAACGCATATTTTTTTACTTTGCAATCTATTTTTTCATTATTTTTTGCCCATAATTAAATCCATATATAACTCGGGAGTTTGACACTTCCATAAAAGAAAAATCGCTGAAAGCCTTGATTTAGGCGTATTTTTTTGTCAAATATTTCATATTATTGTTGCGTGATGTTACGTGATGTGTTATAATATAAGGGATTGGAGGTTATAACTTATGCGATTAAAAGTTTCCCGTTCAAAAAATGCCGCTTCCCTTTATGTTACAAAAACCATCTACGAAGGTAAAAAGCAACGAACCATTACTGTAGAAAAACTTGGCACCGAAAAAGAACTTCTCGAAAAACTCAATGGCCAAGACCCTTACGAGTGGGCTAAACAATATATTGCAAAGCTTAACCAGGAAGAACAGCAACAGAACAGAGAAATTATTCTCAAATTTAAACAGTCCAAACTTATTCCTATGAATGTGCAGCGTTCTTGTAATGGCGGCTATCTGTTTCTGCAGCAGATATACTATTCTCTGGAACTTGATAAGATTTGCAAGGATATTTCTGATAAATATAGATTTACCTACGACTTAAACAGTATCCTTTCACGGCTGCTTTATGGTAGGATCTTGTTTCCTTCTTCAAAACTGAACACATTTGAAGAATCCAAAAAGCTTCTTGAACCGCCACAGTTTGAACTCCAGCATGTATACCGGGCATTGGATGTATTATGCAGGGAAGATGCCTACATTCAGTCAGAACTCTATAAAAACAGCAAACTTCTTTCGAAAAGAAATGACAGGATTTTATTTTATGATTGTACAAATTTCTTTTTTGAAATCGAACAGGAAGAAAATATAAAACAGTATGGTCCTTCCAAAGAACACCGCCCTAATCCTATCATAGAAATGGGGTTATTTATGGATGGAGATGGCATTCCTCTGGCATTTTCTATCCACCCAGGCAACAAAAACGAACAACAGACACTTATCCCTTTAGAAAAACAGATCATGAAGGATTTTCAACACGCAAAATTCATTGTCTGTACGGATGCAGGGCTTTCTTGTGCCGATAACCGGAAATTCAATAATGAGCCAGGCAGAGCCTTCATTACAACGCAGTCAATAAAAAAGCTGAAAAAACATTTAAAAGGATGGTGTCTGGAAACAACTGGCTGGAAACTGGAAGGTTTTGAAACAGACAAAGAAGGAAAACCAATAACCTTTGATATCCGCCAGCTTGAAACAGATATAGAACTGGCAGATAAGTTCAAAAATTCTACGTTTTACAAAGAACGCTGGATCAAGGAGGAGGGCTTAGAACAAAAACTCATTGTGACCTTTTCCTTAAAATATAAACACTATCAGCAGACCATACGGGAGCGGCAGGTCAAACGTGCGGAAAAAATGCTTAACGGCAATCTTTCCTCTCTGAAAAAACATCATCAAAATGACTGTAAGCGCTTTATTAAAAAAACTGGTGTGACCTCAGATGGAGAAATTGCAGACAAAGAAATTTATGCGCTTGATCAAAGCGTTATCGATGAAGAAGCACGTTATGATGGTTTTTATGCTGTATGTACAAACCTTTCTGACGAACCGCCAAAGATTGCCAAAATCAACCACAGTCGTTGGGAAATTGAAGAATGTTTCAGAATCATGAAGACAGATTTTAAATCACGACCAGCCTATGTCCGTACAGACAGCCGTATCCAGGCACATTTTATGACATGCTTCCTGTCCCTGATTTTGTTCCGTTATCTTGAAAAAGCATTAGATTACAAATACACCTGTGAAGAAATCCTAACCACCCTTCGAGAAATGAATTTTCTTATTATTGCCGGTGAAGGATATATACCAACCTATACAAGAACCGATTTAACTGACTCCCTGCACGAAGCATTCGGTTTTCATACGGATTATGATATTGTTAGCCAAAAACAAATGAAAAAAATTTTTCGTGACACAAAAAAGCAAAAAAAGTACGCAAAAACAGCCGAGTAAAAAAGTGCCAGAAACCTTGATTTTATAAGGAATTCTGGCACTAATCTTCTCTCAAACTGTCAAAAACAGGATTATAACGCATATTTTTTTACTTTGCAATCTATTTTTTCATTATTTTTTGCCCATAATTAAATCCATATATAACTGCAGGACACAAACTTGATTCAAATGAAAAAAAACAGTTGCTATTCCATTATTTTATGTTATCCTACTATCAGGCAGGAGATCTTATATGAAGATCCTATAGGATATTCTAAAGGTTTCGATCATCACAATATTCAGACAGGGGGTTATAATTAAAATGAAGAAAGTACTTTTACTTGGAGGCTCGCTTTTCCAGATTCCCTCCATAGAAACAGCAAAAAAAATGGGCTATCACACCATCGTCTGCGACTATCTTCCGGACAATCCAGGGCAGCACGTTGCCGATGAATTTTACAGCGTAAGCACCACCGACAAGGAGGCCGTCCTTGCCCTGGCACGCCGCCTTTCCATTGACGGCATTGTATGCTATGCCTCGGATCCGGCAGCGCCCACGGCTGCCTATGTCGCTGAACAGATGGGCTTTCCCACCAGCCCCTATGCATCCGTGGAGCTTCTCTCCAACAAGGACAGATTCCGTGACTTCCTTGCCAAAAACAATTTTCATGTGCCCAAGGCAAAGGGCTGGGCTTATGAGGAGTTTGCGCAGATGATGGAAGAAATCCACACCTTTACTTTTCCGGTTATGGTAAAGCCCGTGGATTCCTCCGGCAGCAAGGGGGTTAAAAAGATTGACGATCCCGGGCAGTTAAAAGCTGCAGTGGACGCTGCTATGGCATATTCCCGCTGCAAACGTTTTATTATTGAAGAATATGTGGAAAAATACGGCTATCAGATTGCAGGAGACGGCTTTTCGGTGGATGGCAAGCTTGTGTTCCGCTGCTTTGCCAATGAACATTTTGATTCCAGCGGGATTAATCCCTACGTTCCCATCGGAGAAAGCTGGCCCTACAACATGCCCAAAAGAGTTCATGACAAGCTCCACGACGAAATCCAGCGCCTTCTCACCCTCCTGGATATGAAAACGCAGGCTTATAATTTTGATGCCCGCATTGACGATAAGGAAAATGTCTATCTGATGGAAGTGGGACCGCGAAACGGCGGGAATTTAATTGCCCAGGTTACGGATTATGCCACGGGAGTGGATATGGTCGCCTACACCATAAAGGCTGCCATGGGGGAGGACTGCAGTGACCTGCACATGGTTGAGCCTAAGGGCTTCTGGTCAAATTACATGATCCACAGCCTGAAGGCAGGAAAATTCAAAGAGATCTGGATCGATGAGGATTTCCGCAGGAAAAACCTGGTAGAATTCCAGATGCAGGCAAAGCCCGGCGATAAAATCCAGGCATTTACCGGCTCAAACCAAACCCTGGGGACAATGATTTTAACCTTTGACTCGGAAGAAGAAATGCTGGAAAAGATGGATCATATGGAAAACTGGGTAAGGGTTATTACCGAATAATCTGTTGTCAGACAGTTCTGTCAGGTATTTAAGAAAATGGCTTTCCCTCTGCACTTTCAGGATGCCGAAAGGAGTGTGTGCCGTGAAGAAAAAGCTTCCTGTTGGTATCGATGGATTTGAAAAAATCAGAACCAATGATTTCTACTATGTAGACAAGACCATGTTTATTGCGGAACTTCTGCATAACTGGGGAGAAGTAAACCTTTTTACCCGTCCCCGCCGTTTTGGTAAATCACTGAATATGAGCATGCTGAAATGTTTTTTTGAAATCGGCAGCGACAAAAGATTATTCAACGGATTGCGCATTACCCGGGAAAAAGAACTATGTGAACAGTATATGGGCAGATTTCCTGTGATTTCCATTACCCTAAAAGGCATTGACGGAAGAAATTATCAGGAAGCTTATGCTGCCTTACGGCGGATGATTGGCAGGGAGGCAAGCCGTTTCAGCTTTCTGTCCGAGAGCCAAAAGCTGCTTCCGGGTGAAAAAGAACTGTATTATGGGCTTACCAGGGTAAAGGACGGCGTATTTACGATGCCCGATGAAATATTGGTTGACAGCATCCATACCTTATCCGAGCTTCTTTCCAAACACTATGAAAAAAAGGTCATTCTTTTGATTGATGAATATGATGTACCATTAGAAAAGGCATTTCAGCATGGTTATTATGAGGAAATGCTGTCATTAATCCGCAGCCTGTTTGGAAATGCTCTGAAAACCAATGCTTTCCTGTATTTTGCCGTGTTGACCGGATGTCTGCGCATTTCAAGAGAAAGTGTCTTTACGGGATTGAATAATCTGAATGTTATGACGATTACCGACGTATACTTTAATGAAGCTTTTGGCTTTACCGAAAGCGATGTGGAAAAACTGCTGGCAGATTACGGCTTAGCACACGCACGGGAAACCATGCGTGATTGGTATAACGGCTATGAATTTGGCAAAATGCCCATTTACTGCCCGTGGGATGTTATTAAATACACACAGGCTTTGCTTAAAGATAAACATGCAGAGCCAGAGAATTACTGGGCAAATACCAGCGGCAATGCCCTGGTTCGACGCTTTATCGGAAAGGCAGACCGACAGACCCGAAGTGAAATCGAGTGCCTGATTGCCGGAGAATGCATTGCAAAACCGCTTAAACAGGAATTAACCTACAATGAACTGGATTCCTCCATAGACAACCTCTGGAGTGTCCTGTTTACAACAGGTTATCTCACAAGTAAGGAAGAAGTGCATGGAAAATCATGGAATCTGGCAATACCAAACCAGGAAATCCGTGAACTGTTTATAAGGCAGATTCAAGAATGGTTTAAGGAAGAAATCCGGACAGATACCCAAAAACTGGAAAATTTTTGTGAAGCATTCCCTGCCGGCGATGCCCATTCCATAGAAAGCTTATTAAATGAATATCTTTGGAAGTCCATCATCATCCGAGATACCGCAGTTAAGAAGAACATGAAAGAAAACTTTTACCACGGCATCCTTCTGGGGCTTTTGCAGTATGAAAGCAACTGGGAAATTGAATCCAATGCCGAAGCCGGGGAAGGTTACAGTGATATTTCCATAAAAACACAAAACAGGGTCGGAATTGTGATCGAAATAAAGTACGCAGAGGACGGCAATCTCCAGGAATATTGTGCTGCAGCGCTTGCCCAGATTGATGAAAAACAGTATGATGAAGCACTTCGCAGAGATGGAATGAAAAAAATAATTAAGTGTGGGATTGCATTTTACAAAAAAGATTGTAAGGTTATGATTGGATAATAAAAATGATAGGATAAAACGGCTCTTCATCGATAAACAAGCTTCAGAGCCGCTTTTCCTTTTATGCGTTTTTTATGAGGAAACGGGATAAACCCACACCGATAACCTGTACCAAACGATCAATACTGCCAATACAATCACAAGGCTGACCGCATTGACCCCGCTTAAATCTACGAACATCATCTTGGACAGGGCACCCACGGAGAAAAAAGTGGAAACGGACATTACCAGAAACGGCACGCCATAGGCAGCTGCCAGTTCTGCTTTTACGGCACGCCGCAGATCGCCCCGGTCTATACCCAGTTTAAGCAAAACCTTTGTCCGCTCTGTTTCCTCAAACGCATCATTATAGAGCCGCATAAACATAATGCTGCCGCTGGCAACGACGAAAACCAGGAACATAAACACACCCATGGAATACATCACCTTGATCCAGTCCAGCTCATTACTCTTGGGGTCGATGGCAACTCTGGCGATTCCGGAATCACCCAAAAGAGTTCTCCACCCGTCGAGCGCTTCTTTCGTATGCTCAAAGTCCTCCGGATAACGAATCTTATAATTTGCAGCAAGCATTTCCTCGCCCAAAGGCAGGAGGCTGGCATATTCATTATCATTTACCACATAAAAGCCTATGCTTTCCTGTAAATAGCCAAGATAAGGAACGGTTGATTCTTCAATCTGCAGGTAGGATTTCCCGTTAATCGTCATAACCGCATCCGTGCGATCCGTAATCAGGGACAGCAGAACCGGATGGGAAACTTTAATTACCTGGTCTTCTCCCGGCTCCGGCAAATCAAAGGCCAGCCCGGCTTCTATAGACAGTGCTTTTAAAGCAGAATAAGGCAGAACCGCATATTGGTTCGCATAATCCATAGCATTGATCAGAGAGGTATCAATAAGTAACACCGGGATCTTTGCAGAATACGCAAGTTCTGTATTTTCCTCAATCACCTGTTTTGCCCTGTCGCTTAAATCTGCGGCATGAGCTTCGGGAATAAGAAGCTGAAAGGTATAGGTATTTTCAAACCGGATAATATTATCGTACCTGCCCTTCATGGCAAAGCTGGTCGCCAATGCAGTTACGGAACAGAGCAAAAGAATGCAGACCATCGCATAGGTGCGGTAATTTTTCTTCATGCAAAAGACCAGGCGGTTCACCCACAGGATTCTCTGCTTTCGGTAAAGAAAAGATTTATGTTCCACCATCTCCCGGGCAAGCAGAGGAAGAAATCCGCCAAACAGCAGGTATACACCCACCGTAACCAGAACAACCGCACCCAATGCATTTCTCATCACATCCGTGCGCCCTTCTTTCAGCGCCAGAAAATACCCTGTGCCAAGAATCCACACACCCAAAACAGTCTTCATCCAGAGTGTCCCTCGCTTTTGCCGGATATATTCATTTTGCTTTGCCGCAGACAGCATACTTGCCACACTGCTTTTTAAGAGATGGATATAGCCTTTGACAGCAAAGAAAAGGTAGATGATACCATAGACCGCCGCGGTAAAGAGGGCAGGTCTTAGTCCCGGGCGGAATTGGATTTCCACAGAAAGGTCGGAAATCAGCAGAAGAATCATCTGAAATAACCCGCAGGTGAGTGCGCCGGAAAAAAGCCCCAAGATAAGCGCAGCCAGCCCGGTAAATATCGTTTCCAGAAGGTAAAGCTGTCCGATTTTCTCGTGGGAAAGCCCCATAAAAATATAGATGCCGATTTCTTTCTTCCTGCGGGTTAAAAATACATTCGTGGCATAGCCGATAAAAAAGAACATAAAGCAGCCAAGGATGAAAGAAATGATCTGTACAATAATCTCGATGTACTCCTTATTTCTTGTTCCCAATACCAAAAAACTGTCCGCACCGATCAGGTTCTGGAAATTAAATAAGATAAGTACCGTGAAGGCCAGGGAAAGAATAAGGGAAAGGTAATTTTTCAAACCGTGCTTTACATTCATCATCGCAAGCTTTACCATTGACACGGAAAATCACCTCCCATCGATGCCTGTATATCAATAATCCGGTCATAAAACTCTTTTCGGTCACTGCCGCGGCTGATTCTGCACATCATCCTTCCGTCCGTAAGCATACAGACATCCCTGGCATAGGAAGCACAAAATGGATCATGCGTGACCATAAGAACGGCTGTTTTTCTGCGTTCATTGAGCAGGGTAAAGCATTCCAGCAAATCCCGTCCCGCCTTGGAATCTAAGGCTCCGGTCGGTTCGTCGGCATAGATGATTTCCGGTTCGGTAATTAATGCCCTGCAGGTCGCACCCCTCTGCTTCTGCCCTCCAGAAAGTTCATAAGGGTATTTTTGCAGATGCTCCGTCAATCCCATAAGTTTTGCCAGATCCATCGTCTTTTCCAGAGCAATTTTCCCGGAAACCCCATGCAATACCAGCGGAAGGGCAATATTATCTTTTAAGGTCATGGTATCCAAAAGATTATAATCCTGAAAGACAAAACCGATTTTATCCCGGCGCAGCCTGGACAGTTCCTTATTCGACAGATGGGCAATATCCTGCCCGTCAATCTTTATGCTTCCGGCCGTGGGCTTATCAATCGTAGAGAGAAGATTTAACAGCGTTGTTTTTCCGGAACCGGAAGGCCCCATAATGGCGATAAAATCCTGAGAACGAATCGTCAGATCAATGCCTTTAAGAACTTTTGCCTGAACGCCTCCGCTGACATAGGTTTTTACCAGATTTTTTACCTCCACAACATGGTTTGCTTCCATAGGATTTCCTTCTGCATAGTTTTCTTGCACACGGTTTGCTTCCACAACACGGGAAGAAGTTTCTCCAATATTTTTCTGCATGAATCTTTCCTTTCCGCAGGATAATCAATTTGTTATGGTTCACACGTCAGCAGCATAAATTTCACTGCTGCTCTTTTCACTGCTTTTCGTGCCCTCCTGCTTCTTTGGCTATTTTAAGATAACCTGGGGGAAAAATCCTTACATTTGCATTACAAAATGGGCTGGAAGCTTACATTCTGTTCTATCCCCCCAAGCCCCAGGCAGCGCCTGCCGGATTCAACAATTCCAGAGTTTTGTGTTTTCTAATAGCAGCCGTTAAATTCAGCCGTTTAGAAAATAACTATTTTCCCGAAAAATCACCGAAAACCGGCTGTACTCCCCATAGATGCTTTCTGCCTTAATCCGATGTCCCATGCGCTCCATAATCGTTTTTGCCATGTAAAGCCCCATGCCTGTCGATTTATATTTTCCGTTATGAAAATTTTTTCCGGTATAGCCTTTTTCAAAAATCCTTCCGATATCCTGGGGATGGATTCCCTGACCATAATCTTTTATATAGAGAATAACGGATTCTTTTTCCTTTTCCGTCCAAAATTTAAGAACCGGATGGGCTTCTTCTAACCTTTTTTTCTTTTCCCCGCCTATTGCTTCGGCTGCTTCTTCCTTGCTTTTTTCTTTTTTCCCGTATTTTACCGCATTCTGAATGATTTGATCCAGGGCATAGACAAGCCACTGCGGATCGGTGTGAATGCAAAGAGGTTCAACCTCCAGGATAAGTTCAAATCCCTGCTGAATCAGAAAAAACCGGTTATTGCGCACGGAAGCTTTTACCTCTTCCAGAAGATTTACCTCTTTTATCTGAAGATCCAAAAGAGGGCTTTGCAGGCGGCAGCCCAAAAGCATGGTGTTTAGCTGCTGATTGATTTTTTCCAGCGGTTCACGCATGGCCCTGCGGAGCGTGGGATCGGAGATTCTTTCGTTCATCAGCAGTACGGCAGAAAGGGGAAGCTTCAGTTCATGGCACCACCGGGCAGCAAAATCCTGCAGATCCAGGTTCTCCTCGCCCCTTAACCTTAACTGCTCACTCAACAATTCCACATCATGTTCGGCAATCTCTTTATTTTCAAATGCTATCGGTAATCGGCAGATCAGTTCCGACTGAACCAAAAGTTTTTGTTTTTCTTTTTCCATTTTCTGAAACCGTGCAAAATCAGCCGACATTCCAATGAAAAGCGGGATAAAAAGCAAAAGATCCAGATACAGCAGATATCCAACCTGCTGTTTCTGGATAAAAAAGAAAAAGTACAGATTAAAAGCAGAAAATAAAAAGACAGCCAAAAACAACGGCCCCCGCCGTCGACAAAGATACGGTTTTAAACTTCCTTTCACACACGCAGATGCACCATTTATATTCATTGCAGAAAATATCCCTGTCCCTTCTTTGTCGCTATCATTTCCCTGCCGCACTGTGTACGCAGACGGCTTCTTAAACGGCTGATCAGCGTAGTAAGCGTCCCATCGGATACATATTCATCGGTTTCCCATAACGCCATCATCAGTTCTTCCCGGGTAACGACATCCGGGCGTTTTTCAGCAAGCTTCATCAGAATCTTTCTCTCGGATTTCGTCAGAAAAATCTCCTTTTCGCCCATAAACAGCGCCTGCTGCTCTCCGTCAATATAAAGATTATCGCCCAAAAAGATCTGTTCCTTCACCTTATACTCATAGGTGCGCCGCAGAATAGCCTGAATTTTAGCTTTCAGCAAATCTAAATGGAACGGCTTTTCCACATAGTCGTCCCCGCCCTGCGCCATCGCCATAATCTTATCCCGATCATCGCTCCGGCTGCTGATGTAGAGGATGGGCACACGGGAAACCTGACGTATCCGGGCACACCAGTAAAAACCGTCATAAAAGGGCAGATTAATATCCATCAGCACCAACTGCGGCCTTATCTCCCGAAATTCCTCCAAAATAGAATCAAACCGGCGGATGGTATGCGTTTCATAGCCCCAGCGGACAAGAAACGATGCCATTTCCCCCGCCAGTGTTTCGTCGTCCTCGATAATCAGAATTTTCATGTACAATACATCCCCTTAAAAACTTCCTTAAACAGGTTAAAACATCAAAAGCGCTTCCTTAACGGGTTATACCATCGAAAGTACAAGCTGAAACGCATAAGCGCCAAAGGCCAGAAGCACCGTGGGTACGATGAACTTAAGCCCCTTGGTAAATTCATCACAGCGCAGCTTCAGCTTGTCTAAATTTTCATTAATTATATCCCGATACAAAAGGATAAGGGAGTGGCAGGCTTCCGGATCCTCCATCTGCCCAAGTTCGGCCTTCGCGAGTTTTTCCGGATCCATGCGGATCATCTGTTCGGGCTGAAGAAGACGCATAAAGAAAATCAGCACATAGACATAAGACACCATAACCGCAACACAGGTTAAAATATAACCAGCCGTAAGCACCGCCTGGACAGCATTCCCCGGACGGCTTATCTTAGAAATTCCGCTGAACAGACCGGTAATAAATACAAATAAAAACCCGCAGAATGTAATCGCGATATACACCTTATTATCCAGCTTATTGCTCCGGTCAAACTGGTTCTGATACTCTATCCTTAAGCTTTCCAGCTCCCGTAAACAACCAAAAGCAATGGGCTTATCTGATTTCAAATCTTTATCCTCCTGCTCTTTTCCTTTTCAATCTTCCAAAATCTTCCCCTTCAAATTTTCTGTCCTTTTCCATCGATTCCGTTAGCGGATAAAACTCGTTCTCTGTGCCTCTTCCTTCTCCGGCAGACCGTATTTTTCCTTTCCCAGGGCAATACTCTTCATTAAAAAGGTCATATTCCTTGCCAATGTCCGCATCGTCTGCAAACCTTCTGCGTCCTGGCTTGCCTCGCCCTGTGCCCTTCCATGGATACTGTTCCAGTACTGGCTTGACGCAACCGGCATATTGGAAATGGTAAAAAATTTGTTCAGTTCATCAAAGGTTGCGCTTAAACCGCCCCTTCTGGCAGCAACCACGCTTGCCCCCACCTTCATGCTCTTATCAAAATGCGTGCTGTAAAACAGCCGATCCAGAAAAGCAATTAAGGTCGCATTTGCAGAGGCATAATACACCGGGCTTGCAACCACCAGACCGTCACAGGCTTCAAATGCAGGCGCGGTTTCATTGACCAGATCATCAAAAACACAACGGCCCTTTTCCATACAGGAACCGCAGGCGATACAGCCGCGGATCATCTGGCTTCCCACCTGGACAATCTCGGTTTCCACGCCTTCTTTCGCAAATATCTTCTCCATCTCATGCAAGGCAATATACGTATTTCCTTTTTGGTGAGGACTTCCATTCAGCATTAATACCTTCATTAACAACTTCCTCCTGATCTTTTTATTTTCCTATGATGCTATTGTAAAACCTTTTTACCTAAAACACAATAGTACATTAAAATATATCAGGTATGTATGAGATATAGAAATCGAGGTCACTATTTACGTCATCACAACCATACACTCTTTCTCACAAAATGCCATACCATATTTCACGATTTTCTTTATACTGCGATGATTCAACCCTTTTGCGTATTTCTTCTCTTCGATCTGTTTCAATGCTTTTGCACAAGCCACCTCCAGATTCCCATCATCCGCATACTTCAGTTCAATCACAATCCCGATCCCATCCGGTGTCTGAATAAAAATATCGCTGTAACCTTCCCCCATTTCCGCATTAGACTTGACCAGCCAGCTTCCCTGGCTCCGCAAAAGCCCCAGTACCATGCCGTGGTAAAAGTTTTCCTTCATGTTCGTCCGAACCGCCGTATCCCGCACACTGATGGAATCCCAGAGATAATCATGAAGCATATCCTGGATCGTGGTTGTATCCCCAATCGGAAACGCCGCACAGAACCGGTTGATCCTGTCAGAATCTGCCAAAGTCGTTTCTTCAAACCAGTCCTTTACCAAATCAATGAACAGTTCCCTTACCTCCCGATTTGGAAGAGTCAGCTTCATTTGCTTTCCCGGCAGGCGGTCACGCCAGGTCAGATAGCCGGCAGAATAAAGGACACTCCAGATATTATCGACAGAATCTTCCACATCCCTGTAAGTCAGTTCCTGACGAATGGTTTTTGTGATGGCTCCACCATTAATCAGCTGCTCAACCTCGTATCGTGTCGTCTGGTTCGCTTTTTTTAACAACCGTCGAATTAAATCATTTCCGCTGGTATTGGCCCAGTAATTCCCTGGTTCAGCTCCCGGATCTGCCAACAGTTCATCGCAATAATTAATGACATCCCAAGGACTGTACACTTTAGCATCTCCAAAACGATAGCCATCATACCAGTCCCGAAACACATCTTTGTAAGAGGACAGCACATAGAATTTCAATAATTCATCCACATCTGCATCGGTAAAGCCAAAAAACTCATCATATCGGACATCCGAAATCGTGTGTACCTTCAAATTGTTAAGACCAGTAAAGATGCTCTCTTTAGAGATACGCAGACATCCAGTAAGAACGGCAAAATAAAGGCTGTCACTGGTTTTTAGCGCATTTCCCAGCATGTTGCGGATGAGAGATGCCATTTCATCATAATACCCGGTCTGAAACGCTTTATCCAGTGGAACATCATACTCGTCAATCAGCAGGATAACTTTCTGACCATAGTGTTTGAATAAAAGCTGAGAGAGCGTTCTCAGACTATCAGCAAGAATATCATCCGTCATAAGAAAGCTTCCATTTTTGATTGCCGTCAACCCATAATATAACTCCTTGTCATCCTGACCAAGACGACTGCTTTCAGGCAGAAAGCTAAAACGGCAGGCTTCATTCCCGATTACCCGGCGCAGTGCTGCAGATGCTGCCTGAAAATTTAAACCATCCACACTTTTCAGGCTGATAGAGATCACCGGGAACTTACCCATGTATTTTTCACACAGTGCCTTCTCCTGCATGATTTTTAACCCGTCAAACAATTCTGGAGCACATTCAACCTCAAAAAAGCATTTCAGCATACTCATGTTCAAAGATTTGCCAAAACGCCTTGGACGGGTAAACAAATTTACTTCACCCCAATTTTGCAGAAGTTCCTTAATGAACATGGTTTTATCTGCATAGTAAAAATCATTCGTCCTGAGTTTTTCAAATCCATCAATGCCGATGGGAAGTTTTTTCCTCACTTTCCCTGCACTCCTTTCTGGTGTCCGTGTTATAGAGCATGCCAATAAGCAGTTCTTTTATACGCAAAACCTTCTGAATTACTCCAACCTATTACAAAAGGACAGACATCACCTATTATGCTTTTACTTTACCATGAAGCCGCAGGAGAGTCAAGTTGGTTGAATTATCTGTCAATTTATAAATATCAGATACACTTCATTTTAACGCTGTTAGTAAATGTCTTAAAATATGATGTAGTGTGAAATAACAACATCCTGTGTTACTGTTCACACGTTCACAGCAACAGGCAAAAATCCATGAAAATCGCCTTCGTCGATGGGATTTTTGCTCACTGGCCCAGTTTAACATACAGTCAGCGCAGCAAGTGCGCAGACCTATATGAACAGTAACCATCCTGTTCAGTCTGTATCTGCAAATTTTCAGATAGTTTGACAATTAATAGGGAAAATGTTATAATATATCCGGCTGAGAGGAGTGATTATTTGTGAGTCTTAAAGTATTTATGTTTAAAAATGAAATCCCGGCAGGGACATTCGTGCATTACAATGATGATTTTTTCGATAATCATACGGAATTAATGGATACAGAGTTATGCAGAGCGGTATTGCGTAAGATTGATAAAGCCGAATATGTTTCACCAGTAACATTTTATGGGAGAACTGCTAATTATGGCAGTTTAAGAAAGGATTATCTGAGCAGCGGTACGAAAACACTGTTGAATATTATTTCTCATCCAGATAAATGCTTCGATGTCTGCGAATGTGGTGATAATGTTTTATCCTTTTTACCAGAGTTAAATCATGGTATGGTATTTTGGCCTATACCCGTATTAATAGACGTTGACCGACCTTGCAATATCATCGTTGGTAAGCGTCATTTTACAACAGTAGCAGATTTTACAGAGGGAGTGCGTGCGATTTACGATGAAAACAATCAATATAAATGACAGCATTGGTGGTATTACTCTTAATGTTCATTTTCAGGAAAAGTTTTGCTATTTAGATAATGCCTCTGGTACAGGTAAATCTTTTTTATTTCGATTATTACGGCGTTACTATAAAGAACAGGATTTAGTTGTAATTCACGTGAATTATGAAACTGAAACTTCAACAGAAAGCACATTAATGGATTATTGTAAACATGCTGATGTTGTACTTTTAGATAATGCAGATTTATATCTAACAAGGCATATTATACAGAAATTCAGAGAACTTGACATTCAGGTGATTATATGCATGAAAAATATCAGGCAAGTTTATAGCAGCGATTTTGTGTTATACGATGTAATCTATGAGGGAAATACATTAAGCGTTAAGAGGTGTGGTTGATGAATGTCGTAATGTTGTTTGAAGATAATGAAAAAAGTGCAAGCAGCCGATTATTGAAAGCAGGATATAATGGTAAACATATAAAATTTTCAGGTGGTTATAATAAGTAAAAAAACAAGTTAGAAGAGTCATATAATAATGTAGATATTTTTATTGTTTTTATAGATGTAGCACCGAATAATCCATTTACAGTACAGTTTTATGAGAGTTTTTTGCGTCATGATTATGTTAAATCCGTAATCGGCAGATCCACGCGAACATTGTCCAGTGCACTGATACACATTCCTTCCAAAATCTCAAAACCATGGTAAGCCGTTTCGATATTGCAGGAATGCACCTTTTCATCATCCTCCAGCCAGTCATAAAATTCCGTATAATACGGTGTCTGGATCGGCACCTGCTGATGGTTTCTCCAGCCTGGATCCTTCCCCGTCACAAGCCTCCCGTCCGTTTCCTTCGTACAGGCTCCCCAGAAACCGTCGGTTTCCGCGTACATATAGCCATCCGTCCCGTAAACCGTCAGCCGGTTATCGCTGCTGGAAAATTCCGGCGGATTATGTGCCTCACTAAGATACCCGCACTCAATATAGGCCCGCACCCCGTTTTCTAGTTCCATTGTTCCGAAAAGATAGTCCGGTGCCGGGTGCGAGTCCACTAAGGTTGCCGGCCCGTGAATATGCCCTGCCACCCACTTTGCCCGGTATCCGTGATTAATCCACAGCATATAGTCCACATAATGCGTCCCTAACTGCGAAAACCATGCACATGAATCCTCCCCCGAACGCCTAATCCCATAACTGCAACCGTATATTTTTTCATGCTATTCTCCCTTCTCTTTAAAAATGGTAAAAATGGATTTTCAATTCTTTTTTATGCTTTTTTATGCTTTGGCACCTGCATAAACCTCTTCATATACTCTCCGTCCATCCTCACCACCCCGTCCGAATCTTCCCCCGCAAGCGGCGATTCATCTTCTACCATAATCCATCCTCCGTACCCGGTTTCTTCCAGATACCGCACAATCCCGGGGTAATCAATCTCCCCTTCGCCCATCACAGCCCAGCTTCCATCCGCCTTCCTGTCCTTAAAATGCACATGCCGGATCTTTCCCCGTGCCATCTTTAAAACCTCCAGCGCATCCATTCCTCCATTCACGATGTGCCCGATATCCGGCGCATAGCCCACATCCGTTCTTTCTAACATGGCAAACAGCACCTGATAATCCTCACGATTCCTAAACAGTGAATTTTTCGCCGAGTTCGGATGATAACAGGTTACAATTCCGGCTTCGCCCGCCTTTGCCGCAGCCTGATTCATACAGGAAAGCAGGTTTTCCCTTCTTTTTTGCAGTTCTTCTCCTTCACCCCGGCTTTTTGTTCCTGCGTGGTGCGAAACCATCAGCTTTGCCAACGGAAAATACTTTAAAAAAGAAATTGCCTTCCCTGTCCGTTCTGCCTCTTCCCGGTTTTCCCCTTCGCCTTCCCACGGCTGATGCAGAACCAGAGCCGCAAGCTGCATCCCATATGCTTCTAAAATCTCTCTGACCCTCTCCGGATTTTCAAAATACGCACCCAGCATACCAATCTCCGCCTCAAGTCCCGAAAAGCCCGCATCGGCTGCCGTCCTTACCATGTGCGGCACATCCCCGGCAAACCGTTTCGGATTCATCTTCCACGGATAAGTCTGGCAGCCAATCTTAATGTTTCCCATATTCCTCATCCTTCCCTTTTTGTTTATTCGGGAAATTTATCCCCATTATCTTTTTGTTCGTGTACATTTATCCCAACTTTGTTTTTATTCCGTTTTCGATTATAAAACCCCTTTCTTTTCCCCGTCAATAAAAATCAGCATACCAATTCGTACAAAGATCCGTCAATTCATCCGATGAATTTTTCCCAAAATCTCACAAAATACAGCTATTTCCACAATAACTTTAAAAAAATCAAAAAATAAATCGAAAAAAATGGTAAAAACCTATTTACAAACATCATACGTTGTGCTAAGATAAAACCAGTTACAAAAACAATTTGACCAATAATTTGTCAGTAAACCGGAATAAATCATACATTTTGACGATTCATCCCCCTCCGGTTACCCTTGTCTATGATGGTAAGGAGGATTATCATGCGCAGTACAGCCATATTACAACAACCTGCCGACGTGCTCCCCATGGCAACGGCACAGAAGGTTAAGATGATGATCATTAAGCGCGGTATGAAGCCCGGCGACCGTCTTCCTACGGAAAATGAATTGGCCAAATTATTCAGCGTAAGCCGGTCTACCCTGCGGGAAGCGATGAAGTTCCTCCGCGCAGAGAATGTCGTGGTTATCCGCCAGGGAAGCGGAACCTTCGTCAGTGCCGGGACGGGAATCGGAGAAGATCCTCTGGGTCTGCATTTCACAAATCAGGAGAATCTGATCCATAATCTTTTTGAAACCCGTATGCTGATTGAGCCTCAGATTGCCAGCCTGGCCGTTCAGCGTGCCACCCCCCAGGATATCAGCAATCTGAAGCGCATTGTTGCAGAGATGGATAAGCTTCAGGTCAACAGCGCGGAAACGGCGGAGATGGATGTACAGTTTCACACTACCGTTGCCGAATGCAGCCATAATGACGTTTTAATCCGCGTCGTTCCGATTATTATTGAGTCTATCCGGCGAAGCCATGTGGGCACCCACGATAACCTGGAAAGCTTTAAACGGGCAAAACGGAGCCATTCCGGCATCTGCAACGCTATCGCTACCGGCAATGTTATGGAAGCAAAGTTCCTTGCCGAGCGGCATCTATGGGAAACCTTAGATGATTTAAAAATCAGAAAAATGGAGGAAAAGACATGAAAAAACGTTTGTTAGCAAAGAAGACAGCAGCCATTACTCTGGCAGCCCTTACCTGTGTCAGCGCTCTTACGGCCTGCGGCGGCGGCGGTTCCGCATCCACCACGGCAGCACCGGCGGATAATGCCGAAACAACGGCGGCACCGGCAGACGGCGGGGAAACCACGGCAGCCGAGGCAAAGGAAGATACTCCTGCACCGTCCGGCGACGCGGTTACGATTAAGTTCCAGTACTGGGCAGATAACACCGATTACTCCGCATTAATGCAGGATATCATTGCCAAGTTTAATGCGGAAAACGGCAAGGGTATTACCGTAGTCGGCGAAGAAGCACCATGGGACGGCGGCGCTTATTCCGAAAACCTGTTTAATGCCAAGATGGGCGGCGGCGATGTGGACTGTGCAACCTGGAAGCTGACCTCCACCCCATTGTTTGTTAATAACGATCTGCTGGCGGACTTAACCCCGATGATCGATGCATGGGCTGATAAAGACGATATCGATGAAAATATGTACAATGTTATGCGTCAGGCCAGCGGCACCGACGAGATTTACGTTATGCCGTGGAATGTGCAGGTATTATATGTTTACTACCGCCCTTCCATCTTTGAAGAAGCCGGTGTGAAAGTTCCCACCACTTATGATGAGTTCTTAACCGCCATTGAAAAATGTACGATGGACAAAGACGGCGACGGAAAGACCGATGTTTACGGCTTTGGTATGCGCGGTGCCAAGGGCGGACAGGAGCCATGGGGAAGCTTTGTTTACGGACGCGGCGGCAGCTTTGAAGATATGACCACGGCAGAATCCGTACAGGGTATGCAGGACTTTATCGATATTTATACCAAGGGCTTTGTTCCTCCGACCGCAGCAGGCGACGGCTTTAACGAAATTATTGCTAACTTTAAGTCCGGCTTAACCGCTATGACCATTCACCACACCGGTTCTTCCGCAGATATGGAAGCAACCTTCGGCGATGATGTATCCGCATTCCCGTTCCCGGCCGGAAAGGGTCAGTGGACTTCCATGGGCGATACCGAAACCGTTATCTTTGAATCCTGCCAGAATAAGGAAGCTGCTTTTGAATGGGTTTCTTACCTTGCAACCGGCGAAGGACAGAAGATGTGGTGTGAAGGCACCGGAAACGTTCCGGTAAGCAAGACCGTACAGGAAGGCGATTTCTTCCAGAACAACCGCTTTATGAAAGCTTCGATCGACGGACAGCCCTATGCAGGCATCCTTCCAATACTTGATACCACAACGGAGTGGATCTCCACCACCTGGCCGGAAACCGTAGCCGAGGCATTAGGCGGCAGCCTTACCGCTGAGGAAGCGATGCAGACTCTGCAGGATGCTTTGTATGAGTAATTCAGAAGTTCTCTGTTTCCTATTGCGATAGCTAATGTTTTTTAACACTGGAGCTGCAAAACCTGCAGCTCCATCAAACTGAAAGGGGGAAATTTCCAAATGGTAAAAAAACGGTCGATATGGCCATACCTGTTGGTTGCTCCGGCGGTATTCATTATTCTCTGCGTGGTCTTTGTTCCCGTGGCGAATGCGATTATCATGAGCTTCCAAAACTACGACCTTCGTCGGCCCAAGGATATTGCCTTTAACGGCGTGGCGAATTACATTGAAGCTTTAGGCGACAGCAAGTTCCAGTCTTCTTTCTTTAAAACCATTATCTGGGTTGTGGCGGGCGTAGGCTTTCAGTTCCTCTTTGGTTTTATTCTTGCGATTCTTTTAAACCAGGAATTTAAGGGCCGCGGTGCCATCCGTGCCATCAGCATGATTCCGTGGGTAACTCCCGGTGTTTTAATCGGTTTAATGTGGCGCTGGATTTATGACGGCAACCAGGGTGTTTTAAATGATATCCTGATGAAGCTTCACCTGATTTCCGATAAGGTTCCCTTCCTCTCCCAGGACGGAACAGCCTTTCCCAGTGTTATCTTAACCATTATCTGGCAGGGAATCCCGTTTTTTGCCCTGATGCTTTTAGCCGCCCTCCAGGGCGTGTCCACGGATATGTACGAGGCGGCGGATATCGACGGGGCTACAGCGATACAAAAACTGGCTTATATAACGATTCCTTCGATTAAAAATACCATTTTTGTCACTGCCCTGCTTCGCGTTATCTGGGTAGCCAACTCGGTGGACGTTATCTTTAACATGACCGAAGGACGTTTTGGAACCCTGACCATGAGTGTATATGTTTACCAGAAGGGTAATGCCCTGGATCTGGGCTATGCCTCGGCGATGGCTTTGATTCTGGCGCTCTGCCTTTTGGTTGTTGCCATCCCGTATCTGCGGATGAATTTTAAAGAGGAGGGTTAAACGGATGAAAAACCAAACCGGTATAAAACGTATTTTACTTGTCTATCTTCCGCTTGTTCTCCTGATGGTGTTTATCCTCTTTCCCTTTTACTGGACCTTTGTTACCTCGGTAAAACCGGAAGATGAACTGTATGGGGCGGTTGTCACCTACTGGCCTAAACACATCACCTTTGAAGCCTACACCAAGCTTTTTACAACGACGGTGGACTTTTTAACGGCGATGAAAAACAGCTTTATCGTTGCTTCCTTAACAACCATAGTTGCACTGACTGCATCTACCCTGGCAGCCTATGCCTTCTCCCGCTACCAGTTCGTGGGAAGGAAGCTGTTAATGAGTATTTTCTTATGCAACAATATGTTCCCGACCGTACTTCTGCTGATTCCCCTGTACTCGATTATGCGGAAGATGGGACTGCTCTACACGCCGGCTTCGTTAATCCTGTCCTACACGACGTTTACGATTCCGTTCTCGGTGTGGCTGCTTTTAGGATTTTTAAACGACCTTCCGATGTCCTTAGAAGAAGCGGCATTAGTGGACGGCTGCAACCGCGGCTCGGCCTTTATCCGCATCATCCTTCCGATTCTTGGACCGTCCTTAGTTGCAACGGGTGTATACATCTTTATGCAGTCGTGGAATGAATACACCTTTGCCATGATGTTTACCAACACTGCCAGCCGAACGATTCCGGTAGCCTTAAAGAGCTTAATCGGACAGCTGGGCGTGCAGTGGGATCTTTTAACCGCAGGAGGAATTATCACCATTATCCCGGTATGTATTATGTTCTTCTTTGCCCAGAAGCGGCTGGTTGAAGGATTGACGGCAGGTGCAGTAAAGGGTTAAAGAAAAAAGGGGTCTGTGTATCATAAAGGATAAACAGATGCAGTAAAGAAGTAAGGAAAACCACTTGCAATTACTCCCATATAGGGGTATGATTTATCATTGAATGCAACATTAATTAATTCCAATAGTACATCAAATTGATGAGGAGGAAAACATTATGCAGTACGACAAGAAAGCAAAAGAACTGCGGGCTGAGATTTTAAAGATGCTTTTTGCCTGCCAGTCGGGACATCCGGGCGGCTCCCTGTCCTGTGTGGAAATGCTGATGGCACTTTATTATGAAGTAATGAAAGTTGATCCGAAGAATCCCAAAGATCCAAACCGCGACCGCTTCGTCTTAAGCAAGGGCCATGCCTGCCCTACCCTGTATGCAATTCTGGCTGATTTGGGATATTTCCCCAAAGAGGATTTAGCAGGGCTGCGTCAGATTGACAGCCATTTACAGGGGCATCCGGACTGCTGCAAGACACCGGGCGTTGATATGAATACAGGTTCCTTAGGACAGGGCGCTTCCCTGGCATTAGGACTTGCCATGGCAGCAAAGCACGCCAAGGCCGATTATAAAGTTTATGCGGTTTTAGGTGACGGCGAGTGCCAGGAAGGGCTTGTATGGGAGGCAGCGATGGCAGCCGCACATTATAAGCTGGATAATCTGGTCTTTATGCTGGATCACAATGGTTTACAGATCGACGGAAGCAATGACGAGGTAATGAGCCTTGGAAATATTGTAAAGAAGTTTGATGCTTTTGGATTCGAGTGCTTTGAGGTTGACGGTCATGATATCGACGCTATCGTTAAGGCGCTGAAGGCTCCGGTTGAAGGAAAGCCGAAATTTATCTGCTGCAATACCGTTAAGGGCAAGGGCGTTTCCTTTATGGAGAACCAGTTCGGATGGCACGGCAGCCCGATGAACAAGGAACAGTTTGAAAAGGCATTAAGCGAGCAGGAGGTGGAGTAAGATGGGAAAATCATTGCGCGTTGCTTATGGGGAAGCCCTGGCAAAATTAGGTGAGAAGAACGATAAGGTTGTAGTTTTAGACGCCGACCTGGCACATGCTACACAGACCTGTTTATTTAAAGAGAAATTCCCGGAGCGCCATTTTAATATGGGAATTGCAGAGGCAAATATGACGTGTGCGGCAGCAGGATTTGCCCACACCGGATTTATTCCTTTTATCAGCACCTTTGCCCTGTTTGGTGCGGGACGTGCATTTGAGCAGGTAAGAAACTCCATCTGCTATACCAACTGCAACGTTAAGTTTGGTTTTTCCCATTCGGGACTTAGCGTAGGCGAGGACGGCGGAAGCCACCAGTCGATTGAAGATATTGCCCTGATGCGCTCTCTTCCGCACATGACCATCCTCGTTCCCTGTGATCCGGCAGAAACCGAGAAGGCCGTGATGGCAGCGGCTGAGATTGACGGCCCGGTCTATATCCGCGTGGCACGTCCGGTCTGCGAGGATGTAACGACCGAAGATACCCCGTTTGTTCCCGGCAAGGCCAATGTAATGAAGGAAGGAACCGATGTCTGCCTGATTTCCTGCGGACTGATGATTCCCAAGGCATTAGAGGCGGCAAAGGCATTAGAAGCCGAGGGTATCAGCACAGCCGTGGTCAATATGCACACCATTAAGCCCATCGATAAGGATATTATTTTAAAGATGAACAAGACCTGTAAGGCCATCGTTACCGCAGAGGAACATTCCGTGCTCGGCGGTCTGGGAAGCGCCGTTGCCGAGGTTCTGGCAGGAGAAAACGGTGCAAAGTTTGCCATGGTTGGTATTCAGGACAAGTTCGGAAAGTCCGGTAAGCCGGAGCAGTTATTTGCACAGTACGGGCTGACGGCAGAGAATATCGCAGCAAAAGCGAAGGAACTGCTGAAATAATTTTGAAATGAGGGAAACAAAGATGACGATTTTAAATTATGAGTTCACCGGCGAGGGAATGCAGAGAGTATTCGAGAATGAAAAATGGACGGTCGGCATTAAAAACTGGAAACCGGCAAATGACGTTACGGGTATCGACTGCTTAGAGCGGCACAACTTAACCGACGAACTGTTTGTTCTGGTGGAAGGTGCCTGCACGCTGGTTTATGCCAATGAAACCGATAACGGGCTGGAATTCGGCGCGGTAAAGATGGAAAAGGATAAGGTTTATAATATCCCTGCTACCCTCTGGCACAACACCATTACCCAGAAGGATACCAAGATGATCCTGATTGAAGATTCCAACACTTCCATGGACAACAGCGATATCCTTAACCTGGATGAGGCGCAGATTGCCACGGTAAGAGGATTGGCATAAAAAAACCGGATAACCGGATGAAAACAAGTCAAGAAACCGACTTGACTTATCCCGGCTAAACGGCTATGATAGGGATGAAGCTAAGGGCAGGAAAAAGCAGGAAAAACTTTTTTCTGCCCTGATAACGGGAATGGACGTTACTGTGCATGTGTGAACAGTGACGAATAAACTCCCTTTACATAGAATGGAGGAAAACATGAGATTTTTTGTTGACACAGCAAACGTTGAGGACATTAGAAAAGCAAACGATATGGGAATTATCTGCGGCGTTACCACCAACCCTTCCCTGATCGCCAAAGAAGGCCGTGATTTTGCCGAGGTAATTAAAGAAATCACTTCCATCGTTGACGGTGCAATCAGCGGCGAGGTAAAGGCTACCACTACCGACGCTGAGGGCATGATTAAGGAAGGCCGCGAGATCGCTGCCATTCATCCGAATATGGTAGTTAAGATTCCGATGACCGTAGAAGGCTTAAAGGCCGTTAAAGTTCTGACTGCCGAGGGTGTTAAGACGAATGTTACCCTGGTATTTACCGCTGCACAGGCACTTTTAGCTGCACGGGCGGGCGCAACCTATGTATCACCTTTCCTGGGCCGTCTGGACGATATTTCCATGCCGGGTATCGATTTAATCAATGAGATTGCAGAAATTTTCTCCGTTCATCAGATTGAAACACAGATTATCGCTGCCAGCATCCGCAACCCGATCCATGTTATCGACTGCGCTAAGGCCGGAGCAGATATCGCTACCGTACCTTATAAGGTATTGGAGCAAATGACCAAGCACCCATTAACCGACCAGGGAATTGAAAAATTCCAGGCAGATTATAAGGCAGTGTTTGGGGAATAAATCGTTTTGCATAAATAACGGATAAAAATTATTGTATAGGATAAGCGGTCTGTGGTATTTTCCCCGGACCGCTTTCTTATGCCATTATGTACCCATCATGTATCCTAATTCTATCTGGCATGCAATCCATCAATCAAAGTTTCAAGATACCATATCAATATCCCTACATAGGGTGTTTTAGGATTTGACTCTGCCTGGAATTCCTCTAATGCAGCAATACAATAATCAAACAAAACATCTTCTTCCACATTTCCCAATGCTAAAATAAGGCTGTCCAGGGCTGCTTTGCGTTCTGCAATTAATGGTGACGAGGAACAATTTAAGTTCAATGTTTCAAGCAAATCAAACGAAACATCTGGATCACTGGCACCAATTTTTCCATCAAGCTGATAAAAAATAGAGGTCAATGTGTCCGAAATACATGGATTTACTTTCCTAAATTCTGTATTTTCACGATGCGCATCACAGGTCAAATCCATAAATTTCCGTGTTCCGCCAGATGCCCTATTCCCATGGCAGACAGCCAAAAGATTCTGATAATCAAGTCCCTGCCCGACATCCCGCCCGTCGGAGGGCACCCGTGGAATTCTGTGTTCAATAATAATGGGCGCAACTTGCGGCTCTGCATCCATTCGAGGAATCCTACACATACAATACGCACATAATCCTCCCTGTTCGTCAACCAAACATTGACGTACCTGCCCTTTCAACGGGTTTTTTAGCCGTTTATATGCCTCTTTCGGCGGAAGTCCTGCAGCTATTGTTCTTTGCCTCAGCTTTGTCAGCTTTTCTGGCTCATTTCCCTTTTGTATTTTGATCACTATTTACTCCCCCGCATACGTTCCAGCTTTAATTTCACTCTGCAGGATGCCACTTCCTGATCATGATATCCTCGAAGCTCATCAATCTGATTTAAAATCTGTTCTGCCTGATAAAATTCTTTTGCCGCAAGCAATTCATAAAATTGAGAAAAAAGCTTTGTAACTTCCGGAGGACGCTCGGAAACACCCATAATTTCATTTAACACCGACTGAACATCTTTTCCATAAACCTGATTACTTACCCGTAAAACCTGCTCATCTTTTAAAATCAGCAGATTATCACTCTGCACCGATTGAATAATCGCAGGAGCATGTGTTGTTACAATGAATTGTACTTTAGGAAAAATACTGGTAAGATCTTTTAAAATCCGCTGCTGCCATGCCGGGTGTAAATGTAAATCCACTTCATCAATAAAAACCATCCCGTTTGTTTCTTTCAGGACATTGCCAGATAACTGCGGATTTAAAACAGCCATACGATAGGCAATATCAGCAATCAGACATAGCGTACAGCGATAGCCGTCACTTAACTGATTAAGCGGAATCCTGACCTGTCCTCTGTCAGCATCCAAATATAAAATATCAATTTCCAGCGTATCCGGGTTAAACCACACCTTGACCTCTTTAATTCCTGTCATTAAAGAAAAACATCTCTCCATGGCACTACGCACAGCAGAAAATTCAGGGCTTGGTTTGCTGCTCTGTCCATCGGTTAATGCCATTTTCTGAAACCATCGCAGCATTAATTTAACATTTGCGGTTCCGTCCAAACTGTCAAGATATCCATTAGTTCTTGTATTTTTCTTAAAGCTATCTGTTTTCTTTTCACGGTGCTGATCCCAGAGGCGCCCCGTTCCATAATAAGCAATCACCGGAAGAATCAGTGAAATATCTCCGTTTCTTAAACGCTGCTGCATTTCTGCAGAAATCTGTGTAACCTCCTTTGCGTCTACCACCGTTGTTTTCCCGTTTTCACTATTGAGAGAACGTGTCCACCGAATATCTTTTTTTTCTTCGGTATTGATACTTCCCCATGCTGAAACTTCTACCGGAAACTGTGGCTGCACATCGATAACGCTGCCCATATCAAAATATTTATAATGCGCATCACTCTTTTTTATTCCGTAATTCGCCACACCATCGAAACCATGAAGCAGTGTTCCTGACGCAATTGCTGCTGCTTCCAGTATCGTTGTTTTTCCAGTACCATTTTGACCCACAATCACACTTAGCTTTGGATTTAGTTCAATTTTCAGTGTTTCAAATGCTCTAAAATTACGTAATTCCAAACTCCGAATCAACATTTAGCTGCTGCTCCTTTAATCTATCTTTGATTTATCTCCATTGATTCTATGTTTATTTCTATCTTCCTGAAATTCAGTATAACACAGCTTTTCCCATTTCAAACAAAAATAAACAAAATTGATTTTAAATCGTACCATTTCCTGCTGCACATTCATCCTTTTCCCGGCTTTTTCTATCCCCAGACTATCCCGTCACCTTAAACGTCCTCTCCAAAACCACCTTGGCATCGCTCTCTTCAATGTCTGTAATGGAAATATAGGTATCCTCCTGCAGTCGGGAAATCAACGTATAAATTACTATCGCCTCTCCCTGAACTTCCATCTCCACACGCCCGTCGTACAGGTTTCTCACCCAGCCAGTCAACTGCATACTCCTGGCCAGATACATCGCCTTATACCGAAATCCAACACCCTGCACTCTTCCTTCAAAATAATAATGTTTTCTAATGATTTCTTTTTCCAAAACCGTCCCCAGCTTTCTCAAAAAATATTTTTCCTACAGGCTGTCTAACGAAATAATCCCTTCCGTCCCGGACAATTCATCAAGGTATTCTTCCCTGTTTTTTCCCCGGGCAACGCGGATGGTTGCCATAATGGTAAAGGTCTGCCCTCCCGCCCCAGGCTTGTCCACCTCATACATATCAATCTTACAGCCGTCCATTTTCATTTTATGCAGAAGAAATGCTGCCGTCTTACTGTCTTCCGCCTCAATATACAGAGCAATATAGCCGAAATACTGATAAATCCTATCTTCGATCACCGGAAGAATATGTAAGCCTGCTAAAAGCACAGCCGTAACCACAGCCGCCCCGTCGATAAAGCCGATTCCCGCTGCCAGCCCTACACACGCACAAATCCATATACTGGCAGCAGACGTCAGCCCCTTAATCTGGCGCCGGGATACAATAATCGAACCGGCACCCAAAAAACCCACGCCGCTGATTACCTGTGCAGGCATACGGGACAGATTCACTGTATCCGGAAAATGCAGGGTCATATACTGTGCGGTAAGCATTACCAGCGCCGCGCCCAGGCAGACCGCTGCGTCCGTTCTTGCACCCCCGCCGCGCCGCTTCACTCCCCGATCAATCCCGATTGCACCGCCAAGCACCAGGGCAGTAAGAATCCGAATCATCACGCTTCCCGCTGTCCATTCCGTAAGTGAAGTAAAAAACATGCTTCCT
>ERZ808037.540-NODE-540-length-33885-cov-13.914961_pt1 | contig 33885 bp, 27 predicted proteins | sample MGYA00380190_ERZ808037 | MGnify/ENA primary metagenome ERZ808037 (study PRJEB31490, sample SAMN06133399) | mouse gut metagenome | isolation source: J9 | host: mice | place: China: Chengdu | collected 2015-05 ...
CACAGTATGGTTGGTATTTCAATAATTATATTATTTTTCTAAGTTTTACTAGGTTTTTTCTTTAGTCTCGACAGGCAAAGCGGCAGAAAAGTAACCAATTCCCCGCCGTTTTCCGGATCCCCAGAAAAGAACGTTTACTTTACCCCTGTTTTAGTGTATATTTATCTAAGTGAGCAAACACTGATGATTAGAAAAAAGCATCACAGTGAGGAACTGCTATGACATGTAAAGAAGTGGAGAAAATGATTCCGTTGTTTCTGGAGGATGATCTGGATACAGATGATTTGCGGGAATTTCTGGAGCATATAGAGCAATGTAAAGAGTGTGAGGAAGAGCTTTCCATCCAGTTTCTGGTGCTGGTAGGTTTAGCCAGGTTAGAGGCAGGCAATGTGTTTGACCTGAAAAACGAGCTGGATTTCCGGATGGAGGAGGCAGAGCGCGCCCTGTGGCGGCGGGAGAATATGCAGCGCTTTTTGTATCTGCTGGAGGGGCTCGTGGCCTTAGCGGGCACGGTTTTGATTATATTGCTTTTTGTGCTTCTCTAAAAGCCGATAGTGAAAAAGAAAAGTGATGGGAAAGGGAATATTATAATGAAGAAACTTGTACTGATCGACGGACACAGTATTTTACACCGGGCTTTTTACGGAGTGCCGGACCTTACCAACAGTGAAGGACTGCACACCAATGCGGTCTATGGCTTTTTGAATATTCTTTTCAAAATATTAGAGGAAGAGAATCCGGACTATCTGACGGTGGCCTTTGATGTCCATGCGCCTACATTCCGGCATGAAATCTACAAGGAGTATAAAGGAACCCGAAAGCCCATGCCCGAAGAGCTGCGGGAGCAGGTGCCCGTGCTTAAGGAGGTTCTGGGCGCTATGGGGATCAAAATGATGGAGCAGCCAGGGCTTGAGGCGGATGATATTTTGGGAACCCTGGCCAAGCGGGCGGAGAAGGAAGGGATGGAGGTATCCCTTGTATCCGGTGACCGTGATTTATTGCAGGTGGCCACGGAGCGTATCAAGATCAGAATCCCCAAGACCAAAGGCGGAAAGACGGAGATCGAGGATTACTATGCCGCTGATGTGGAAAGCAGGTATCAGGTGAATCCCATCCAGTTTATTGACTTAAAGGCGCTTATGGGGGATACCGCCGATAATATTCCAGGTGTTCCCAGGGTAGGGGAAAAGACGGCCACTGAGCTGATGGTCCAATTCGGTTCTCTGGATCATATTTATGCCCATATCGATGAAGTCTCCAAAAAATCCATCAGAGAATCCTTACAAAATAACAGAGAGCTGGCAGAATTAAGCAAGGTTTTGGCTACCATTAATGTGGACAGCCCTCTGGAGTTTGGGTTTGAAGAGGCCAGGGTGCAGGATTTCTTCACCCAGGAGGCCTACGCCATCTTCAAAAGGCTGGAATTCAAAAATATGCTGTCCCGCTTTGGAAATCCGGCGGGCGGCAATGAATCCAATGATGAGATTATTTCCCGTTTTTGCAGGGCGGATGAGCTTGCAGATGTGGAGGCGCTTTTTGAGAGGGCAGGAGAGGAAGAAGAGGTTGGCCTTGCAGTCCTGAGGGAGCAGGGAGAAAAGGGAGAGTTTGTGGGAATTTCTCTGGCATTCGGAAAGGAATGCGTCTTTGCGGCGGGAGGCGGCCCGGTCACAGAGGACTATCTAAAAGGAAAGGTTCATGAGCTTGCCTGCAAGGTGAGGGTTTCCTGCGGAAACATCAAGGGCGTCTACGGCTTTTTGCAGTGTGACGAGACCGAGCGGTTTTTTGATGTGATTCTTGCGGCCTATCTTTTGAACCCGCTGAAAAATGATTATACCATGGCGGACGTTGCAGGCGAGCATTTGGGAATTATGATTCAGGAGCGGGCAGAGCGCTTCGGCAAAAAAGCGTTATCCCAGGCTCTTTTGGAGGAACCGCAGGCCTTTTTGGAATACGCCTGTTTCCAGGCCTATGTATGCCTTACGGCGGCCTTGGTGCTTCGGCAAAAGCTGGAGCAGTCCGGCATGGAGCCGCTTATGAGGGAGATTGAGATGCCCCTTACCTATGTGCTCTACGACATGGAAAAGGAAGGAATTTTGGTAAAGCCTCAGGAGCTGAAGGCCTACGGGGATGCCCTTACAGGACGGATCGAAGAGCTGGAACAGAAGATTTACCGGCAGGCGGGGGCTGAGTTTAATATTAATTCGCCCAAACAGCTCGGAGAAATCCTCTTTGAGAGGTTAAAGCTTCCCGGAGGGAAAAAGACCAAAACCGGCTATTCCACGGCGGCGGATGTGTTGGAGAAGCTTTCCGAGGAGCATCCTGTGGTGGCGGATGTATTGGAATACCGGGGGCTTGCCAAGCTGAAATCCACCTATGCGGAGGGGCTTTCCGCCTTTATCGGGGAGGATAAGAGAATCCACACCACATTCAATCAGACCATCACCGCCACAGGACGGATCAGCTCCACGGATCCCAATTTGCAGAATATTCCCATGCGTATGGAGCTGGGAAGAAAAATCCGCAAGGTCTTTGTCCCAAAAGAAGGATGCATTTTTACAGATGCAGATTATTCCCAGATTGAGCTGCGGATTCTGGCCCACATGTCCGGGGACGAGCAGCTTATCGGAGCCTACAAAATGCATGCGGATATTCACAGAATCACCGCTTCCCAGGTATTCCATATTCCCTTCGAGGAGGTGACGGATTTACAGCGCCGCAATGCAAAGGCAGTGAATTTTGGAATTGTATACGGAATCAGCTCCTTTGGTTTAAGCCAGGGGCTGAGCATCACCAAAAAGGAGGCGGCGCAATACATTGAACAGTATTTCGCCACCTACCCCGGGGTCAAGCGCTTTTTGGACAATTCCGTAAAAGAGGCCAAAGAAAAGGGGTACTCCGTCACCCTGTTCGGGAGAAGAAGACCGGTGCCGGAGCTTACCTCCTCTAATTTTATGCAGCGTTCTTTTGGAGAGAGAGTCGCCATGAATTCCCCCATTCAGGGGACGGCGGCGGACGTGATTAAGATCGCCATGGTTCGGGTTTACCAGAGATTAAAGCGGGAGGGGCTGAAATCCAAACTGATTCTGCAGGTTCATGATGAGCTTTTGATCGAAACTGCCCGAAAGGAGGCCGGGCAGGTAAGGAAAATCCTGGAGGAGGAGATGAGCCGGGCAGCCGAATTTTCGGTGCCTCTTGAAATTGACCTGCATGAGGGAAGCGACTGGTACGAGGCAAAGTAAGGGGCGGCATTGAGGCCGCCCCATGGAAATAGCGCTTAACAGGAAAGGGCATGTTTTTACAATGAAAGTAATCGGAATAACAGGCGGCGTGGGTTCCGGAAAATCCGCGTTGCTTTCCTTTGTAAAGGAGAACTATAATTGCAGGGTCATATTGGCAGACGAGGTGGCTCATAAGGTGGAGGAACCGGGAGAGGCTTGTTACGATGCGCTGGTTGCCCTTTTGTCCCCCGATATTTTAAATGAGGACGGCAGGATCAACAAAAATAAGATGGCGGCAAAGATTTTTCAGTCCGGGGAATTACTGGAAAAAGTAAACCACATTATCCATCCGGCGGTCAGGCACCTTATTCTGGAGGAGATCGCCGGGGAAAGGGCGCGGGGGAAAAGGGATTTCCTGTTTCTGGAGGCGGCTCTTTTGATTGAGAAGGGATACATAGAAATTGTAGATGAAATGTGGTATATTTATGCGGATGAGCAGGTGCGGCGCAGACGTCTTAAAGAGGCAAGAGGCTATTCGGATGAAAAGATCAGTGCAATTTTCCGCTCCCAGCTAAAAGAAGAGGAATACAGGCGGCATTGTAATTTGGTAATCAATAATTCGCAGAGCCTTAAGAGGGCCTGCCGGGAGATAGAAGAGAGGATTCGTGCATTATGAGAATTTGTAGTATTGCCAGCGGGAGCAGCGGGAACTGTATTTATGTGGGTTCAGAGGCCACTCATCTTTTGGTGGATGCGGGAATCAGCGGAAAGCGGACGGAGGAAGGGCTGAAGGAGCTGGAGCTTTCCATGCGGGACATTGACGGCATATTGATCACGCATGAGCATGCGGATCATATTGCCGGACTGGGGGTTCTGGGCCGGAAATATTCGGTTCCGATTTATGCCACGGCCGGAACCATCGGGGCGATCAAAAACAGCTCCTGCGCGGGAACGCTGCCGGATGAGCTGTTCCATGTGATCCGGGCCGATGAAAAGGTGATCATCAAGGATTTAACCTGTAACCCCATCGCCATCTCCCATGACGCGGCGGAGCCGGTGGCTTACCGGATTTCCCACGGAAGGAAGAAGGTGGGAATTGTCACGGATCTGGGTACCTACAATGATTATACCGTGGAATCCCTAAAGGGGATGGATGCTCTTTTACTGGAGGCGAATCATGATGTAAATATGCTGCAGGTGGGACGGTATCCTTACTACCTGAAGCAGAGAATTTTGGGAGACCGGGGGCATCTCTCCAATGAAAGGGCCGGACAGCTTTTGTGCCAGCTTCTTCACGAGGGGCTTAAGGCAGTGGTTTTAGGCCATTTGAGCCAGGAGAATAACCTGCCGGAGCTTGCCTATGAAGCGGTGCGGGTGGAGGTAACCATGGCCTGCGGGAGCCGGGAGGAGGAAAGGAAAAGGCAGGAGACGGGCTTTTTGGATTTTCCCCTGTATGTGGCATCCAGAAGCAAGCCCTCTGCGGCAATATCACTGTAAAGAAAAGGATCGTTACCCAATTTTGAAAGAGGAGATTTAGATATGGACAAGACAGTAATTACAGTCGTTGGCAAGGACACAGTAGGAATCATTGCAAGGGTCTGCACTTACCTTGCAGAAAACAGGATCAATATTTTGGACATTTCCCAGACTATTGTGCAGGGATACTTTAATATGATGATGATCGTGGACACGGCCATGATGACAAAGGGCTTTGGAGAAATGGCAAAGGAGCTTTACGCCCTGGGAGCAGAAATCGGCGTGGACATCAAGTGCCAGCGGGAAGAAATCTTTGACAAGATGCACAGAATTTAGAGGGTGTTTGAAAGGCTGCGGAAAGGGCTTGGGTATTGACATGATTAATTTATTCGAGGTAGTGGAAACCAATGAGATGATCACCAGGGAAAATCTGGATGTGAGGACGATTACTCTGGGAATCAGCCTTTTGGATTGTATTGATTCCGATCTGGAAAGGCTGAAAGAAAAAATAGGCAGTAAGATTTTTGAAGCCGCCAGGGATCTGGTAAAAACCGGGGAGGAAATTGCAGGGGAATTCGGAATCCCCATTGTAAATAAAAGAATTTCGGTGACCCCCATCGCACTGATCGGCGGCGCCGCCTGCAAAACCGTCCAGGACTTTGCATCCATTGCACAGACCCTGGACAGTGTGGCAAAGAAGGTCGGAGTAAACTTTATCGGAGGCTATTCGGCCCTTATTTCCAAAGGAATGACCCGGGCCGACGAGCTTTTGATCCGTTCCATTCCCCTTGCCCTTTCCAAAACCGAGCGTGTGTGCAGCTCCGTAAATTTAGGCTCAACCCGGACAGGGATCAATATGGACGGGGTAAAGCTTATGGGGGAGATTGTTAAACAGACCGCAGAGTACACCAAAGAGCAGGACTCTCTCGGCTGTGCGAAGCTGGTGGTATTCTGCAATGCGCCGGATGACAATCCTTTTATGGCGGGGGCATTTCACGGAGTAACAGAGGCGGACAAGATCATCAATGTAGGGGTCAGCGGGCCGGGAGTGGTAAAGAATGCCGTTAGTAAGGTTCACGGAGAGAATTTTGAGGTTCTGTGCGAGACCATCAAAAAAACCGCCTTTAAGGTGACCCGGGTGGGGCAGTTGGTGGCCCAGGAGGCATCCAGACGTCTGGGGGTTCCTTTCGGGATTGTGGATTTGTCCCTGGCGCCTACCCCGGCCATCGGAGACAGCGTGGCGGATATTCTGTGTGAAATGGGACTGGAATATGCAGGGGCTCCGGGAAGTACCGCGGCCCTGGCGCTCTTAAACGACCAGGTGAAAAAGGGCGGCGTCATGGCCTCCTCCTATGTGGGCGGCCTGAGCGGGGCGTTCATTCCCGTCAGCGAGGATCAGGGGATGATTGACGCAGTGGAGGCCGGCGCCCTTTCCCTGGAAAAGCTGGAGGCGATGACCTGTGTATGCTCCGTGGGCCTTGACATGATCGCCATACCCGGGGATACGAAGGCCTCCACCATCTCGGGGATCATTGCTGACGAGATGGCCATCGGAATGGTAAATCAGAAAACCACGGCGGTACGCATTATTCCCGTGATCGGAAAAGGGGTGGGGGAAACCGTAGAATTCGGAGGCCTCCTCGGATATGCGCCGATTATGCCGGTGAACGGTTTTTCGTGTCAGGAATTTGTAAGCCGGGGCGGCAGAATTCCCGCGCCGATTCACAGCTTCAAAAACTGAGCGGTTGCTTTTTGTCTCCGCACCAAAGTACGAAGGGCGATGGCTTAGGAAAAAATTAAGATTATTCGCGTTGTTTCTCAGGGGGTATTGTGCTATAGTTTGTAGATAGACAAGAAGGTCAATACAAGATCAGAGGTAGAATAATGAATAAGAGAAAAGGATTAGCGATAGCATTAACTGCTCTTTTGGCCATGCTCTGGGGATGCGCAAAAGAGAGCGGCCCGAAAGAGGATAACAGCGGATATGTATATGTACCTGAATACCTGGAGATGGATATTGAGTGCAATTACATTAACTCCGTGACGTCACAGGGGGATTATGTGTTTCTAAACGCCGTATCCTGGGATGAGGAGAGCGGAGAGAGCGCCAATTTTCTGTACAAATACGATATGATGGAAAAGAAAGGCCAGGTCCTTGCCCTGGAGCTTGACCAAAACAGCAATATCGGCAGCATGGCCGCCGGGGCAGGGGACAGTATTCTCATGATCGTCAATTCTTATTCCTATGAAGAGGATGAGAACGGCGAGGCAACGAATTACAGTTCTAAGGTGGAATTATGGACCGTATCCTCTGAGGACGGCGCTGTGAAGGACAAGAAGGAGATCAGCCAGATTTTTGAGGATCCCGAGAATTCTTATGTGCAGTATTTCAGTGTGGACGGTCAGGGGAATATCTATTTAGGCGGCGGTGATAACGAGATTCATGTGGTGGACCAGAACATGAACAAGGTCTGCGACATCAGTGCGGATACCTGGATTCATGGTATGCCGGCCTCAAAGGAGGGGGACGTATATGTATCCCTTTATGGGGAAAAAGGAATGGAGCTTCGAAAGGTCGAGCTCTCCGCCAAAAAGCTGGGAGAGCCTGTGCAGGGCCTTAGCGGCGGATACGGGAATTTGGAATTTATCACCGGATCTACCAGGAGCTTTCTTGTGGACAGCGGCAGCCAGGTTTCTGTTGTGGATCTTTCCACGGGAGAAGAGGAGGAGCTCTTTAAGTGGATTGATGCGGATATTAACAGTGACAGCGTTTTCCAGAGAGGGGAGCTTTCCGACGGCCGCGTGTGGGCAATGACGAGAGATTACAACGAAGACGGGCCGGCCTCTTTCGAACTGATTCTTCTGACCAGGAAGAAGGCTTCCGAGGTGTCCCAAAAAGAAAAAATCCTTTATGGAGCCATGTGGATCGACAGCAATGTGAAGAGGGCAATCATAGATTTCAATAAGACCAATGAGAAATACCGCATTACCGTAAAGGCATACGCGGAGGATGTGGAGGATTATCAGACGGCTCTTACCCAGCTTAATGCGGACTTAACCACGAGCAACTGCCCGGATATTATCAGTTTGAGCAATGTGGACTTCCATATGTATGTGAGCAAGGGGATCCTGGAGGACTTATACCCTTATATGCAAAAAAGCGGCATTCAGAAAGAGGATTACCTTGAGAATATTATGAAAGCCTACGAGGTGGACGGAAAGCTTTACGGGATTTTCCCCAACTTTTATGTGAGCAGTACCATGGCCAAGGCCGCCCTGGTAGGAGAAAAGACAGGGTGGACTTTAAAGGAGATGCTGGAATTTGCGGAGGATAAGGAGCCTCAAAACATACTCTCTTACGGAAGCAGAAGCAGTATATTTAATTATTGTATTTACAATAATATAGATGAGTTTATAGACTGGGAAAACGGCAAGTGCTTTTTTGACGGGGAAGACTTTGTGAAAACCCTGGAGTTTGCGGCCAAATTTCCGGAGGAATATGATTATCAGAAAGAGGAAGAAGGAATTTCCAGCAGAATCCGCTCCGATAAGATACTGCTAATGGACGCCAGCATCGGCTCCGTACAGGAATACCAGATGATGGTGGGGATGTTTGGCGAGGAGGTTGCTTTTTTGGGGTATCCCAACAGTGAAAGAAAAGGGAATCTGATTCAGTCCGCCACAGGCAGCATGGGGCTTGCCTCAAAGTCAAAGAATAAGGAGGGAGCCTGGGAGTTTATGCAGATTCTTCTCTCCCAGGATTATCAGGACAGTTTTATTTCCAGCCATGGAGGATATGGCTTCCCAATCAGAAAGGATTCTCTTGAGAAACAGTTTGAACAGGATATGACCCCTGAGTATTTTGAGGATGAGAATGGAAATAAGGTAGAAAATCCCAAGACAACCTGGGGATGGGATGATTTCCAGATGGAGATCATGGCGGCGACTCAGGAGGAAGTGGATGCGGTCAAAAGGCTTATCGAGTCTGCCGAAAAAATATCCGGCAGCGTGGATGAACAGCTTATGAATATTATTACTGAGGAGTCGGAGCCCTTCTTTAAGGGGCAGAAGACGGCAAAAGACGTAGCCGGAATTATTCAGAACAGGATACAGATTTATGTTAATGAAAACAGTTGAGAAGCTATGAGGGATGTAAGATGCATTTTCCTGGAAGTTTCCGCGGAAAATTTCCGAAAAAAAATTCCGGAAAAATTTTCAGAAACGGAAAAAGCAGCACTGAGAATAAAATTGACAGGGGATGTCAAGCTCAAGCGGACATCCCTGTGCTAAAAAAAAGCAGCAGTCCGAGAACACGCAGAGGGAAACTGGTTTCCGCGGGATACCTGTTTCCCAGTATTCTGGGGGTACTGCTGTTCTTCGTGCTTCCCTTTATGATTGTTGTTTTTTATTCCGTAGTGGACAACCCTATCAGCAGGCAGTTCGTGTTTTTTGACAACTTCGTGTCGGTTTTTCAGAATAATGCGTTTAAACAGGCGGCGGGCAATACCATGACATTTTCTGCGGTGGCGGTGCCGCTGGCGGTGGTGCTTTCCCTGATGCTGGCGATGATGCTGGAGAGTAAAATTCCCTTCAGGAGCCAATTCAGGACGTTTTTCTTAAGTCCCATGATGGTGCCTATCGCGTCGGTGGTTCTGATCTGGCAGGTACTGTTCCACTATAACGGGATGATGAATGAGATTCTGGTCTTTTTTCAGAGAGATAAGGTAGACTGGCTGAATTCCTCCTTTGCCCAGGTGGTGATCGTAGTTCTTTTTTTGTGGAAAAATCTGGGCTACAATATGATCCTGTTTATGTCGGCCTTAAGCAGCATTCCCAAGGATATTCTTGAGGTGGCAGTGCTCGAGAGCGCCACTCCCTTTCAGATTTTCTGGCATATTAAGCTGCGGTATATGTCTTCGACAATTTTGTTTGTGACGATTATGTCCCTCATAAATTCTTTTAAGGTTTTCAGGGAAATCTATCTTTTAAAGGGAGATTATCCCTACGACACCATGTATATGCTGCAGCATTTTATGAATAACACCTTCAGCAGGCTGGATTACCAGAAGATGTCGGCGGCGGCAATTATGATGGCAGTCGTGATGGTTGTTATTATCGGTATTTTGTTCCTGACCGAGAATTATTTCGGAAAGGATGTGGAAGGATGAAAAAATGGTCTGCAAAGAACAACCTCAAAGAGGCCTCTAATGAGCGCTGGGAGAGGGAGGTCAGAAAGAAAAAGAAGATCAGAAACGCCAGACATATGGTCCGGGTCTGTATTGCAACCACCGTGGCAGCGTGCTTTGCCATTCTTTTTCTGATGCCGATTGTGCTCACCGTGACCAATTCCTTTATGTCGGCTTCAGAGATTTCCGCCAATTACGGGCAGGTTTTTGCAACCTCTGACACCGGTGGGAAAATGTACATCGCGGAAAAGGTGAATCTGAAATTTATTCCGGATATGGTATCCTTCAGTCAGTATATCACGGTTTTGTTTAAGAGCCCGGAATATCTGTTTAAATTCTGGAATTCCGTGATCCTGGTAATCCCTATTGTGGTGTTTCAGATTCTGGTGGCGGCGGGGGCTTCCTTTGGCTTTACCAGATACAGAGGAAGAGTCAAGGAGATTATCTTTTTTGTGTACATTATTCTGATGCTGATGCCCTATCAGGTAACTCTGGTTCCCAACTATCTGGTATCCGAGTGGCTGCATCTGCTGGACACCAACTGGGCCATCTGGCTGCCCGGGATATTTTCTCCTTTTGCCGTGTATCTTCTGACCAAGTATATGAGAAGGATTCCGGTGTCCATGATGGAGGCGGCGCAGATTGACGGAGCCGGGGAGTGGCAGATTTTCAAAAATATTTGTATGCCTTTATGTAAAGGAGCCATGTGTTCCATTGCAATTTTGCTTTTTATTGATTACTGGAATATGGTGGAGCAGCCTCTGATCCTGCTGTCGGATCAGGAAAAGCATCCTCTTTCCGTATTCCTCTCCAAGATCAATGCAGGGGAGATCGGCCTTGCTTTTGCAGTGGCTACCATTTATATGGTGCCTCCCATTCTGGTATTTTTGTACGGAGAGGATTATCTGGTAGAGGGAATTACCTATCAGGGCGGCATTAAAGGCTAGAGCGGGGAGTGTCAGAGGAGAGGATTTGTGACATTTCCGATACAATAGAAACAGGAACGGAAGGGATAAGGCGATGAATGAGAACGAAGGAAAGAAGAGAAGAGAATGGGTAAAGAATGCGGCGATCATCTTTTTGACAATTATGCTGATTCTTACCTTTTTTTCCAATACGATTATGAATTATTCCCTGCCAGAGGTGGCGACTCAGTATGTGCAGAGCGGCTCCATCACAGCAAAAGTGCGGGGAACAGGAAATGTGGAGGCCACGGACCCTTATAATGTGATGGTAAAGGACACGCGGGTGATCTCCAGTGTGGCTGTGAAACAGGGTGATACGGTAGAGAAGGATCAGGTTCTTTATTATCTTGAAGATAAGGAAAGCGATGAACTCAAACAGGCCGAGCAGGAGCTGGCGGATTTGGAGCTCGCCTATATGAAGGGCCTTTTCGGCAGTACGGTTTCACCGGAGGTCATCAATAAGGTGGCAACCGGAAATACCGATTCCTTTTCTTCCTACAAAGCAATGGTGACGGATATGCAGGCCCGCCTTCAGTCGGCACAGGACCGGGTAAACGAGTGCCAGAAGGTGGTGGAGAGCATCACACTTGAAAATACCATAGGCAGCAACAATTCAGAAAACAGCACAAGCGCGGACGAACTGGCGGAGGCTCAGGCAAATGCGGACTTAACCAGTGCAACGGCTTCCTTTGAGGAATATAAGAGCAGAAAGCTGTCTGATCTTGACAGCGAAATCAAAGAAAAGCAATATCAGATCGACGATTTGAAATTGTTGATCAGCAATGCGCAGGCGGCTGCAGGGAGCGGATCAGGCGGCAGCCAGGATGTTAATCCCAGCCCTTCGTCCAGTCCCAGTCAAGGAGCGCCAAGCGGCAGCGAAACTCTCTTTGAACAGCAGCGCAACCTTGTGGTTGAGAAAATAAACGTAATCAATGGTTTGGGAGGCGCACTGCCCAACGATAAAACCCAGCCGGGATGGCCCTGGGAAGAGGAAGTGAAGAACTGGTACAACAATCTGCCCTGGACCACCTCAGACGAAGAGATTCAGAAGAAATATGAAGCTGCCTACGGGGAATACCGCACGGCAGTGGATTCCATGAATGCCACTGCGGAAACTCTGAAGGAATATGGGAGCAATAACGCCCAGCAGGGGCGGCTGGAAGAGCTTCAAAATGAGTTGCGAAGTCTCCAGCAGGCAAGGGACGAGATCAGCGCCATCACGGTGAATTCCAGCGAAGGCGTACAGGATGCCAAGAACAGGCTGGAGCAGGCACAGAGAAATATACGGGAGATCAACAGTGCAAATAAACAGGCCTCTGCGGCCGCGGCAAACCGTCTCGCCAATGCGGAGGCGGCCCTGAAAAATGCCCAGGCGGTTTTGGATCTGCTTAAGGAGGAACAGACTCAGTTAGCGGCAAACATCAATGCGGAGCTCGATCTCTCCAAGGCAACCAAAGACATTACAAACAAAAAAGCAGAGATCGAGAAGCTGAAAGAAAATTCTACGGGAGCCACAATCAATGCGCCGGTAGCGGGAACGGTTACCAACCTGGCCTATGTGGCAGGGGAAAGCACCAAGCCGGAGGAGGCTGCGGCCGTAATTCAGGTGGAGGGCAAGGGGTATACCCTGTCGATTTCCGTCACCAATGAGCAGGCCAAGAAGGTTCAGGTAGGCGACAGCGCCGAATTGCAAAACGCCTGGTACTATGACGACGTACAGGTTATTCTCTCTTCCATCAAGCCTGACCCGGATAACCCGGCTCAGAATAAGCTTCTGGTGTTTAATGTAAAGGGAGAAAGCGTCCAGGCCGGACAGTCGCTCAGCGTCTCCGTGGGACAGCGCAGCTCGGAATATGAATTTGTGGTGCCAAACAGCGCGGTCCGCGAGGACAATAACGGGAAATTTATTCTGATTGTGGAGTCAAGAAGCGGCCCCTTAAACAACAGGTATATTGCCACCAGAGTGGACGTGGATGTGCTTGCCTCGGATGATACCAATACGGCGATTTCAGCGGCGCTTTACGGATATGAGTATGTAATTACAACCTCCACCAAGCCGGTGGAAGCGGGCAGACAGGTCAGACTCAATGAATCGTGAACAATGGTCTCTCAGGCCCTGACAGCAATCCTTATGCAAAATAGATAGAAAGGGGAGAATCACAATGAAAATAAAAAGAGTTCTGCAGAACCTGTCTCTAAAACAGATTGTGTTTTCCCTGCTTTTTTTCCTTTCCCTTTTGCTGTATCTCATTTTGTCCTTATGGATCCGGCAAAAGACGGGCTCTCTCATTGACCAACAGGCCGCCGGGCGATGGGATAAGGAGGGCGGCAGCGCTCAGGTTAGCTGTTTTCTGGCAAAGGGCGTGGAGATGGATGAGTCTCAGATCAGAAGTTTTGAACAGGATTTGGAGAAAAGCCTGCTGGAGGTCAGTTCTGAGCTTCGTGAAAGCCAGGAAGAGAACAAGAGGCTGTTTGTTGACGCTTACAGCGCCCTTGGGAGAATTACCGTGGCCAGCGACAAGGGGGATTTGGAGGCCAATGCGGTGGGGGTGGGGGGAGATTTCTTTCTCTTTCACCCTTTAGAGCTTGTATCCGGCAGCTATTTCTCAGGGGATGATCTGATGAAGGATTTTGTGGTCCTGGATGAAGAGGCTGCGTGGCAGTTGTACGGATCAAGCGACATTGCCGGAAAAAGTGTGATGATCGGAGGGATTCCCCATTATATATCCGGTGTGGTCAAACGGCAGAAGGATCGGTTCGCGGAAGGGGCGGGACTTTCAGAGACGGTGGTTTACCTTTCCAATGAATCCCTGCTTGCACACGGAGAAAATAACGGAATCAGCAGTTTTGAGATAATGGCCCCCAATCCCGTGAAGGGCTTTTTGACCAATTGCGTAAAAGAAAAACTGGGAGTGGAAGAGAGGGATATGCTGGTGGTGGAGAATTCCTCCCGCTATGGAGCGGAGGCGTTGATTTTGGTGCTGCTTTCCTTTGGCACCCGTTCTATGCAGAATTCTGCCATTCAGTTTCCCTATTGGGAGAATATCGGAAGAGGATGGGAGGATATAGCCGCATTGGTACTGATCCTTAGATGCCTGTTTCTTCTGATTCCCGCAGTGATATTTCTCGCCTTTCTCATCATAAAATGGAGGAACAGGACATTTGGTTTTAAGGATATAAAAGAGTTTGTGATTGACACAAAGGATAGAATGGTGCAAAAGGTTCGGGGCGAGAAGAAGAAATGGGAGCATTTTTAGAAATGGGAGGACTTGTTATGAAAAAGCTTATGCGAAAAAAGGGGTTTATATTGGCAGTTGCCCTGCTTGTATCCATAGGGCTCTTTGGCTGCGGAAACAGGCAGGAGGGCGCGAAAACCACAGGCAAGGCCATGTCGAAGGATTATGTGTATCGCGCGACTGCGCTTGGGCTTAAGGATGAGGATGGGAAAAGCATTAACCAGATTTTCCGTGCGGGGGATACGCTTTATGCCTATGGAAATACCTGGACCGACGACGGGAAGAATATTCTTTCTTTTTATGAGATTAAAGAGGACGGAACCATAGGCGAGCCTCATGAAATCCAAGGTGAAGCAAACATGAGCATCAACCGGATTCTTATGGACGGGGAAGCCAATCTGTACTGTATTAAAAATATTTACTTTTCTCCCTCTTCTGCAGAGGACGGGGAGGAAGACGCAGAGGCGGTCACAGTATTAGATGAAGCAGAACCGGAGGCGGGCGAGACAGAGGAGGCGGAAGATGCGCCAAACCCCAGGCAGGCGCAAGATGGGACGGAGGACGCCGAGGGGGATCAGGCAGAAGCTGAGGAAGATGACGACGCGGAGGGCGAGACAGAGGCGGAGGATGAAACCGAGGCTGACGCAGCGGATGAAAACGCGAAGAGCTCTGGTGAAATGGTAAATGAGCTGCCGATTTCCGAGGAAGAGTACGTAGATGATTATTATCTGGTTAAGATGACCATTGACGGAGAGGAGCTTTTTTCGGTCAAGCTCAATGATGTGCCGCAGTTTCAGAAGCTTGCGCAGGAGAACGGATACTTTTATATCAGCGATATGTTTCTCGAAGAGGGGAAGGCGCTGTATTTAAATACCTACAACCAGTTCTATCAGTTTGATTTAGAGGGAAATTTTGTAAAAAGTGTAGTTAGAGAGGGAGCGGAAAATCCTTTTGAGAATGTTTCAAGTCTGCTTCCTTTAAGAGACGGCCGGGTGGCGGCCCTGCTCTATGAGGAGGCCGGAACGTCCCTTGCCCTGGCAGACTTAGAGGCGGGAACCCTGGGGGAGAAGTATACAATCCCCGGCAGATCCTATGATTTCTCCTACTATCCGGGGCTTGGCTGTGATTTGTATCTGGCAGGTACATATGGGGTATATGGGTACAACCTGGGGGATGAGGACAAAACGCCTATCATGAGTTTTGTGGATTCTGATCTTTCCTATTATTCGGTTTACCAGGTGACAGGGCTCAATGAGCAGGAATTTCTGGCGATCACCAGCGATTGGGATACGGCGGACACCCTCACTAAATTTACCAAGGTGGATCCTAAGGACGTAAAAGAGAAAGAGGTGCTCACCCTTGCCATGACAAGCACAGACTGGGGGATCAGGCGGCTTGCAATCGATTTTAATAAAAATAATGAAAAATACAGGATCTCTATTCAGGATTACGATGCCATGTACGCCACGGAGGATGACTGGAAGGCGGGAATCAACCGGTTGAATACGGACATTGTTTCCGGAAAAGTGCCGGATATACTTCTTCTCGACAGCTCCATGCCGGTGGACAGCTATATCAGCAAGGGGCTTCTGGCCGATTTAAGGCCTTTTATCGAGAAGGATGAGGCGTTTTCCATAGAAGATTTTATGCCCAATGTGATAGAGGCTTTTTCGGTGGACGGCAAGCTTTACAGTCTGGTTCCCTCCTATTCGATCAATACCCTTGTGGCAAAGACTTCAGAGGTGGGGAAAGAGCGCGGATGGACGGTGCAGGAGGTAAGGGAGCTTTTGGCGTCGAAGCCGGAGGGAACCCAGTTTTTGCTCAATGTCTCCAGAAATGATATGCTGCAGTATTGCTTCAGTATGGCGGGCAGTCAGTTTATTGATTGGGAGAAGGGAACCTGTAATTTTAATTCCGACGAATTTATCCAGATGCTGGAATTTATCGCAACCTTCCCGGAGGAAGTAAACTGGGATGCTATGCCGGATAATTTCTGGGACAGCTATGATTCTATGTGGCGGGAAGGCAAAGTGATCGCCAACATGTCCAATATAGGTGATTTAAGAAACTTTAACAGTATGGAGCAGGGCACCTTTGGGGAGGAGCTTACCATGATCGGCTTTCCCTCTTCGGACGGGGATGGCTCTGTGATCTGGCCCAACCTTCGCTTTGCCCTTTCGGCAAAATCCAAAAACAGTGAGGGAGCATGGGAATTTTTGCGCACCTTTTTGATGGATGAGTATCAGGAGTCTGTTGAGTACGGTTTTCCGCTGAACGTAAAGCTTCTGGATGAAAAGGTGCAGAAGGCAATGGAGCGGCCTTATTATATGGATGAGAATAACGAGAAGGTAGAGTATGACGAGACCGCCTATATCAATGGTGTGGAAATCCCAATTTCTCCCATCTCAAAGGAGAGGGCGGATGAGATAGTGGAGCAGCTTTACAGCTTTACCCAGGTTTATCATTCGGACGATACGCTGCTTAATATTGTCCGGGAAGAGGCGGGGCCTTTCTTTGCAGGCCAGAAAAAGGTAGAGGAGGTAGCGCCTATTATCCAGAGCCGGGTTCAGATTTATGTGAATGAAAACAGATAAAAAACCGGATGCCGGGCAAAGCCTGACATCCGCTGCTGAAAAAAGGAGCGGCCCTAAGCTAAGGGCCGCCTTTTTTAGAGATTAAAGCCAAAGTATCTGACAGCGTTGTAATAGGAAATATCTTTTACGATTTCGGACAATATATCCATATCTGCCGGGAATTCCCCGTTTTCTACCAGATTGCCGATCAGATTGCAGAGGATCCTGCGGAAGTATTCATGCCTTGTATAGGATAAAAAGCTTCTGGAGTCTGTAAGCATCCCCACAAATCCGGACAGATTGCCAAGGTTGGCAAGGGAGAGCATTTGGTTTTCCATGCCGATTTTGTGATCATTGAACCACCATGCGCTTCCCTGCTGAATCTTGCCTACGGCCTCAGAGTTCTGGAAGCAGCCGATCATGGAACCGATGGCTTCGTTGTCGTTAGGATTTAAGCTGTAGAGGATGGTTTTGGGAAGTCCCCCTGCCTCTTCGAGAGCGTTCAGAAGGTCGGCTAAAGGTGCGGAAGGGGTATCGCTGTTGATGCAGTCAAAACCGGTGTCGGGCCCTAACTTTTGGTACACAGGCTTGTTGTTGTCCCGCTTGCAGCCAAAGTGGAGCTGCATTACCCAGCTTCGTTTCCGGTATTCGCTTCCTACGAAAAGCAGGAACGCCGTCTTGAATTTCAGCTCTTCTTCACGGGTGAGAGGGGAAGCGGAAAGTCTCTTCTGGAAGATAGACTCTATCTCTTCCGGGCAGGCCGGAGCATACATGACGGCTTCAAGACCGTGGTCGGAAATGCTGCATCCCATGGAGGCAAAGAAGTCCATTCTCTTAGCCAGAGCGGCCTTTAAATCGGCAAAGGAACGGATCTGCGTGCCGCTTACCTCTGACAATTTCGCAATATAATCCGTATAATCGGGCTTTTCTATGTTCATGGCCTTGTCGGGACGCCAGGCAGGAAGCACCTGTACATCAAAGCTTTCATCGGCCGCTATGGCGGCGTGCCATTCCAGGGAATCCACCGGATCGTCTGTGGTGCAGACCAGGGTTACATTGGACTGACGGATGAGATTGCGGGCGCTCATGGAAGGGTCTGCCAGTTTGGCATTGCACAGCTCCCAGACTTCTTCGGCAGTTTTTTTGTTGAGAGCCCCGGTATAGCCAAAGTATCTTTGCAGCTCCAGATGGCTCCAGTGATAAAGGGGATTTCCGATGGCTTTTCCGATGACCTCGGCCCATTTTAAGAATTTTTCCTTATCAGAGGCATCCCCCGTGATATAGCGTTCCTCAACCCCGCAGGAGCGCAGAAAACGCCATTTATAATGGTCGCCCCCGAGCCATACCTGAGTGATATTGTCAAACCTGCGGTCCTCGGCAATTTCCTTCGGATTGATATGGCAATGGTAGTCCAGAATAGGGGTTTTTTCCGCATATTCATGATACAGGGTCTGGGCAGTGGGAGTGGATAAAAGGAAATCCTTATCCATAAATGCTTTCATTTTTAAATCCTCCTTATTTTGCATTATATTTGTAGTTTCTTTCGTCCCTGATCCGACAAAAATACCAACAAAAATTAATTAAAATTATACAATATCATGGACAAAATTACAAGGAAAAGACAGAAATTGTATGGCCCGATCTACTTATCGTCTATCACAACGGGAGAGCGCTTCCACTCATTGTGCAAAGCCGCGCCGGGAGCCTTGGGCCGGGCCGCCTCATAGACATTCGCGCAGTAAATATCCTGCCTTAACAGTTCAAAGGCCTGATCATCCAGAAGCTTTCGGGCGTCGGCCAATTTGGAGATCAGGGGGATGGAGCTGTTTCGGCCCAGGGCCGAGAGAAGGGGGGCCGCGCTGCGGCGAAAGCCCAGAAGCCTGGCGTAGGGCGCAGGAAGGGCTCTTTCCGAAAAGGGCTTTTGGAAGGAGTCTGGGGTTTTTATATTCAGCAGGATATGCATCAGTACGCGGCTGATGCGGGTGTAGGTCAGTTCTTTGGATTTGAGCAGACGGCAGAAGGCAGAAAAGCCTTCAAACGAAGGAAGGTTTTTGCGGATTTTGTCTGACAGGCAGGGCGTACAGTCCAGATATTCGCAAAAGCCCTTTTCCTGTTCGCCAAGAAGCTTGTAGTGAAGCATTTTGGAAAAGGCTTCTTCCGACACAAAGGGATAAAGAGACAGCTCGTTTCTTAGTGCCTTACTGGCACACTGCTTCATGTATTCTGAGCCCTGGGAGCCTTTGGCAAGCAATTCCCGGAGGGCGGAAGCGGAAATGTAAGTGTTCTCTGAAGCCTTTTGCATGGTATCGTGGTATCCCATTCCCTCCCGCTTCAGGGTAAAGGGACGGATCGCGCTGTTGGAGGCCGACAGGGCCTTGCAGTATTCGATTCCCAGAATATTGTTGGGATAGGAAAAGAGCGCTGCGATCTGGTCAAGGGAAGGGCCTTCAGGGATATTCGAAAGGGAAAGCAGACTGGAGACTGCTTTTGCCCGGGCCGCAGGAAAGGAGCAGCCCTCCTTTAAATAAGTATGAATCAAAGACTGGAGCTGCTGCGGATTCTGAGTAAGGAGACGGGCGCAAAAGGTAAAGGGAGAAAGCTCTCCGCACTCGCTTCCGAAGGAGAGATAATCTGCGGTATGGAGCCGCTCTAGCAGGGCCAGGGCCCCCTGGGCAAAGAACTCCGCGCTGGAGAGAGCATAGAGGGCGGGAAGCTCGATGACCACATGGGCGCCGCCGAGAAGAGCCAGCCTGGCGCGCAGGTATTTATCGGCAAAGGCGGGGGCTCCCCGCTGAACGAAGTCCCCGCTCATAAGGATCAGGAAAAAATCCGCGCCGGTTTGCAGCCGGGTCTGCTCAAGCTGGTAGCGGTGGCCGTTGTGGAAGGGATTGTATTCGGCGATGATAGCGGCAGTCTTCATAAAATATCCTTTCATGGTTCCCTGAGTGATTAGCATAGATGGCCATGCGGCCCGCCGGACGGCAGGCTGGGCACAGGATGGAGGTTTACTATAAAATGTACCATAAAACCTCTGATCAGGCAAATTTACAAAAGAAAATTTGTATTTCAATTTGTACAAAATTTTGTCAGGATATACTTGTTGCAAAAAGCGAAATAAGCTATAATTTTTTTATATAATTTAACGAAAGCCAATATGGGGTATGAAAGGAGAATGGGGTATGTCGTATATTGACGTGATCAAGGACAAGGCAAGAGCGGACAGAAAGACAATTGTTCTGCCGGAAACTACGGATAAGAGGACCCTTATAGCAGCGGCCAGCATTGTACAGGAAAGGATTGCGGACATTATCATGATCGGAAACGAGGAGAAGATCATGGACGGTGCCACGTGGCTTGAAATCGAGCTGGACGGCGTTCAGATCATCAATCCCGAGAACTGTGAGAAGCTGGATCATTATGTGGAATTGCTCTACGAGACAAGAAAGAATAAAGGCATGACGCCGGAGAAGGCAAGGGAAATCCTGCTCAGCGATTATCTGACCTTCGGAGTTATCATGGTAAAGGCCAATGATGCGGACGGGATGGTGGCAGGAGCGTGTCATGCCACGGCGGATACCCTGCGTCCTGCGCTGCAGATCTTAAAGACGGCTCCTGGCGTGAAGCTGGTGTCCGGATTTTTCCTGATGTGTGTGCCGGACTGTGAGTTCGGGGATAACGGAACCTTCCTTTTTGCGGACTGCGGCCTGAACCAGGATCCCACCGCGGCGGAACTGGCGGCCATTGCGGACACCTCCGCAAAGAGCTTTAAGAGCCTTGTAGGGACAAAGCCTGTGATTGCCATGCTTTCCCACTCCACCAAGGGGAGCGCCAAGCATGAGCTGGTGGATAAGGTGGTGGAGGCCACAAGGATTGCCCACGAGGAATATCCTCACCTTACTCTGGACGGCGAGCTGCAGTTAGATGCCGCTCTGGTGCCTTCGGTTGCCAAGTCCAAATCTCCCGGCAGTGAGGTGGCGGGCAAGGCAAACGTGCTGATTTTCCCGAATCTGGACTGTGGGAATATCGGCTATAAGCTGGTACAGAGACTGGCGAAGGCGGAAGCCTACGGCCCCATGCTCCAGGGAATCGCCAAGCCGGTAAACGACCTTTCAAGAGGCTGTTCCTGGCAGGATATTGTGGGCGTAGTGGCTCTGACGGCAGTACAGGCACAGTTACAGTAGCAGGCATTTAAATAAATTGGAGGTTATAGACGACATGAAAGACATCAATGTTCTGGTAATAAACTGCGGCAGCTCTTCCCTTAAGTTCCAGTTGATTAACTCTTCATCCGAAGAAGTGATCGCAAAGGGGATCTGCGAGAGAATCGGTATCGAGGGAAGTCAGATGACTTACACGCCCGCAGGCGGGGAGAAATACGAGGTAAAGACGCCCATGGAGGATCACAGATCCGCCATCCGTCTTGTATTGGATGCTCTTGCGGATCCGGACAGAGGCGTGGTCAAAAGCCTTGACGAGATCGGGGCTGTGGGACACAGGATCGTACACGGCGGAGAGAACTTTGCTTCCTCCACCCTGATCACCGACGAGGTAACTGCAGCCATTGAGGAGTGCAACGACTTGGCGCCCCTTCATAACCCCGCCAACCTGATCGGAATCAGGGCATGTAAGGAATTGATGCCGCAAACTCCCATGGCGGCGGTTTTCGACACGGCCTTCCATCAGACCATGCCGGAGGAGGCCTTCCTTTACGGGCTCCCTTATCACTATTATGAGGATTACAAGGTGCGCCGGTACGGCTTCCACGGAACCAGCCATTCCTACGTATCACGCCGGGCGGCGGATGTGCTCGGGAAGGATTACGGTGATCTGAAGATTATCGTATGCCATTTGGGCAACGGCGCAAGCGTTTCCGCAGTGAAAAACGGCAGGTGCGTGGACACCTCCATGGGACTTACCCCCTTGGAAGGCCTGATTATGGGAACCCGCTCCGGGGATATTGACCCTGCTATCATTGAATTTTTGTGCAACAAAGAAAATAAGACCGTGCAGGAAATCCTAAATGTACTCAATAAAGAGTCCGGGGTTTTCGGTATGTCCGGCGGATTCTCTTCGGATTTCAGGGATTTGGAGAAGGCATACCGTGCAGGAGAGACATTTGCCATCCGCACCATGCAGACCTTTGCCTACCGTGTGGCGAAATACATCGGCGCATACACCGCAGCCATGAACGGGGCAGATGCCATCTGCTTTACTGCGGGAATCGGTGAGAACAGCCCTTTTATCAGGACCATGATCTCTTCCTATCTGGGCTGTCTGGGAATTACCCTGGACGAGGACGCCAATGCAAAGAGGGGAGAGGAGATTGTCATATCCACTCCTGAGAGCGCCACGAAGGTACTGGTGATCCCTACCAACGAAGAGCTGGCTATTGCAAGGGAGACGGCTGCGCTGGTATAAAAATAATTTCTACAGCTATTGACAAAAGGCACAGGCACGATTATACTTGTTAAAGTGTGCGGTTAAGCATAGATTCAGGTCATGTATCAAAGAGCGGGCGCTTATTGCGATAAGCCATCTGCCGCAGCGGGGTGATGTCTTTATGATGATCAATCTGACGGATGTGTTTACATCTGAGGGAAAAGACAGAAGAGAAAGCTTGCAGGCAGAGCTGGACGAATTTTCCTACATGGGAAACGACTATCGGATTTGCGAGAAGTCTCCGCTTACTATGGAGTTTTCCAATATTGGCAGAGGAAAGGTTCTCTTAGAGGGACACATGAGGCTGGTGATGGAAATCCCCTGCGACCGTTGTCTGCGGACAGTGAAGGAGCCTTTGGAGGTTTTCTTTTCACAGGAGCTCTATTCACCAGAGGCACATAGGCCGGAGGAAGCGGACGAGCAGAACTTTGTGCATGGGTATGAACTGGATGCGGAAGCTTTTGTAAAGAATGAAATCCTGATTAATATGCCTGTTAAGGTGTTGTGCAGGCCGGATTGCAAGGGAATCTGCAAAAAGTGCGGGCACAACTTAAATGACGGGGACTGCGGATGCGATACCTTTGTTCCGGATCCCAGAATGGCGGCTATTAAAGATATTTTCAATGCAAATAAGGAGGTGTAACGATGTCTATTTGTCCTAAGAATAAATCTTCAAAAGCCAGAAGAGACAAAAGAAGAGCAAACTGGAAGATGAGCGCTCCCACATTGGTGAAATGCAGCAAATGCGGCGCATTGATGGTGCCTCACAGAGTATGTAAGGCATGCGGTTCTTACAACAAGAAAGAAATCATCAGTGTTGACTAAACAATGGGAAGTACCCGCCAGAAACAAAGCAATCCGCAAGGGTTGCTTTTTTGCTTTTCGGGTGGCAGAGGATTTCGCAACTTACTCTTGATTTTTGTTATGCGGTCTAGTATAGTAAAAATGTACGTGTGGAAAACGCGTTTTTTGTAAGAGAAAGGGAGCCGCCCGGAGAGCGGCAGAATGCGAGGAGAAATGGCAGAGTTTGTAAATGTGGCAGTGGATGCCATGGGCGGGGATCATGCACCGAAGGAAATTGTGAAAGGCGCATTGGAAGCGGTGAATGAGAACAGCCATGTGAAGGTATTTTTAACCGGGCAGGAGGAGGTCATCCGCCGTGAGCTTTCCGGGTATACATACAATCAAAAGCAGGTGGAGGTGGTTCCTGCTTCCGAAATCATAGAGACTGCAGAGCCGCCGGTTATGGCAATCCGCAAAAAGAAAGATTCCTCCATTGTAAAAGCCCTTACCCTGGTGAAGGAGGGGCAGTGCGACGCTTATGTTTCAGCGGGAAGCACCGGGGCAACCCTGGTGGGAGGACAGATTATAGTGGGAAGGATCAAGGGCGTGGAGAGACCGCCGCTGGCTCCTCTGATTCCTACCGAGAACGGCTGCGCACTTTTGATCGACTGCGGAGCCAATGTGGACGCAAGGCCCTCTCATCTGGTGCAGTTTGCCAAGATGGGCGCCGTTTATATGGAGAGCGTTATGGGAGTCAAAAATCCCAGAGTGGGCATTGTAAATATCGGTGCGGAGGAAGAAAAAGGGAATGCCCTTGTAAAGGAAACCTTTCCTCTTCTCAAAAATTGTCCTGATATTAACTTTATCGGAAGCATTGAGGCCAGAGACATTCCTGCGGGCAAAGCGGACGTGGTAGTCTGCGAGGCTTTTGTAGGAAACGTGATTTTGAAGATGTATGAGGGCGTAGGCTTTACCTTGATCAAGAAGGTAAAAGAAGGAATGATGACTTCCCTGCGCAGCAAGATCGGCGCGCTTTTGGTAAAACCTGCTCTTAAAAATACATTAAAGGCGTTTGATCTGGAACAATATGGAGGAGCCCCCATGCTGGGATTAAAAGGGCTTGTGGTGAAGACCCACGGCAGCTCCACGGCAGTTGAAATCAAAAATTCTATTCTGCAATGTATCACATTCACAGAACAGAATATCAATCAAAAAATAAAAGAAAAAATAACGATGGAAGAAAGCTGAGAAAGGAAAATCAAAAATGGAATTCGAAAAACTCAAAAAAGTGATTGCAGACGTACTCAATGTTGATCCCGAGGAGATCACGATGGAAACCACCTTTGTGGATGACTTGGGGGCCGACTCCCTGGATGTATTCCAGATTATTATGGGAATAGAGGAAGAATTTGATATTGAAATCCCGGCTGAAGATGCAGAAAAAATCACAACTGTAGAGGAAGCAGTTAATCTAATTAAAAACGCTGCGAATTAAAAAGCCCGATACGGGCTTTTTTGACGGGTAGGCAGTTAAGGGTGAATTATGCTTAAGAAAGAAAAAATAAAAGAGTTGGAAGAAAAGATAGGCTATGAGTTCAAAAGAAAGGAGCTGATCTGGCAGGCTCTGACCCATAGCTCTTTTTCTAATGAGCAGAAGATTAATAAATATAAGAATTATGAGAGACTGGAATTTTTGGGGGACGCAGTGTTAGAGCTGCTCTCCAGCCAGTTCTTTTTTGAGACCTATCCGGAGATGCCGGAGGGCGAGATGACCAAGCTGCGTTCCTCCATGGTATGTGAACTCGCGCTTGCTTATTGTGCCAGGGATATTTCCCTGGGAGACTATCTGCTTCTCGGAAAGGGAGAGGAGACCACAGGAGGCCGCACAAGGGATTCCATAATATCCGATGTAATGGAGGCAGTGATCGGCGCCCTCTATCTTGACGGAGGACTTTCGGTGGCAGATGAGTTTGTCAAAAAATATATTCTCTCCGACCTGGAGAGCAAGCAGCTTTTTTATGACAGCAAAACCATTCTTCAGGAAGAGGTGCAAAGAGACGGCCAAAGCCTTACCTATGAGCTGGTGAGTGAGATCGGGCCCGATCATGACAAGGTATTTGCAGTGGAGGCAAAGATCGATGGCCGGACGGTAGGCAGGGGACAGGGAAGGAACAAAAAATCCGCCCAGCAGCAGGCTGCCTATCAGGCGCTGCTCGCAAGAAAAAAGTAACAGGTATAGGGAATAAGAATGTATTTAAAGAGTATTGAAATCCAGGGCTTTAAGTCCTTCGCAAATAAACTGGTGTTTCAGTTTCATAACGGGATTACGGGGATCGTAGGGCCTAACGGAAGCGGAAAAAGCAATGTCGCGGACGCGGTGCGCTGGGTGCTTGGGGAGCAGAGAATCAAGCAGCTCAGGGGGGCATCTATGCAGGATGTTATTTTTTCCGGCACAGAGATGCGAAAGCCCCTGGGATACGCTTTTGTGGCGATTACCTTGGACAATTCGGATCACCAGCTTGCCATTGATTTTGAGGAAGTAACAGTTGCCAGAAGGATCTATCGCTCCGGCGAAAGCGAATATCTTTTAAACGGCGCTCCGTGCAGGCTCAAGGATGTAAATGAGCTTTTTTATGATACGGGAATCGGTAAAGAAGGCTACTCGATCATAGGACAGGGGCAGATTGACAAGATCTTGAGCGGAAAGCCGGAGGAGAGAAGAGAGCTCTTTGACGAGGCGGCGGGAATCGTTAAGTTTAAAAAGCGTAAGGTGGCCGCCCAGAAAAAGCTGGAGGACGAAAAACAAAATCTGATCCGTGTCAACGACATTTTGTCAGAGCTTGAAAAACAAATCGGCCCTCTGGAGAGACAGTCGGAGAAGGCAAGGATCTATCTCAAAAAGCGGGAAGAGCTCAAAACCTTAGATGTGAATGTGTTCCTGCTGGAAAACAGACGGCTTCAGGAGCAGCTTGCGGAGGTGTCAAAAAAGCATGAGATTGCCAGCGGCGACTTAGAGCAGACCAGCTCCCAGTATGAGAAAATCAAAATCGAATATGAAGAGATTCAGACACAGATTGAGCGGCTGGACGAGACTATAGAGGCTCAGAGAACCTCCCTCACCGATACCAGCGTGCTTCGGGGGAAGCTGGAAGGGGAGATCAATGTATTAAAAGAGCAGATCAAGTCTGCCAAAAGCAACCAGGAGCATTTTACTTCCCGAAAAGAGAGCGTCACCCGGGAGATGGAGGAGAAGCTTCTTGATAAGGAGGAGATCCTTACCGACAAGCAGGTGATTGACGGGCAGGTTGCAGAGATTGAAAAGCAGCGCAATGAAGCCAGGGAAAAGCTGCTGCAGGTTCAAAGCCGGATCGAGGAGCTGAACAGCGAGATTGAAAACGGCAAAAATTCTATCATACAGATGCTGAATTCCCGGGCAACCATCAAATCCAAGCTGGGCCGCTATGACACTATGACAGAGCAGATCAATATCCGTAAGGCGGAGCTGACTTCACGGCTTTTGCGCATCAAATCCGACGAGGCACAGCAGGAGACTGTGATCAGGCAGCTTCAGCAGGAGTTCGAGCGCATTAATGAAGAAATCAGAGCCCTCAACGACTCCCAGGAGCAAAAGGAGGAAAAGCTGGTGCTGGTCAGGGACGAGCTTGCAGGCAAGGACCGGAAGCTTCGGGACACCCAGGTAAGCTATCACCAGGAGAAGTCAAAGCTGGAGGCGCTCACCAATCTCACTGAACGCTACGAGGGATACGGCGGAAGCGTAAAAAAGGTGATGGAGTGCAAGGACAGGGAAAAAGGAATTATCGGTGTCGTTGCGGACATCATTAAGGTGGATAAGAAGTACGAGACTGCCATAGAGACGGCTCTTGGAGGCAGCATCCAGAATATTGTCACAGAGGATGAGGAAACTGCCAAGAGAATGATCGCGTATCTGAAGCAGACGAAGGCAGGGCGTGCAACCTTTCTGCCCCTTACCAGCCTGGCAGGCTCCCAGGGCTTCAAAAACCAGGATGCCCTTAAGGAAAAAGGCGTCATCGGCATTGCGGACGAGCTTGTCCAGGTCAACGCCAGATACAAAAATGTGGCTAAAAATATGCTGGGAAGGATCCTGGTGGTAGATCATGTGGACAATGCAGTGCGGATTGCCAGGAAATACAGCTACAGCATCCGGATGGTGACCCTGGAGGGAGAGCTTCTTACGCCCGGCGGAGCCATCAGCGGCGGAGCCTTCAAAAACAACAGCAATCTTCTGGGCAGACGCCGGGAGATGGAGGAGCTTGAAGGGAAGGTTAAGGGCTACCTGATCGAAATCGACACGCTTCTAAATGAGATTGAGAGCGTTAAGGAGGGACGCAATAAGCTGCGCCTGAGCTTAGAGGAGGACAAGGCTCAGCTTCAGAGGAAATTTATCGAACAAAATACGGCCCGTCTCAATGTGATCAAGGCGCAGGAACGCAAAGATGAGGCGTCGGAAGGCTCCATGGAGCTGAAGGCGGAAGAGCAGGAAATTGAAGAGCAGATTAAGGAGATCAAAGAAGGAAAGCGGAACATTTTGAAGGAGCTTGAAGATTCGGAGCTCTCGGAAAAGAGGATCGAGCAGGAAATCCGCAAGTTCCAGGTGGAGCTGGACGGAAGGCGTAAGGAGGAATCCGATCAGTCCGCCCATGTTTCCGAGTGGGATGTTGAAGTTGAAAAAATGCATCAGCAGCAGAATTTCCATCAGCAGAATGTGGACCGGATTGACGGCGAAATCGCCCGGCTCTCCAGGGAGCTCTCAGAGATCAACGAAAGCCTTGAAAAGAGCACCGCAGATACCATCGAAAAGCAAAAAAATATCGCCTCTATTGAGGAGACCATTGCCGCTTCCCACACGACTCTGGGAGATACCGAAAGGCTTCTGAAAGAGAATACGCAGAAGAAGGAGGCGCTCAGCCTAAAGCAAAAGAATTTCTTTGCGGACCGGGAAGCTTTATCCGAGAAGATGACCGGTCTGGACAAGGAAGTATACCGCTTAAATTCCCAAAGGGAAAAGCTCCAGGAAAATCTGGAGAGCCAGGTCAATTACATGTGGGATGAGTATGAGATTACTCTTTCCGACGCAGCAGCCCTGAAGAATGAGGAGATGACCGATCTTTCTTCCATGAAGAAGGAAATTGTGTCGATCAAGGATCAGATCAAAAAGCTGGGGGATGTGAATGTAAACGCGATCGAGGATTACAAAAATCTGATGGAGCGTTATGAATTTTTGAAGACCCAGCATGACGATCTTGTGGAGGCGGAAAAGACCTTAGAGGGCATTATCGTGGAGCTGGACGCTGCCATGCGCAAGCAGTTCCAGGAGAAGTTTGCCGAGATTGTCAGAGAATTTGATAAAGTATTCAAGGAATTATTCGGGGGCGGAAAGGGTACACTGGAACTGATGGAGGATGAAGATATTCTGGAAGCGGGAATCCGCATTGTGGCCCAGCCTCCGGGCAAAAAGCTGCAGAATATGATGCAGCTCTCCGGCGGGGAAAAGGCGCTTACGGCAATTGCGCTTTTGTTTGCCATTCAGAATTTGAAGCCTTCCCCCTTCTGTCTTCTGGATGAGATCGAGGCGGCTTTGGATGAGAACAATGTGAGCCGGTTTGCCTCCTATTTACATAAGCTTACCAAAAACACGCAGTTTATTGTGATCACTCACAGACGGGGAACCATGGAAAAGGCCGACCGGCTTTACGGGATTACCATGCAGGAAAAGGGCGTTTCCACCCTTGTGAGCGTAAATCTGATCGATAAGGAGTTGGATGACTGATGGCTGGTTTTTTCGCGAAATTAAAAGAAGGGCTCAGCAAGACCAGAAATAATATTGTCCGCGGCATTGATTCTGTTTTCAGCGGTTTTTCTTCCATAGACGAGGAGTTTTATGAGGAGCTGGAGGAAATACTGATCATGGGGGATATTGGGGTAAATGCCGCCGGCGAGATTCTGGAGCGGTTAAAAGCCCAGGTAAAAGAAAAGCATATCAAAGAGCCCTTTGCATGCAAGGAGCTTTTGATCGACAGCATCAAAGAGCAGATGGCCGTGACGGATACCGCCTATGAGTTTGAGCATAAACCCTCCATCGTACTGATTATCGGCGTAAACGGAGTGGGCAAGACCACCTCGGTGGGAAAGCTGGCAGGGCTGCTAAAGAGCCAGGGCCGCAAAGTGCTGATTGCCGCGGCGGATACCTATCGGGCCGCGGCCTGTGAACAGCTTACGGAATGGGCAAAGCGGGCGGGAGTGGATATGATTACCGGGGCCCAGGGGGCGGATCCCTCCAGCGTGATCTATGATGCGGTGAATGCGGCAAAGGCAAGAAGGGTGGATGTGCTTTTGTGCGATACGGCGGGCAGGCTCCACAACAAGAAGAATCTGATGGAGGAGCTTAAGAAGATGAACCGGATTATCGACCGGGAGTATCCGGAGATTCACCGTGAAAATCTGATTGTGTTAGACGGCACCACTGGACAGAATGCCTTAAACCAGGCAAGAGAATTCGGGGACGTGGCAGATTTGACGGGAATCATCCTGACCAAAATGGACGGCACCTCTAAAGGGGGAATCGCCGTGGCAATCCAGTCGGAGCTCAGTATTCCGGTGAAGTATATCGGCGTCGGGGAAAAGTTAGACGACCTGCAGAAATTTGATGCAGAGCAGTTTGTGAATGCATTGTTTGATCGGGAAGATCAGACAGATGAGGATGGAGAGGAACATGGAAGATAAAATGCTGACACTTGAAAAATTTGAGGAAGCTTCGGAGATCGTCAAAAAGGTTACCCAGGAAACCAAGCTGGTATACAGTGACTTTTACAGCGCCCAAACCGGAGGAAAGGTGTACTTAAAGCCTGAAAATATGCAGTTTACCGGAGCCTATAAGCTCAGAGGCGCTTATTACAAAATCAGCACACTTTCCGAGGAGGAGCGGGCAAAGGGGCTTATTACGGCTTCCGCAGGAAATCACGCCCAGGGGGTAGCTTATGCCGCAAAGTGCTATGGAGCAAAGGCGGTGATTGTGATGCCTGTGGGAACTCCGCTGATTAAGGTGAACAGAACCAAGAGCTACGGGGCAGAGGTGATCCTTTACGGGGATGTATACGATGAGGCCTGCGCCCGGGCCTATGAATTGGCAGAGGAGAGGGGATATACCTTTATCCATCCCTTTGACGATCCGGTGGTGGCAACCGGTCAGGGAACCATTGCCATGGAGATTTTTAAGGAGCTCCCCCTGGTGGATTATATTCTGGTTCCCATCGGCGGAGGCGGCCTTGCCACAGGGGTTTCCACTCTGGCGAAGCTCTTAAATCCCAAGATCAAGGTGATCGGCGTGGAGCCTGAGGGAGCGAGCTGTCTGAAGGCCTCCATCAAGGCCGGGAAGGTGGTTACCTTAGATAAGGTGAGCACCATAGCAGACGGTACCGCGGTAAAGACGCCGGGAGAGAAGATTTTCCCCTATCTTTGCGAGAATCTTGACGATATTGTGACGGTGGCCGACGAGGAGTTGGTGGTAGCCTTTCTTGATATGGTGGAAAATCACAAGATTGTGGTCGAAAATTCCGGACTGCTTACGGCTGCGGCCCTGAAGCACATGGACATCAAAAAGAAGAGAGTCGTGGCGATTTTAAGCGGGGGAAATATGGATGTGATCACCATGTCCTCTGTGGTGCAGCAGGGACTTATTCTGAGAGATCGTATTTTCAGCCTTTCCGTGCAGCTTCCTGACAAGCCGGGAGAGCTGAGGCGCGTGGCGGATGTGATCGCAAAAGCAAACGGCAATGTAATCAAGTTAGAGCACAATCAGTTTGTGTCGATTAACCGAAGCGCCGCCGTGGAGCTTTGCATTACCTTAGAGGCTTTCGGAACGGATCATAAGAGTCAGATCATGCAGACTCTGGAACAGAATGGATATAATCCCAAGCTGGTCCGGACTATGATTTAAATTGTTAGGAGAGGGCAAATGCAGTCAGGTCAAAAAAAACATATATATCTGCTTAAAAAATTCACAGTAATCACTCTGGCTGCATTTGTGTACGGAGCGGGAATCAGCCTGTTTATCGATCCCAATAATCTGGCGCCGGGCGGCATATCCGGCCTTTCCGTTGTGCTGAACAGGATCATTCCTCTGGAAACAGGAACGATATATCTGTTGGTCAACATTCCGATTATGCTTTTGGGGATCTGGAAATTCGGATTCAAATTTATTCTGTCCACCTCCTGGGCGATTCTGATGATTTCCCTGTCCACCAACTGCTTAAGTCCCTTAGGGGCCTTGACCTTACAGCCCGTTTTGGCGTCGGTCTTCGGCGGAGTGCTCTCGGCGGCGGGGATCGGCTATGTGATGCGGGAGGGAGCCACCACCGGCGGCACGGATATTATTGTGAAATGCCTGAAGCTGAAAAAGCCCCATCTGAAAACAGGAACCATTTTTCTGGGGATGGATATTGTAATTATTTTAACCGGCGGAATTGTCTTTAAAAATGCGGATTCCGTTCTCTACAGCCTGATTTCAGTGGCGGTCACCTCGGCTGTGCTGGACATGATCCTGTATGGACGGGATCAGGCAAAAATGATTTTTGTCATCAGCAATGCATCTGAGGCCATCACAGAGCGGATGCTTAAAGAGCTCGACACAGGCGTGACCCACCTTACCGGAACCGGAGCCTACAAAAAAGAAGACAAGCAGGTGATTTTGTGTGTGGTAAAAAAGCCCAACGCCTATCTGGTGGAGGAAATCGTCAAGCAGGAGGACAGCAATGCGTTTATGATTATATCCAATGCCTCGGAGATTTATGGCGAGGGGTACAAAAGCTATTTTGGGGAACGCTTATAAGTTTGGAGCATGATTGAAAATTCAGGTATGCTCCGGCGTAAATTACGTTACAGGAAAGGGGCCTTAAGAGTATGAATGAAAAAGCCATGAGAAGAAGCAGGAGAAAACAGCAGATCAGCCTTCTTACCAACATTGTATTTTGCATCATTGCTTTGGCGGCCCTGACCGGCTGTATCTTTTTTCTCTTGCAGAATTATGCGTTAAAAAACCAGAGTGTGGAAACCATGGGCAGGGTCAGAGAGCTGGAGGAGATCACCCAGGAATACATTTATTCCCAGGCTGATTTGGATGCCTATACCCAGGAAGCGGCGCAGACGGCGCGAAGCTCAGAGAAAGCGGCACTTCTCGGGGAACTGAGGGAGAGGATGAGCGAGGGGGAAAGCACCGTATCTATTTTAAGGGATTTTTATCCCGAAAACGTGGTGGTTTACTCTGACAGCCAGTATTTCTTTTTCCCGGTGCTGGAAAACCTGAAAAAGCATAGCTATATTGAAGACCATTTCGTGCTCACAGATGACAATGAGATCACCTATATGGGGGATGAAAATATCGGTTCCTCCATCAAGGGTATAGATGTGTCAAAGCACCAGGGAAAGATTGACTGGCAAAGGGTGGCGGAAGACGGTGTTTCCTATGCCTTTATCCGGGCAGGCTATCGCGGCAGCGATGAAGGAAGGCTGGTGGAGGACGACTATTTTGCCGACAATGTGGAAGGGGCTTTAGAGAACGGAATTGATGTGGGGGTGTATTTCTATACCCAGGCGCTGACGGCCGAGGAGGCAAAGGAGGAAGCGGAGTTTGTGACAGAGCTCCTTGAGGATTATGACATTACCTATCCGGTGGTTCTTGACTTGGAAGAGATTTTGGTGGATGATGCCAGGACGGAAAATATGACAAAGCAGGAATATACGGATGCCGCCGTGGCCTTTTGCGAGGCAGTCAAGGATGCCGGATATACGCCGATGATTTACGGTAATCTCAAAACCTTTTTTATCATGCTGGATTTAGAAAAGATAGAAGGGTATGATAAATGGTTCGCATACTATGACGAATCCTTTTATTTTCCCTATGATTTTACCGTTTGGCAGTATTCCTCCAAAGGGAGTGTGGACGGCGTGGGCGGTGATGTCGACATGAATGTATGCATGAAGAATTATGCGAAGGAAAACTGACAGGAGCAGGAATGGAAGAGGTCAGAGAAGGAGTAAAAAGCGGTTATCTGAAGGAAAAGTTCAGGCTGTTTCATTTAAAGGACAATGAGCCGAGGAAATACGATTATCATTATCACGATTTCCATAAGCTGATCTGGTTTATGGAGGGCCAGGTGGAATATCATATTGAGGGGAAGTCTTACAAGCTGGAGCCTCATGATATTCTTTTGGTCAATAAAGGGGAAATTCATAAGCCCTTTGTGGATTTTGATACGATTTATGAGAGATATGTCTTTTATATCTCCCCGGAATATTTGGAGGAGCATTCGGAGCCGGGAAGCGCTCTGGATCTGTGTTTTTGCGTGGCAAAAAGAGAGCACAGCAATGTCCTGCGCCTTTCCCCGTCCATGAGCAGCGCCTTGTTTGAAACCGTAAAGCTATTAGAAAACTCGGAGAATGAAAACGGCTATGCAGGGAATATGTATAGCCGTATTCTTTTTCTCAAGCTTTTAATCGAGCTGAACCGGTGCTGCATCGCAAGCCCGGAGATTTTTCACAGCACTGCCAGATACGATAAAAAGATCGTGGAAATGATACACTACATCAATGAAAATTTGTCCACAGAGCTTTCCATTGAGGCATTGTCCGCCCGGTTTTATTTAAGCAAATATCATATGATGCGCAAATTCAAGGAAGAGACGGGCTATTCCATGCACCAGTATATCCTTGAAAAGCGCATTCAGGCCGCCAGAGGCCTGATCCTGAGCGGTGTTGCGGCCACCGTTGCCAGTACGGAGTGCGGCTTTAAGGACTATTCCACCTTCAGCAGGGCTTGCAAAAAAATTTTGGGGAGGATGCCGTCGGAGATGCTGTGAATATGTATGACTATTTTGTATTTTGTTACAGTTCACAGGTCAATGTCATTAAGTTAATAGCGAACTGTCTGAAATGGTTAGATTCTTATTATGAGGTCTAACCATTTTTTTGTGTCT
>ERZ808037.541-NODE-541-length-33826-cov-5.383893_pt1 | contig 33826 bp, 34 predicted proteins | sample MGYA00380190_ERZ808037 | MGnify/ENA primary metagenome ERZ808037 (study PRJEB31490, sample SAMN06133399) | mouse gut metagenome | isolation source: J9 | host: mice | place: China: Chengdu | collected 2015-05 ...
ATGATATCCTTTTTCTTCATTTGCTGCAGAACCTTGCGGACTGCCGTTTTTCGAGTCTATTTTTTCCCCTTGAATACTTACATTTCCTTTTTTGGTATCATCTGGCTGATATCCTATGCTGACCATGGCTTGCCCATTTCGGACTGCCATCCAATCACCATTCGCCTGTTTAACAAATCCCAGATACTCTTGCGCGTAATTAGGAGTAAAGGTAAATGTTCCTCCTGTATCCGGCCTGCATCGTTGATGTCAACCACTCCAACTCCAATAAAAAATATATGGAGCAGATCCGTATTTCCAAAGAAATCCTGCACAGCCGACGCCACGCCAGGGAAATTCACCAGTTCGTCAAGGGTCTGATGATTGAAAGCTACATCGAACCCGGAGCACAGAAGATCGGCGAGGGCTGCTATGGAAAATCCATCACCGACCCGTGCCTTGGCTGGGAAGATTCCGAACGCCTTATCTATGAGATCGCAGAAAGCCTGGATTAAACCAGGCTTTCTTTTTTCTTATTCCCTTGCGAATCTTCGCGCAGCTGCACTTCCCTTAAAATCTTCGCCGCAGTTAAACTTCCCCTACACCGGAACCGCCAGCGCCGTAATTCCAAAATAAGCAATTACAATAATCCCCAGTACAATCCGGTAATATCCGAAAAACTTAAAATCATGGCTGCGGATGTAGCCCATCAAAAACTTTATCGAATACACCGATACCAAAAAGGCAATCAGCATACCCAAGAGCATATACACCACCTGCGGCAGGGTGAACGTATTTCCTTTGACAAAAAATACAACGATTTTCAAAAGACTTGCGCCAAACATCACCGGGATACCTAAAAAGAAGGAAAACTCCGCGGCTGCACTTCTGGAGCACCCTAAAAGCATCGCACCCAAAATCGTTGCACCGGAACGTGAAGTTCCCGGAATCAGGCTTAAAAGCTGGAATAAACCGATATATAAAGCCGTCTTAAAGCTAATCTGCCCGGTTTTCTGAATGGTAAAATCCAGCCGCCGGTTTCGGTTTTCCAGCAGAATAAAAAGAATACCATAAATAATCAGCATGGCCGAAATAATAAAAGGATTCTTTAAATGGGCATCCATCCAGTCATTAAGCAGCAGCCCAAAAACCGCCGCCGGAACACAGGCCCAGATAATCTTCATCCACAAGACAATCGTAGCATTTCGGGCTGCCGGCTTCTTTCTCCTCGAAAACGGATTTAGCTTTTCATAATACAGCAGAACAACCGCCAAAATCGCCCCCAGCTGAATGACCACAAAAAAGACATTCAAAAAGGCTTCCGGCTGATCCATCTGGATAATCTCATCCACCAGAAGCATATGCCCCGTGCTGCTGATGGGAAGCCATTCGGTAAACCCCTCCACAATTCCCTGAACAATTACTTTTAATAGTTCGACAATGCTCATCGTTTCCTCCATCTTGTGCACGTTTCACCGCGGAACCGACCGTTCTTCCCCAATAGTTTACTGACGGATATTTTCAATCTGCCAGTCAATCGGTTCTAATCCGTGCTCTTTTAAAAATTCATTGGTCTTGCTGAAATGCCTGCATCCGAAGAATCCCCGGAAAGCAGAAAGCGGGCTGGGATGCGGGGCCTCCAGAATCAGGTGTTTCGGATTTTTTAACATCGTTTTCTTCGACTGCGCAGGCTTTCCCCAGAGCAGATAGACAATCGGGCGATCCTGTTCATTCAGCACCTTAATTGCCGCATTAGTAAATTCCTCCCATCCGATTCCCCGATGGGAATTCGCTGCATGGGCGCGGACAGTCAGCACCGTATTTAATAAAAGAACGCCCTGATCCGCCCATTTTTTCAGATATCCATTGTCCGGAATATAACAGCCCACGTCCTCTTTCAGTTCCTGATAGATATTCACCAGGGACGGAGGAACCGCCACATCCGGCTTAACCGAAAAGCAAAGCCCGTGTGCCTGTCCGTCGCCATGATAGGGGTCCTGTCCAAGGATAACCACCTTTACCTTACTCAGAGGTGTAAATTCAAACGCATTAAACACATCTTCCGGTGCCGGAAAAATCTGCTTGGTTTCGTATTCGGATTTCACCATTTCATAAAGCTTCTTGTAATAGGGCTTCTTAAATTCCCCTTCTAAAGGGGTAAGCCAGTCATTGGTAATTGCTGCCATAAATCTTCTCCTTTTCCCTTTTGTTTTTCTTTTTATCATTTACAGGTTTTTCGCCTGCTGTTTTCTTTTCTTCCCTTTCACTGCCGCACCGAAATCCCCCGGCCGGCCAGATAGGCTTTCAAATCCCGGATTTCCAGTTCTTTATAATGAAAGAGCGATGCTGCCAATACGGCATCCGCCTTCCCCGCCGTCAGCGCGTCATAAAAATGTTCCTTCGCCCCTGCGCCGCCGGAAGCAATCACAGGAATGGACACTCTCTCGGCCACGGCTGCCGTCAGTTCATTATCATAACCCGCTTTTGTCCCGTCGCCGTCCATGCTGGTGAGCAAAATCTCCCCCGCACCCAAACGGTCAACTTTTTCGGCCCATTCCAAGGCGTCGATCCCGGTATCAATCCTTCCGCCGTTCTTATAAATATTCCATCCGCTCCCGTCTGCCCGCCTTCTGGCGTCAATGGCCACCACCACGCACTGGCTCCCGAACTTGTCTGCCGCCTGAGAGATCAGTTCCGGCGTATTGATTGCTGAAGAATTAATGGAAATCTTATCTGCGCCCTCCCGAAGAAGCATACGAAAATCCTCCACGGTACGGATTCCTCCGCCTACCGTAAAGGGAATGAATACCTTCTCCGCCACACGGCGAACCATGTCCACCACCGTATTGCGGGCATCCGAAGTCGCCGTAATATCTAAAAACACCAGTTCGTCCGCGCCTGCCTTATCATAGGCTGCACCAATCTCCACCGGATCTCCCGCATCCCGCAGATTCACAAAATTAACACCTTTAACCACCCGGCCGTTTTTCACGTCCAGGCAGGGAATAATCCGTTTTGTAAACATAAGCTCTCCCTATCCATCAAAGTTTGCCGCCGGACAAGCGGCTTAACCTAAAAGTTTATAAGGACATAAAATTAGAAAGAATCTTCAGCCCTATATCCCCGCTCTTTTCCGGATGGAACTGACAGGCAAACACATTCCCCCGTTCCACAGCCGCATGAATATGAACGCCGTACTCCGCAGAAGCCGACACGATTTTCTCATCTTCCGCCTGAAGATAATAAGAATGGACAAAATACACATAAGACCCCTGCGCAATTCCCCGAAACAGCCGGGAATCCGGAGATATTTCCAGAGAATTCCAGCCTATATGCGGGATCTTCAGTCCCGGTGCCGGAGGAATCCGTAAAATCCTGCCGGGAAGAATCCCCAGCCCCTCCACGCCTGTGCTCTCATCACTCTGCGAAAACATTAGCTGCAGCCCCAGGCAGATCCCCAGAAACGGCGTGCCCTTCGCTGCCACCTGACGAATCACCCCGACCAGATCATACTGCCGGAGTTTTTCCATGGCATCGCCAAACGAACCTACCCCGGGAAGAATCACCTTATCGGCATGGAGTATGGTTTCCCGATCCCGGCTCACCACCGGATGTTCCCCCAGGGCAAGCAAAGCCTTTTCCACGCTCCGCAGGTTCCCCGCATCATAATCTATAATGGCTATCATACATTCATCCTTCCTGCTGCTTTCCATGTACTCTCATTATTTTTAAACAGTAACCATTTTATCATAACTTATGCGGATATACAATCAAAAATTCGACAGAATTCTCTGCAACCGGAGTAGATTTTTCCTTAATTTCCTCGCTGATTTGCGAAAACTCCCGGTGAACCCGGATAAGCCACGCCTTCCGGTTAAAAAATACGGTCTTCTCAAACGGCCAGCGGATAACCGTAGGCGTCTGAAAACCCACACCCAGCTCCAGCACAGCCAGTTCCTTATTTAATGTCGTGGAAAGCCAGAACTGATACTTTTTCCACAGCGGAAGATAGCCTTCTTCAATATAACATTCCGACTGAATCGTATTTCCCTCCAGAGATGCCCCGCAATGCGGACAGCGTCCGTCTTTTACTTCCCCTTCTTCCCAGATATCCTTTGTGCAGGCTTTCGAGCACTGCTGCCAGTGCATATTCCCGCAGGGAGCCACAAAGCGCTCTTTGGAAAACTGCGTATCATAAATCGCCCCGTCCGTCAGTGTCGTCACAATAAAATAATCCTTATCGTTCACCAGAGCATATAACTGTTCATAAGCCAACTTAACTTCACGGTTCTTTTCATCGTCAAGCTTTCCCGAAATCTTCCACTCTTCCCCAAGGCCAATCAGCACCCGCTGCGCTCCGGCAAGCTTTTCCTTCATTAAGAGATATTTTTCCTGGTTATCCATTTTCTTCTCCGTTCCTAAATTCTAATCATGTTTTCTGTTGTCCCTTATTATACTTCCAGGTGTGAATTTTTGCAATATTCTCTCCTTCGTTCGAAATATCCTTGAACAAAAAACAATTTCTCTGTATAATAAGATCAATCAGCAATAGTAAACTAAGATAAAGCGGGGAATCACACCATGGCAACCTTGAAGGACGTTGCAAAAGAAGCGGGATTAACTGTAACCACCGTTTCAAGAATACTGAACAACCGGGGCTATATCAGCGAAAACGCCAGACAGCGGGTCGCAGATGCGATGAAAAATACCGGGCCGTCCCTGTCTGCGGAACCGTCAGCCTTGAAGGAATCAAAGGGCGGAAGGTCGATATGGAACTGACCGTTCGCCCTGAGAGCAGAGAAAAGCTTTATCAGAAATTTGCCATTCGATTTGCGCAAAATGAAGAATACCGAACCTCGGTCAGCTTCCGCCCCCACGAGCAGACACTAAAAATCGACCGAAAATTTTCCGGTTCCCGACGAGCAATTATCCACCAGCGCAGATGCAGGGTCAGCAGCGGCGACGAAGCGCTGAAGCTGCGGTTAATCTTAGATCAATACAGCGCGGAAATCTTTATCAATGACGGCGAGCAGGTTATGACTGCAACCATGTATACCGAAAAAGAAGCCGACAGCATTTCCTTCTTTGCCGACGGAAAGGCAGAGATTGACGTGGTTAAATACGACTTGAGCTAATGTGCTGTAAAAAAACAGGTTCAGCTTCCCACCCTTACAGGGAGGCCGAACCTGTTTCTTTTTATTAAAAAATATCACTATGTGTTCCTGTCCGAGTTAAATATAAAAGAAGTTCCTTTTCTCTTACTTCATACACAAGCAACCAATCCGGAGCAATATGACACTCCCGGCATCCTTTATAATCTCCACTCAAATTATGATCTTTATATCCGGCTGGCAATTCTTTCCCTTCTGCCAGCAGGCTAATAACTTTTTCAAGAAGCCCTACATCATATCCTCGCTTCTTTATTCTTTTATAATCTCTTTTGAACATCGTTTGATATCTAATCGTCAGCATTCAAATCCTCCATCAACTCATCAATGGAGGCAAAGCCTCGACTCAACCCAATCCCCTTCCTTGCATCTTCGATAGCTTTTATGGTTTCGCTGTTTGGAATGGGAGCACCTACACGAAACGGAATGGCCTGTTCCCGTACAGACTGCCGCAAAAACATATTAATTGCGGAACTTAAACTTAGCCCAAAGCTCTCAAATAACTCTTGTGATTCCTGTTTCAATGCGCAGTCTATCTTAATATTCGTGTTTACTAATGCCATAGAAATTCCTCCCTTCATTACTTTAATTATAGTCTATTATATCTACATTGTAAATATTTTAGACAAAAAAACATTCAAAACCAGCGCAAAATAGCGGGTTCATTTTCCTGTTTTTTACAAGACTTTTGAAACCCGCCACTTTTTTATTTGTTTTATTTGTTCTTAACGTTTTTATCAGCAATAAGCCTTAATCGCCTCGTCAATCATCCCTGCGCACTTCTTTACCTGCTCCATATCCTCAGGAACTACTGCCGGGAGGGGCTTTCTTACGCTTCCGATGTCCAGACCTTCACGGATCTTCATAATGGCCTTCATCACTGCATACAGGTTTCCCTTGCAGGCGCACATTGCATAGATAATGGCATCTGCCGCATATTGAATCTTTCTTGCCGCCGCATAATCCCCGGCCTTGCACAGTTCAAAAATCTTTAAGTATAATTCCGGCATCACCCCATAGGTTCCGCCGATAGCCCCGTCTGCACCGATCGCCAGACCGCCGATTAACTGCTCATCCGGCCCGTTAAATACAACAAAATTCTCTCCGCCTTCCATCTTAAACATCTGGATATCCTGAATTGGCATAGAACTGTTCTTTACCGCTGCAACTCTTGGATTTTTCAGCATTTCCTTAAACAATGGCATCGTTAAAGCCACACCTGCAAGCTGCGGAATATTATAAATCACAAAATCCGTATTCGGAGCCGCCGCCGAAATATCATTCCAGTATTGGGCAATAGCATGTTCCGGAAGATGGAAATAAATCGGAGGAATGGACGCAATCGCATCTACGCCAAGGCTCTCCGCATGAGCCGCCAGTTCACAGCTGTCCGCCGTATTATTGCAGGCTACATGGGCAATCACCGTAAGTTTTCCCTTGGCAGCCTCCATCACTGCTTCTAAAATTTCCTTGCGCTCTGCCACGCTCTGGTAAATACATTCCCCGGAGGAACCGCCCACATAAAGTCCCTTAACGCCCTTCTTTACAAAGAACTCGGTCAATGCCTTCGTCCTTTCCCGGCTTACCTTTCCCTCATCATCATAACATGCATAAAATGCCGGAATAATTCCCTGATACTTGCTGGATTCTCTCATAACACACACCTTTCTGCCGCTCTTTCGCGGACTTTCCTGTTTTAAATTTTTCTATTCTCACGGATTAAAAATTAATCCCTGAATAAAACCTTCACAACGGCCTTCTCCACCGGACAGCTTTCTCCCCACTGGATTTTTACCATATGGGCATCCTCCGGAAATGCAATCAGCACCTTCCCCGGCTCCATCCATAAAAACTGTTCCGCCTTTCCCTTGAGATTAATCCCATCGTTTTCCGCATCTCTTCCTGTTTCTTCCATCTTCAGCGTCTGACCAATCCCTATCCGTTCCCGTCCGGATAAAAGAATATGAATATCCAGATGCTTTTCATGCGCCTCAAAAGCCCCCGCTTCCTCGGCAATCGTATCATAATTAAAACGGTTGATAAAAACCTGACTGCCCTCTACCTCATTCCTGCCCATAGCCAATGTACGCAGGTCACAGGTTTCCAGAAAGTCCAGCGCTTTATCCAGATTTTCCGAAATACCATAATAGGACTTCAGGTTATCCATCGTTGTATAAATCATTGCTTATTCACCTCTTTCTCCTTTATTTTTCTGTTGCTGTTCACATGTTCACAGCAACATTTTTCTTTACTTCAGCGATCATTTCTTTTTTGTTCCAAATGCACTTCCCCGTCCTTCCAGGAAACAATCACCGGCACTTCCAGTTCTTTATCCTTCTTCGGATAGTCCAGACGGTAATGTGAGCCCCGGCTTTCCTTCCTTAGCCGTGCTGCCCGCAGTAACGCCTCCGACAGTACAAACGCCGCTTCCAGTTCCCGGGTCTTCTGATAGCGTTCCCAGGGCGGAAGGCTTCTTAATTTTCCTTCGGCTGCATTACCCCTGCCGTCCTCTGCCCCCGCTTCATCCAGACTCCTCCTCTGCCGTTCCCCTTCACCTTTCAGCGTTTCCAATTCCCGCAGCGCTTCCAGCAAGACCTTCTCCTCTCTTACCACCATTGCTGCCCGGTAATTGTTTTTTTGCAGCCTCGTCAAAAGCCTGTCTGCGTCCAAAATTTCCGTCCTAGCTTTTTTTGGATTTATATTCTTATCCTTTCCCTCTTCCAAATCTTCTTCCGAACATTTTCCCCGAAACTGTACCGTATTCCCCCGGCACCATTCAGCCGCGCTTTCTCCCGCAATCTTCCCGAACACCAGGGCATTGGCCGTAGACAGTCCGCCCAGGCGATCTGCCCCATGCATTCCCCCGGCAGCCTCGCCGCAGGCAAAAAGTCCGTTCACCCCTGTTTCTGCCCGGCGGTCTATCCGGATTCCCCCGTTCGATGCATGCGCAAAGATCCCCATATAAACCGGGTCGTCGATGGTCAGTCCCTTCTCTTCCTTCAGCCACCGGAAATACGTCCGGACAAACTCCGGCTGGTTTTCTTTCAGTTCTTTCTTATACCGCAGAACAATTCCTTCCTTATGCTTTAACCCCTCCTGGTAAAGCCGGATATCGATCTCGCGGGAATCCAGCCGGCTGGTAAACGGCCCGTGACCGGAACGAATTTCCATAAGCTTCTCTGATTTTTCCCGGCTCCAGTCTGCAAAAACGGACGCTCCGGTATCCGGGCAGAAAAATTCACTGTAACGAAAAACCTTCTCATTATAAATCGTCTTCGGCGCAGGGCGGAAAAATCCCGGCATCATCTGCATGAATTCCAGGTTCATCAGCGACGCACCCGCTTTCAGTGCCAGAAACTGTCCTATCCCGGTCACATCGGGCGTATTCAGACGCCGGAAAAAAAGCCCCCCAAGACCGCCGCAGGCAATCACCATCGCCTTGCAGGAAATCAAGAGAAAACCCCCGTCCTTCCCCCGACGCACCGCCTCTGCCCCCGCAATCCGTCCATTCTCTATCCGTATATCCGTAATCGCGGTACGGGGCAGAAGCTTAACGTCCAGTTCCTCCAATGCAGCAAGTAAAGCCTCTTTCGTCCCCTCCTTGACAATCCCGTGCCAGTCCCTGCACTTTTTGTCAAAGCAGGGGACAAACTCACGTTCACCTTTGTTTACTGCATCCTTAACCTCTGCACCAAGTTCCTTTAATGAAGCAATCCCTTCCGACACCCCTGAAACCAGGCAGGAAACCAGCTCCTTATCCGCCATCCCCTCCCCGATTTCCAGGATAACTTCCATCAGGTCTTTCTCATCTTCTTTAGATTCCGGGCCAATCAGTCCCAGCCCCCAGGTGCCCGGATAAAAGCTTGAACCAGAGCCGATAACACCGTTTGCAGCGATGCACACCTTAGCGCCGGATCTTGCCGCCCACAGCGCCGCCGTAATCCCCGCCAACCCGGCTCCCATCACCAGCACATCTGTATCCAACTGCTCCATCCCTGCTGCCATCCATCTTCTCCCTCCACACTTTTCGTTACGGTTCCCATGCGTTCACAGTAACCTTTCCTCTCCTGTTCCCATTCGTCAAACCAACCTCTGCCCTTTACTCTCCCTGGCAGGCCCGCTTGATATTCTCCTCGGCAAAATGACAAGCCGCAAAATGCTCCCGCCCGTTAATCTCATACCGCTTTAATTCAGGCTTCTCGGTCTTGCAGATCTCCTTACACTGCTTGCATCTTCCGTGGAAATGACATCCGCTCGGCGGGTTCATCGGCGACGGAACATCGCCATCCAAAAGGATTCTGTTCTTCTCATGATGGATATCCGCTACCGGAATCGCCGATAACAATGCCTGCGTATAAGGATGAATCGTGTGATGGTATAATTCATCGGCATCGGACAGCTCCACAATCCTTCCCAGATACATTACCGCAATCCTGTCGCTGATATACTCAACTACGCTCAAGTCATGTGTAATAAAGATATAGGTTAAATTCCTCTCCTCCTTCAGCTTCTTGAGAAGATTTAAAACCTGCGCCTGAATCGACACATCCAGCGCACTCACTGCCTCGTCGCAGATCACCAGCTCCGGATTAATACACAGCGCCCGGGCAATACCGATTCTCTGCCTCTGACCGCCGGAAAACTCATGCGGGTAGCGATCCATATATTCCCGCCGCATATTCACTGCTTCCAGAAGATCTCCAATCAGCTTTCTCCGCTCTTCCTTGGTCTTTACACCAAACTTCTTTAATGGGTCGGAAAGGGACTGGTAAATGGTAAAGGAAGGATTCAGGGACGACTGCGGATCCTGGAAGACAATCTGGATCTTCTTTCTTGCCTCGTCCATCTCCTTTGCACCCAGCTTTTCAAGGTTTCTCGGCCCGTCAGAAAACTCGTAAATCATCTCGCCTTCCGTGGGCTTATAAAGCTGTAAGATGGTCTTTCCCAGTGTCGTCTTGCCGCAGCCGGACTCGCCGACAAGCCCTAAGGTTTCCCCCTTATAAATGGTCAGGTTGATATCATTGACCGCCTGCACATAACTCTGCACCTTACCCAGAAAACCGCTCTTTACCGGAAAGAAGGTCTTTAACCCTTTTATGGTCAATAATGGTTCTTTTTCTTTTGCCTTATTTGCCATCCTTCATCACCTCCTGATATCTTGTACAGCGAACCATGTGTGTTCCTCCCAGCATGTGTTCATCCGGCATAGCTTTTTTGCATTCCTCACAGGCATAGTCACATCTTGGCTCAAACTGACAGCCCGGAGGCCGTTTGTACGGATCGGGGGTCGATCCCTTAATCGGGTTAATATCCTGATTCGCACCCTTGCCCAGGATGGGAATCGACTTTAACAACGCTTTGGTATAAGGATGGGTGGGATGGTCAAGCACTTCCTCTGCCGAACCGCTCTCGATAATATTTCCCATGTACATAACCGCCACATCATCCGCTAATTCGCACACAACGCCCATATCGTGGGTAATCATCATAATGGCAGTATTATAATTCTTCTTTAAATGATCCATCAGTTCAAAGATCTGCGCCTGGATCGTTACATCTAACGCCGTCGTCGGCTCGTCGGCGATCAGGACTTTCGGGTTGCAGCTCATCGCCATGGCAATCATCGCCCTCTGGCGCATACCGCCGGAAAACTCATGCGGATACTGATCAATTCGCTTCTGCGGGTTGGGAATACCCATGTCCGTCAAAAGCTTTAACGCCCTCTCCCTGGCCTCGGCCTTGGAAACCGACTTATCATGGGAGCGGATCATCTCGCTGATCTGCCATCCAATCGTGTAAACCGGGTTTAATGCCGTCATCGGGTCCTGAAAAATCATCGCGATATCCTTGCCGCGCAGGGCACGCATCTCCCTGCTGCTGCGCTCTAACTCATGGATACGGATATCTCCTCGCTCGTCGCCGCTGTGGTAGATAATTTCTCCCTCTTCAATTCGGGAAAGCTTTGGAAGCAGCTGCATAATCGAAGTTGCCGTAACGCTCTTTCCGCATCCGGACTCACCAACAATGCACAGCGTTTTCCCGCTCTTAATATCCATGGAAACACCATTAATCGCACGGTTGCAGCGCTCGTTAGTATAAAAATAAGTTTTTAAATTCTTTACGGAAATTACTACATGATCACTCATCGTCACCCCTCCTAACCCTGCTGTGTAGGATCGGTCGTATCCCGGATTCCGTCGCCCATAAAGTTAATGCTCATAACAAACAGGGAAACAACGATACCTGTGGGAAGCCACATCCACCAGTTATTCTGCAGTGTAAACATATCCTGTGCCGCATTCAGGATATTTCCCCAGGTGGGAACCTCCAGCGGAACGCCCAGGCCCAAAAAGCTTAAGGCTGCCTCTTCCAGGATAAACATTGCCGTACTCAAGGTAACATTGACGATAATCGGGCTTAACGCATTAGGTAAAATATGCTTATAGCAGATAACAAACGGATTTAGCCCAAAAACCTTCAGCGACTGCACATATTCCTCCTCGCGGATGGAAAGTACCTGGGAACGCGCCATACGGAAACACGAACCCCAGCCGCAGATAATAAAGATAATGACGATATTTTTCGCACTCTGTCCCAGGATAGCCACTAACATCAGCACCAGGATTAACTGCGGAACCGACATAAACACCTCAGAAACCCGAACCATCAGGCTGTCAAACCAGCCGCCCCGATAGGCGCTGTAGCAGCCAATCAAAACACCGATAATGGCACAGCCCATAGCGCTTCCGAATCCGATAGCGATGGACATTCTCCCGCCGTACAATACACGGGCAAATACATCTCTTCCAATCTTATCCGTCCCAAACAGATGTTCGCTTGACGGCGGTTTTAAGATGGACTTCATATCCACGGCTTTGGGCGAATAGGAAGTCAGCACCGGCGCAAGGATGCAGGAAAGCAGGATAATGAAAAAGATCACGCCGCCGATAATCGCCAGACGGTTATGTAAAAGCTTCCGCAGTGCACGGTTGCCGGATTTTTTATTTTGAAGCTCCCCGGATTCTTCCATTCGACGGATCTGGTCAAATTTCCGGTTCAGCCTTGCATGTTTTGTACTTGAACTCATATTACCTCCTCCAATCTGTACGTTACTGTTCATGCGCGTTTCTGCACCCGTTCCCCTATCCGTTCAGCTTCACACGCGGGTCAAGAGCCGCCGTCAGAATATCGACCAGTGTACTGGCAAACAGGGTCATAAAGACGAACAGCAATGCAAGCATCATAACCAGGTTGTAGTTCTGGGAACGGACAGCCGTATTAAATGCGCTGCCGATTCCCGGCCACTGAAAGACCGTTTCGATAACCACCGAACCGGCGATCAGTGTAGGAAGACGGAAACCAACCAATACAATAACAGGGGTTAAGGACACACGAAAGCCATGAATCAGGTTTACCCGCCACTCAGGAAGCCCCTTGCTCCTTGCGGTTTTAATATAATCCTTATTCATGGTGTCAAGCATACTGCTTCTTGCATAGCGCATAACACCGGCAGTCATGGAAATCCCCAAAACCAGGGCAGGCATAACCATGTACTTAATCCGTCCCACAAAGTTTACGATCGTCGGGTCGGTGCGTCCGCCAACCGGCAGCCATTCCAGCTTCAGGGCAAAAATTAAAATTGCACACACGCCAAAGAAAAACTGCGGGATTGAAACGCCCAGCATACCGGCTACGGTCAGAACATTGTCACCGATGCTTCCCTTGTTAATCGCGCCTAAAACACCCAGGATGCTCCCAAGGATTGTCGAAATACATAAAGCTGCCACAGCCAGTTCAAGAGTAGCCGGAAGCCGCTCTGCCATAATCTGAATTACCGGAACACCGCTCGAGGAGCTAAAGCCGAAATCCCCCTGCAAAACCCGTCCCAGCCATTTTAAGTAGCGGACAATAAACGGCGCATCCAGACCATACTGTGCCCGCAGCGCTGCCACCTGGCTCTCGCTCAGCCTTGCCAGTGCTTCCGGGTCCATCAGGTAGGAGATGGGATCACCCGGCGTTAAGTCCAAAAGCCAGTAAATAATAAAGGTAATCAATAACAGCATGGGAATAATCCCCAAAATCTTTTTTATCGTGTATTTTGCCATAAATCCTCCTTTCTGTGCCAAAAACCATAGCACATTGCCCAACGAAGCCTTTATTTTTTTGTACACAAAAAGCGCCCAAAACTCAACTTAATATTCAGCAATCCTAAAATGAGTTTTGCGGCGCTTATGTTTACTTCCTTTCTCTCCGCCGGATGGCGCTGCATCACACCGTTTCATTATCGTTCCTGCAATACAGCGCTAGTTGCTGTGCGAAAACGGGGTCGCAAAGCGACATCTTACTTAATCTTCCAGTTCTGCACATCCCAGTTATAGTTAAACTGCGGGTTTCCAATCTTTTCTGCGCCGGATTCAATCTTATCGCTGCGCAGAAGGAAAATCGGCTGATAGTACAGAGGCAGTGCAAATAAGGTTTCATTTTCATATTTCTGAAGTTCAAAGAATGCCTGTTTCTGAACTTCTGCATCAATCGAAGCATTTGTAGCGGCAATCAGTTCATCCAGTTTGGAATCACTTGGCGTATGGGAGTTGATGGAATAGCCGGTAGCATAGCGGTCATAATACTCATGCAGGGAAAGTGCAGCATTTGCCGCATAGCACATATCCCAGGTAACTGCACTTGGACCATTCACCGGATCTTCCGGAGCTTTCCAGAGGATGGTTGCCAGATCGCCGTCAACTAAGCGGGCATTCATCTTAATTCCCACATCCGCAAGATACTGCTGGATAATCGCCATTAAATCCTGAGTCATCTGATCGGTATAGTAGTAAACAACATCAAGTTCTGTATTCGGGTCCCAGTTAGCCTCGGCAAGAAGGGCTCTTGCCTTCTCCGGGTCGTAATCATAGTTATTCAGCCCGTCAACCTTATCCGGTCCGTCCGGTGTCAGGCTGTTTGCCGGAAGGGCTGCTCCCTCAAATACACCGTCTAAGATAGCCTGCATATCCAGAGCATAGGCAATCGCCTGGCGTACTCTCTGGTCAGCTAAAGGTGCAGGAGAACCGTCTTCCTTATTAAACTTATTCATATATAAAAGACGGGTATAACGTACATTTACCGTATCAATGGTCAAACCGCCTACACCCTCTAATGCCTTAACATCGGCAATATTCTTGGTATATGCATAGTCGAGCTTCCCTGCCTTTGCATTCGTCACAAAGTTTGCGTCGGAATCGCCGGCACTCGGGTTTAAATGAATCGTATAGCTGGCTGCGCCGCCGTAATAGTTTTCAAACGGCTTTAAGATGGTATAGTTGTTCATCTGCACTTCGTCTACCATGAACGGACCGGAACCGATGGGGCTCTGGAAATACTTCGCCTGCTGTAAGGAAATCGGATCGGTGTCGGCAAGATACTTCTTCGGCAGAGGCGCAAACTGCGTAAAGGTCAGCAGTGCATCCGGTGCAACCTTAGAAAACGTAAGCACAACCTTGTTTCCGTCTACACTGATACCGGAAATGCTGTCCGCCTCTCCGTTTACATAGGCATCCGCGCCTTCGATAGATTCAAAGGTCGAACGGAAAACGGAGTTTAATACGGTAGATTTCAACGCATATTCAATATTCCACTGAATTTCTTCACCGGTAATCGCCTCGCCGTCGTGCCAGGTGATTCCATCTCTTAATTCAAAAGTTAAGGTCTTTCCGTCCTCGCTCATCTCGTAGGACTTTGCCAAATCGCCCTCTCCGCTGACCGGTGAGAGATTCTCGTCGGCAAAAAGCAAATGCCCGTAAAGTACCTTATTATACATGTAGGTTCCAGGATTCAGCCAAGGTGTTTCAAAAAATTCACTTGGTCCCCCGTTACTGTAAAGTACACCCGATTCCCCCTGGGCGGCAACCTCACCTGAGCCTGCTCCCCCGTCACCGCCTGCTGCTGCAGTTGACGCATTCCCTGCCTGTCCTGCCTGTCCTGCATCTGCCGGTGGTGCCGGATTCCCTGAACCACAGGCGGCTAACGAAGCAGTCAGCACAAAAGCCATCCCCAGCGATAAGATTTTTTTCAACTTCATAATCATTTCCTCCTTCTCCTAAATTAGGAAATACGGCGCTAATTCCCTTTGGTTCATCCCAAAGTACATCGAACACTGCCGCATCATTGTTGATAAACCCATTATACATCCGAAAATGATTTTTGTCAATAATAAATAAAAAGAAAAAATTTTCTTTTATTTTATTGCTTTTTTTACGAAAAAATGCTATACTGTTCGCAATAAACATGGAAATTTGTACAGTCTTTAACACATTGCCCACACAAAGGAGGTTATCTTTCATATGAAAAGACATATTGTCTGCCTGGGTGATTCCAACACGCACGGCTACTGTGCCCGGACAAATGGGCGTTTTGACGAAAATGAACGCTGGACCTGTCTTCTGGAAAAAAAACTGGGAGAAGACTACCTGGTCATCGAGGAGGGGCTTTCCGGGCGAACCACCTGCTTTTCCGATCCCATCCACGAAGCCCTGTCCGGCCTGGATTATATTTATCCCTGCCTGATGAGCCATGAACCGGTGGATTTGCTGGTGATTATGCTGGGAACCAACGATACCAAAGAGCGCTTTGGCTCCTCGGCTGCATGTATTGCCCTGGGCTTGAAGCGTCTGGTTGCCAAAGCGATTGCCGCGACCGACTGCTGGGCCGGCCAAAAGCCCAATATTCTTATCGTAACACCAAAGACCATCGACAAAGACTATGAGCACACGGAAGTCGCTGCAACCATGGGAAGGGGATGTGCGGAAAAATCGGAAGGGCTTCGCGAAGAATACCCCAAGATTGCCAAACTGATGGGCTGCCACTACTTTGACGCGAATACCGCCGTGAAAGAAAACAACCACATCGACTACATGCATCTGACGGCCCAGGGACATCAGGAACTTGCCGATGCCCTCGCCAAACTTATTCCCGATCTCCTCTGACACAAAAAAGGACGGTGAGAAACAAGGTTTACGGCTTTTGTTTCTTCACGGTCCTTTTTATCCTGTCTGTGTATTTTTATCTGTATTTTATCCTGCCTGTCTTTATCGGTCTGTTATGCCCTTTCCTTCTGCTTTGTTCAGCACAGCTTCTCTAAAACGGATGCACTTGTCCTCTCGTTATTCTGACTGCACTTGTCAAAATATCTTCGGTAATATTCTGTGTAAATCAAATCCACCAAAAACAACTGGCTGATTTCCGCAGAGGTCGAACCGCCCTGAAGCGGGCCTTCATTCGCCCCGGATAATAAGGTAACATCTGCATATGTACTTAACGGTGACTTGACAAACCGTGTAATGCAGATAATCTTCGCCCCGGCCTTTTTCGCCACACGCGCCACATGGATCGTGTCCTTGGTTGCACCGGAGTAAGAAAACAGCACGGCCGTATCTTCCGCGGACATCGTTGCTGCCGCCATTGCCTGCATATGGCTGTCCTGAATACAGACAACTTTATTCTCAATTCTGAGAAACTTATTCATCGCTTTCATCGCCGTCAGCATACTTGCCCCCACGCCGTAGAAAAAGATCCGCCGGGACTCATGAAGCATCCGAATCGCCTGATCCATCTTATCTTCCCGGATCAGCGAATAGGTTTCCATCAATGCATTAATATTGGTGTTGAGAACTTTCTTTGCCAGGTCAGTAAAGGAATCTTCTACGGAAATATTATTTCCGGTAAACTGTTCCATCTCGTCCTGCGTTTCCCCGATGCTTAAGGAAAGCATCATCTTAAATTCCTGATAACCTTTTAACTCCATGGTCTTACAAAAACGAAACACACTGGTATCCCCTACCTCACAGGCTTCCGCCAGATCGGTAATGGACATAAATAATACTGCTTTTGGATTTGCCAGAATGTAATCTGCTACCTTTTTTTCTGCCTTCGTAAGCTGATTATATGCGGATTTGATTCTGGTAATAAAATCTCCCTGCATACATATCCCCTTTCGTCTTTCCGTCTGTTATTATGGTCCTTTGTTACTGTTCACGTAGGTCTGCACACTTGCTGTTGTGAACGTGTGAATGATAACGGGCCTTTACTTTCCGTCACTGTTCTTGCTGTAAATATTTTATCCGGTTTTCGGGGTCTTGTCCAGTATCTGCGGACGCTTTTATTTCCGTATGCTGCATTATTTTTCGGGTGATTTCCTTATTTTGCAAATTTCGTTCTGTTTTTTCCTTTTTCTGCAAATTTTTACTAAGCAGGGAAGCCCCGCTTTCGTCCTTATGACTTAGAAGCAGGGGACTTCTCTGCACAGGTTAAACATCCAGTCGGGAGGAGGCAAGATAAGCGGCTCCTAAAAGCCCGGCCTGGTTGCCCATCTGCGCCTGTCGAATCTGTACCCGGCGAAAGCTTGGCATAATCTCCTTTTGGATTTTTTCCTGCACCTGAGAAAGGATATAGGGCTGTGCCATCACTCCCCCGCCCAGAATAATACAGGCCGGGTTAAAGATATGGATGATGCTGATCAGTCCCCACACAATTTCGTCAATCCACGAATCAACCACCTGCCGGACTGCCGGCTCTTCTATCCGTGAAAAAATCTTCCGTCCGTCGGTCAGTGTTTCGTCCAGTTGTTTTGCCCGGGCTGTCAGAGCCGTGGCCGAGGCATATCTTTCATAACAGCCGCTGAAAGCCTCCCCGGGCACCCTGGCCTCCGGATGAATCAGCACGCCGCCGAATTCTCCCGCGGAAAAGCTGTCACCCCGGTAAATTTCCTTTCCTATCACTACCGCGCCGCCCACGCCGGTTCCGTAAGTAATGCAGAGAAAATCCTCCATATCCTTCCCGGCACCAAACCTTCCTTCGCCGATGGCCGCAGCATTGACATCATTCTCCACAGCCACAGGGACATGAAATTCTTCCTCCAGGATATCCCGGATACGCATACCCGTATAACCGGGGATGTTTTCGTTCGCATAGCGGATATAACCTTCCTTAGAGTTCACCTGCCCTGCCGTGCTGATGCCGACAGCGTCAAACCTTCCGTAACCGGAAAGAATCTCCTTTGCCTTTGCCATCACTGCCGGTCCGCCTTTTTTTGCCTCGGTAGCCTCCTCCCGAACCTCCTCGGCCAGTCCGCCGGTCCAGATTCCTGATTTAATGGAAGTCCCTCCAATATCTAATGCTGCAATTCTCACATTCTTCCTCCTGCCATCATCCATGCTCTAACGGTTATTCACTGCTGCCATAAAACGGCTGGCAATCTCTAACGGTCGGGTAATCGCACCGCCGACCACTACGGCATGAGCGCCTGCTTCCAGCATCTTCACTGCCTGATCCGGATAATGTACCTTTCCTTCCCCAATCACCGGAACCGAGATGGTTTCACTTAAGCGGCGAACCAGTTCATAATCCGGCTCGTCAAGCTTGGGCGAATAATCCGTGTACCCGCTCATCGTCGTCCCCACGATATCCATGCCCTGCTTCCAGGCATTCACCCCTTCATCATAAGTAGAGATATCGGCCATCAGAATGGCATCGGGATACTTCTGGCGAACCTCGGCGATAAATGCATTCACGGTCTTTCCGTCGCCCCTTTTCCGCAGGGTGCAGTCCATGGCAATAACGTCGCTTCCCACCGCCGCTAACGCATCGACCTCTTTCATGGTCGGCGTGATAAAACCGTCAAAACCGGGATAATGAACCTTGATTAGACCTATCACCGGCAGTCCTGTTTCTTCTTTAATTGCCACAACATCCCGGATACTGCTGGTTCTTATCGCCGGTGTCCCTGCCTGTTTTCCTGCTCTGGCCATCAGATACATTACGGACTTCTCTTCCACGTACAGCGGCTCCCCTGGAAGTGCCTGGCAGGATACGATAACCTTCCCTTTGATTTGTTCAAAAAATTCCTTCTTGTTCATTTCCTTCTCCTTCACCCTGTTTTTACATGTTTTCTCCAATTTTTACCCAATAAACACGCGCTCATTTATCTATTTCTTACTATACCATAAAGAAATATTTTTTTCAATATGAAATAACAAAAAATTTTTTCTCTTTATTTCCCATTTTTATCCTTTCGTAACTTCCAGTTTTTTGCATATTTTCCGTTTGTTTACTGCCATTGTAAGAAATTCTTCACATAATTTTCAAATTTTACCATGATACTTATGTTATGATAAGAAACAACCTTAATTAAACTTATTCATTTTACCTTTATATTACAGGAGTACAAAACATGATAAAACACAAAACCATTATCCGAAGCACGGTTTCCTTTTTCCTTGGGGCTGCTTTTTCCATTTCCGCCTTTGCCGCGCCTTCAGACGACTTTTTTACACCCCTGAACTTAGGTCCCGGTTTTGACAGTCTTTCCCAGAATGATGAATATGCCTCGTACCAGTGGGGACTGAAAAATGACGGGCAGTTCCAGCTTGTGCGCATGATTGCCTCCTTCCAGTCCTTAGATTCCGTCTACGGACGCAGAAAAGGCCGTTCTTCTTCCATCAGCCTTCCTGACCTTGGCCCGGGGCTTATCGATATCCAGCCTGAAGTTACCCACGCCGTTCCCGGTATGGATATCAATATCCTTCCCGCATGGGAACAGTACGACGCCAAGGCACCAGAAGAAAAGCGCCAGGTCATTGTGGCTGTTATTGATACAGGGATTGACTACAGCCATCCGGAACTTCAAAATGCCATCTGGACAAACCCGGGAGAAATCCCCGGGGACGGCATCGATAATGACCAGAACGGCTATATAGACGATATTCACGGCTGGAACTTCCACACGGGAAGCCCTACGATTTACAGCGGAAAAGAGGACAGCCACGGAACGCACACCGCCGGAACCATCGCCGCAACCCGGGGCATGGGCGGTGTCGCCGGGATTACCGATAATCAATACGTCAAGCTGATGTCGTTAAAAGCCTTAGGAGGTCCTTTAGGCATCGGTTCCCCGGACGCCGTTATTGAAGCCATCCACTACGCAGAAGCCCACGGCGCTTCCATCTGCAATCTGAGCCTGGGAAGTTCCGCCTACAGCGAGGAACTGGCAGAAACGATTAAGAATTCACCCATGCTTTTTGTTATCGCCTGCGGAAACGGAGATTCCCGGGGACGGGGCTATGATACGGATACCGACCCCGTTTACCCGTCCTCCCTCCCCTTTGACAATGTTATCTCGGTCGCCAGCCTGTTTTTTGACGGCAATCTGGCTCCCAGCTCCAACTACGGCGCAGTTTCCGTGGATCTGGCAGCCCCGGGTTCCTACATTTTAAGTACAGCTCCCGGCGGAGGCTACGCCTTTATGTCCGGAACCTCCATGGCTGCTCCCATGGTCACCGGAGTTGCTGCCATGCTCTATTCCTACCGCACGGATTTGGCGCTTTCGGATATTAAAAATGTGCTGATCCGCTCCTGCCGCCCTGTGGAAAGCCTGCTTGGAAAAACCGTTTCCGGCGGTATCCTGGATGCCTGGGCCGCCTTAAACTATGTAGGATAACCGGCTGCTAACCATGCCGGCAGTAATGAAAAACTGTCTGTCCACCCTATAAAAAACCGCAAAAGAAAGGATCTGCCATGCCTGTATCACCCGCTGCTCCCCCCGCACGCTCTCCGTTCTGGGATATCGTCCGGGGAATCGGCATTGTATCGATTGTTATGGGACACTGTTTTTCCGGTTCCATCCCTTATGTTTACACCTACCACCTTGCGATATTCTTTTTTGTGTCCGGCTTTCTCTACAGCGACAGAAAATACAGCCGGGACCCTTTTGCCCACATCGGGGCAAAGCTAAAGAGTTCCTGGCCGAAATATATGTTTTATATGACGGTTTTTACCCTGCTTCATAACCCGTTTCAGGCCCTGGGCATTAACCCCGCTGCGGGAAACTACAGCCCTTCACAGACCCTTGTTCAGCTTGCCAATGCCCTTATTCTTAACGGTGTGGAATCCATGGGCGGTGCCCTCTGGTTCGTTCCCACCTGGGTGCTGGCCTGTGCGGTTTTCGGCGGAATTATCTGGTTTTCCTTTCGTTTTTTTTCGGAAAATTTGTTTTCGGAAAAAGCCGGCGGAAAACTTTTCTGCTGTCTGGCGGTTGCTCTTGGCGGTCTGTTTTTAAGCTTTCTTGGCGCTTATTTTATGCTCCATGAATACTTTTTTATCTACAATGTCCATCTCGTCCTTCTGGTACAGGTCTTTTTTGCCGCAGGATGGCTGTTAAAAACCTGCCTTCCCGGGTTTAAGCTTCTGCTGAAAGGGTGGACCGCTGCCGTCTGTGCCCTGGTTCTGGCTGTTCTGGTCAATGTGTACCAGCTTTACTTTGACCTTGCCATGGGACGCATAGGCAACGGCTGGCAGTATTTTTTCCTTGCCTTTTTAGGAATTTACTGCTGCCTGTACCTGGCTCTGCTGCTGGAAAAGACAAAAAAAATCGGGCAGTTTTTTGCCCTTTGGGGAAAACATTCTTTTGATATTATGGCTCTTCACTTTCTGGTCTTTAAACTTATCGACGGGATTTACGGACGGGTTTTTCACTATCCAATCGAATATTACTCGGCTTTTCCCCATTCCTTTGGAAAACTGCTCTGGCCGGTTTATGTGCTCCTTGGAACCTCACTGCCGGCCCTTGCCGCCCATGTATGGGAGAAGAAGAAAAAACAATTGATGAAAGCGAGGGAGCAATCTCTATGAAAAACATCCGGACTTACTGCCTGGTTTTCGGTTTTACTGCCATTATGCTTATGCCGTCCCTGCTGAAAAATCTTGCGCCGGACTCTGCATTAAGCGGTGTTACCCTGTCCTCTGCATTACCAGACATGAGCAAAAAAGAACTGCTTAACGGCCGGCTTCAGGAAAGCCTGAACACCTATTATGCAGAACATCTTCCCGGGCGGGATTTCATGATAAATATCCGCAACCAGGTTATCTTTTCCTTGTTTCACCAGTCGCCCAATGAACTGATCATTCTTGGAAAAGATAAGGTTCTGTTTGAAGAAGAATATGTCTTAAAATATGAAAAATACTATCCTCCCGCAACACGGGAATATACCGAAGATCTCTGTGAAAAACTGGTGCGTCTTCAGGATCTGCTTTCTGCGCGCGGAAAGGAAATGTATATTTTTATCACCCCCACAAAGGTGCGCTACTACGAGGAATTTGTCCCGGATATCTATCGGCAGAACAACCGTTTTCCGGATGAACCCGGCAATTACGAACAGTTTACGGATACGCTAAAGAACTATCCCCTGCACGTTTATGATTCCATTCCCTGGATTAATGAACGTGCAACAACAGCCGACTTTCCTCTGTTTTACCGGACAGGGACGCACTGGTCCTGGGTTCTTGGCATGGAAGTCGCCGCGGATTTTGCCCGCTATCTGAATGAGGAAAGCCGGTTTACCTTCCCGCAGGCAAATGTGGCCTATCAGCCAACCGAAGAACCCGTCCACCCGGACGCCGATATCTTTAAGCTGCTGAATTTATTTTCTAAGCCCTATGATGAGGTTTATTTTCAGGCAGAATTTTTATCCGAACCAAGGACGGATGAGGGGCCAAACCTCTTCTGCCGCGGCGGAAGCTTTATGGAGCAGACCATTTCCCCGCTCATCCGAAACGGATACTTCAAACAGGATACCTATGTGCAGAATACGATGATCTACCGCAACTGCTTCAGCGAACTGACCGAATTTTCCGATTATGCAGAAATGGATTTAAAGCAGGAAATCGACCAGGCGGATATTATCCTTCTGGAGGTAAATGAGGCACACATTCCTGTTATGAGTTTTTCCCTTATTGATTATCTGCTCGAACATCCTGAAATTTTAAGCGAATAATGGAGGAAACACCATGGTTTTTGTATCTCCGATTTTTATCTTTATCTTCCTTCCCCTGACGCTGGCGTGCTATGCGCTGGCGGAGTTCAGCCGAAGAAAATGGATAAAAAACACGGTTTTGCTGTTTTTTTCCCTGGTTTTTTATTCCTGGGGGGGCTTAATCTACCTTCTTCTGCTGATGTTCTCTATCGTGGTCAATTACGGCTTAGGACGGCTCCTGGAAAATAGCACACACCGAAAAAAAATCCTTATCCTGTCCATAATTTACAATATAGGGATCTTGTTTATTTTTAAATACTTTAACTTTTTTATCAACACGATTGAGGATTTTGCCGAACTTGCGCACATGGATCTGACGCTGGCTGTCCCTGCCATTACCCTGCCGATAGGGATTTCGTTTTTTACGTTTCAGATTATGTCCTACATCTTTGATGTATACCAAAACAAGGTCGAAGTACAGAAAAACATCCTGGATCTTGCACTGTACATTATGCTCTTTCCTCAGTTAATCGCCGGTCCAATCGTGCGCTACATCGATGTCAACCGGGAAATTAAACAGCGCCGTACCAGCCTTAACATGGTGCATGACGGACTGATACGGTTTATGATTGGCTTTAATAAAAAGATTTTCCTAGCCAACGGCATGGGCTATGTTGCCGATACTATTTTTTCTGAAATCCATCTGGTCAACACCCCCCATGCCTGGCTCGGCGCAATCTGCTACGCGCTTCAGATTTATATGGATTTTTCCTCCTATTCCGATATGGCTATCGGTCTTGGGAAGCTGTTTGGTTTTCATTTTCTGGAAAACTTTAACTATCCCTATATTTCCACAAGTATTAAAGAGTTCTGGAGAAGATGGCACATCTCCCTGTCAAGCTGGTTCAGAGATTATGTCTACATCCCTCTGGGGGGTAACCGCCACGGAAAAACTGCCACCTACCGCAATCTCATGATTGTCTTCATCCTTACCGGATTCTGGCACGGGGCAAACTGGACCTTTATCTTCTGGGGGCTTTTTCACGGATGTTTTCTGATTCTGGAAAGAGGGAAGTTCGGCAGCCTGTTAAATAAGCTTCCGGGAATCGCAAAACGGTGCTACACCCTTGTCGTCGTCCTTATCGGCTGGGTGTTCTTCCGCTGTGACAGCTTTGGCGAAGCAGTAAACTATATTCGTGCTATGTTTGCCTTTGATTTTTCGGGTATGCAGCGCCTTACGGTGACGGAATGTCTTACCCCGCTGTTTTGGACCCTGTTCGTCCTTTCCCTTTTCGGCTCGCTCCCGATTATCCCCAAATTAAAACAAGCGGCTGAAAAGAATCCAACCGCTGCATGTTTTGCCGAAATGGGCCTTTTAGGGCTGTTCGCCTACGCCGTATGCTATATGGTAGGCGCAGATTTTAACCCGTTTATTTACTTCCGTTTTTAGCTTTGTTAAGGATGTCTGCGTTTTCGATAGATTTAGATGGACGGCACGGCACCAGAATCAACTGCTGCTAAACCTCTTTAACTTTTTCCAGATAATACTGGAAGGCTGTATAGTCGGGAACCTCCCGGGGAATGGGGATGCCTGCATTCATCAAAACCGCACCCGAGTAAAGTTCTTCTCCCCCGTTCATCCGGTAAAAAGCATCTTCCTCAAGACCTTTGGCACGGATATATTCCTGCGGCCCGTTGCAGGTTAAGTTGGTCACCACCACACTGAGCAGGGACTTTGACTTATCCTTAGTTACATGCTGCCAGGCCGTCATATTGCCGGGGGCAAAGGGGTTGGTCAGGCGGTAAAAATCGCCGAAAAACGTAATTGGATAATATTTTCTGAACAGGTCGCTTTGTTCTTTACAGAGGGCCTGTTCTTCTTCGCTTAAATGGGTGGCATCCAGCTCATAGCCAAAGGTTCCGCACATGGCAACTACAGCCTTGGTCTTTAAAGGCACCAGCTTTCCGCTGTCAGAAATATGAGCACCCATGGTACAGGTCGGATAAACAAAGGAAGTCCCGTAGTGGAGCTTTAAGCGGTCAATCGGATGGTTATTATCGCTCACCCAGTACTGCGGATAGTAGTGCAGCATAGCAGCGTCATAACGCCCTCCGCCGCCGCTGCATCCCTCAAAGAGAATATCCGGGTGGGTTAGGATAATTTCATCCATAACGCGGTAAAGCCCCAGGATATAGCGGTGATAAACCTCACCCTGTTTCTCGGCTGGAAGGGCATTCGACCAGATATCGGCAAGGGAGCGGTTAATATCCCACTTCACATAGTAGATATTGGCATCGTCCAGGACAGCGTTAATGCGCTTAATCAGGTAATCCTGAACTTCTTTTCGGCTCATATCCAGAGCCATCTGGTTGCGGCTGCGCACGGCATGGCGGCCGGGAATCTGCATGGCCCAGTCCGGGTGAGCACGGTAGAGATCACTGTCCTCGGATACCATCTCCGGTTCAAACCATATACCAAACTTCATCCCCAGATCATTAATCTGTTCTACCAGCTTATGTAAGCCGCATTTGATTTTATTTTCATTAACATACCAATCGCCCAGACCACTGTTATCATCATCTCTCTTGCCGAACCACCCGTCATCCATAACGAGGAGATCCACGCCCATCTTCTTTGCTGCTTTGGCAATTTCCACAAGCTTGACATCGTCAAAATCCATAAATGCCGCTTCCCAGCTGTTAATCAGCACAGGACGCTGTACATCCATTACGAATTTACTATGGCACAGGTTTGTCCGGTAAAAATCGTGGTAGAGATGAGAAAGCCCGGTAAGGCCGTGCTTGGAAAAGGCCATAACCACCTCGGGGCACTCAAAAACCTCTCCGGGTTTTAACTCATAGAAAAATTGTTTTGGATTGATTCCCATAACCAGGCGAAGCTGATCGTACTGATCGAGTTCTGCCTCGGCAAGGAAATTCCCGCTGTACATCAGGGAAAACCCATAGCATTTTCCAAAATCTTCCGTTGCCTGACGATCGCAGAGAATCACAAAAGGATTCTGCTGATGGCTGGAAGAACCCCGGATACTTCCGATGCTGTGAATATGGTGCGTCATGGGCTGGCGTTCCACCTGGCGCTCCTGACCGTAACGTCCCGGCAGACTGATCAGATCAAATCCCGCACCGTTCAAAAAGTCCATACACAGTGACATTATCTTTTTCAGGTGCATGGGCGCTGTCCCGGCGTTTTTAACCTTCACGGCACGGGTAATGACATCTGCTCCTTCAAACACGCTGTAGAGAAGGCTGAGTTCAACTTTGCTCACCTCATCCACTAAGGTAATCGCAAGGCTCTGTACATGATCTTCCTTATTGGCAAACACACAGGGAAGTGTTTCTAACTGGTACTTCCCGTCGAAAACCTGATAGCCTGCCGCTTTTCCGTGAAAAGAATAGCTTCCGTCGCTGTTGACCACTTCGATACTCGGCGTGCGGAAATCACCCTGCTGCTGCGTGGAAAATTCCTGAGGCTGCGCGTCTAAGGAAAAGGTTCTCTCGTTTCTTGATTCATAGGGATTCCCGGAAAACCCCCGATCATACTGCTGAATCTGATAAGAAACATCCTTATCCGGAATCCGCGGGCCATAATACAGATGCAGAAGATAATCAAGATTTCCTATCTTCATCTGATAGCTTGTGTTTTTGGTGTGCAGGGTAATCGTTTTGCATTTTTCTTGAATAACTATACTCATCGCCGTATTTCGCCCTCCTGGTTTAATTATTGTATGAAGTTATTATACAAAAAAAGAAGGGGCTGTTCAAGAACATTTCCCCTTCTAATTTTGCCGTTTTTGTATATCTTAAAGTTCTCTGTCCGACAAGGCCCTGCCATGACTGGGTTTTCCATGCTCTCTTCGGTACTCCTTCGGCGAAAGGCCATAATACTCGCGGAATAAACGGTGAAAATAGCTGGTATTATCATAGCCCACTGCCAGGCTGATATCGGAAATAGCCGTCCCGGTACTTAACAGCAAAAAAGCTGCCTGGTTCAGGCGTTTTATCTGCAAAAGTTCCTTGTAGGTCTTTCCTGTCAGCTTTTTTATCGCCCTGGACAGCCAGTAGATATTATAGCCCAGCAGATGACAGAGATCGTTAAGCCTTCCGTCCTGGTAATACTCTTCAATGTAGCGAAGAACACAGACCATTAAGTTGGATTCAAAAGCATCCTCCCCCAGATCAAGCTTATCGGTATAGCTGGTAAGCAGCATAAACATCAGACCCATACTTGTCTGTATGCCGGTGTGACCGCCCAGATTCTTCTCCGTAAACATCCAAATCATATTTTCCAGAAGATTTAACACCGGAACCGCCTCTTCCAGCTGAAAGTGAAGGTAATGATTTCCCTCGTCCTCTTCACAAAGATAATGAATCAAAAAGGTGCGCAGAAGATTCTCCCCCTCACCCATCTGTTTAAAAATACGGTTAAAAAATTCCGGAAGCAGCACAAAATGGACAGCGATATCCCCCTCACCAGCCGGAAGAATCTCCTGTTTTGCATCTGGGCTTACAAAAAGCAAATCGCCCTGTCGGAGCACAATCTGCTGTCCTCCAATCCAGTGCGTCATTTTACCCCGGCACATAAATATCCCTTCAATATAGTTCCTTTTCTGGCTTGCATAATGGACAAAGCGAGTATGCCTGTGCATCTGCATTAATTTTCCTGCGGTCAGAAGTTCTTTTCTGTCCACGGACGGATAGGGAGTTTCAGCGTATTTATTCTTGCCCTTTCCCCCTCTTCCGGATAATATCTTCTTTTCCTCTTCGGAAAATTCACTTAAACGCTTTATTAACTCTTCATTCATAATTCCTACCATTTTCTAAGAAAAACCTGTTTCCACGGCGACAGGTCAACGTTATCTCTTTCCAACGAACACACCCGCTTATCCCATTTCGGCAATTAATGGTTACTGTTCATACATTCACAGCAACAATTAACATTCTATTTATTATTCGTATAGCCTGCCAAATTATGACAATTTTTGCAGTCTTTTCTTCCTTCTCTCTTTATTGCTTTTTTCCCTAATTCCTGCTATAGTCTATATAACGATAGAAATATTTTTGCGCTTTATCAGAGCCAAGGAGGTTTTTTATGACATACTGCCCGTTACTATCCCGCCGTGCCCATCGTTTTCATCTTCAGAAAAGGAAAATCTTATGGTTTCTTGCCAGGATTACTTACTACGAGAAAAAAGCATGTCCTCTTCCGGAGGCTATTGATTTTGCTATTGACGACTGTTTGATGGAGGATATTTTCTACTCCCTTTTCATGCGTCGCCGTGATGAAATAAAAGAACTCCTTTTGCAGCAATTTCCGGTTTCTTTTATCTATTATCTCTGGTATTCATCCTCGCATAATCCTGAATAAGCGCCCTGACCATCTCCTCTTTAACCTCGCCCTCTTCCAGTGCAGAAAAAAAGATCCGGGAAAACACTTCTTCCCGCTCTTTCTGCTTTGGCAATGTTTCCTTAACCAGCTCCCGAAAACTTCCCAGCCTCTCCACCAATGCGCCGAAATTCTCCGGAAGCCGCCGGTCAATCTCCTCCCGCAGATAACGGGAAGCTGCCGGACTGTTCCCTCCGGTGCTGATGCCCAAAACCACGTCCTTTCGCCGAACCAGGGCAGGAAATAAAAAAGAACTCTCCTCTTTGCTGTCCGCCACATTCACCAAAATTGCCCTTTCCCGGCAATAGCGGCTCATTTCCCGGTGAAATACGGCATCACTTGCTGCACAGATAACCAAATCCATCCTGTCTGCATCTGCCAACACTGCCCTGCGCCGGATAAGCACCGGTTCTTTCACTCCCTTCCACCCTTCCCATCCCTCACAAAACACCTCTGCCACAGCAAAAACCTCCCCGCCGTATTCGGCCAGCGCCCTGGCTTTTCGCAATGCCACCCTTTTTCCGCCCACAACCAGGCAGCGTTTTCCCTTTAAGTCTACAAATAATGGAAAATATGCCATTGTTCACCTATATGCTTTCTTTTTCCTTTTTTTACAACAGAGATTACCAATCTCTTATCATTATACAAAAAAACCAGGAGTTTGAAAACCCTGGTTTTCTTTAACTTGTTTTAGCTTTCATTTAACTTTATTATTTTCACATTTTTAATTACAGTGAACACAGGTAAACCGTTCTCGGTCAAAGTACCTTGCTTAAAAATGCCTTCAGCCGCTCGTTTTTAGGACTGCCGAAGAATTCCGCCGGCGGTGCCTCTTCCACAAAATTTCCTCCGTCCATAAACATAATACGGGTTGCCACCTCCTTGGCAAAGCCCATCTCATGGGTAACGACAACCATGGTCATATGTTCTTTTGCCAGTTCCCGCATAACGCTTAACACCTCACCCACCATCTCCGGGTCAAGTGCCGACGTGGGTTCGTCAAAAAGCATAACATCCGGCTTCATCGCCAGCGCCCGGACAATGGCAATCCTCTGCTTCTGCCCGCCGGAAAGCTGACTGGGATAGGCGTGGGCACGGTCAGCCAGACCAACCCGCTCTAATAAAACCATAGCCTCCTTCTCCGCCTCCTGCTGGCTTTTCTTCTGAAGCTTTACCGGCGCAAGGGTCATATTCTTCATAATATCCATGTGCGGAAATAAATTAAACTGCTGGAACACCATACCCATCTTCTGACGGTGACGGTCGATATCCACCTTCGGATCGGTGATATCCGTCCCCTCAACGTAGATATGGCCTGCTGTCGATTCCTCCAGGCGGTTTAAACAGCGCAGAAATGTGCTCTTTCCCGAACCGGAAGGCCCCACGACAAAGACAACATCCCCTTTATGAATATCCACATTGATATTTTCCAGTACCTTTAAGTCCCCAAACTGCTTGCACAGGCCCTTCACCTGAATCAGCGGTTGTGCAAAATTATCGCTCACTTTGACGCAGCCTCCTTTCCAGAACCTGGACGCACCAGGTAAACAGCATAACCAGTGCAAGATAAATCAGAGCCACGGCAATTAACGGCGGAAACGCATCATAAGTACGGCTTCTTATAATATCCCCGCCCTTCGTTAAATCCTGCAGGGCAATGTAGCTTCCCACCGAAGTTTCCTTAAGCAGGGAGATAAATTCATTGCCCAGGGCGGGGAGAACATTCTTAAATGCCTGCGGCATAATAATGTGCCACATCGTCTGAATATAGGTAAAGCCCAGACTGCGCCCGGCCTCAAACTGCCCCTGGTCGATGGACATTATGCCGCTTCTGAAAATTTCCGCCACATATGCCCCGGAATTAATGCCAAAGGAGATTACCGCAACGACAACCTTGCTTATTTTCACCGAGCCAAAGATAACAAAATAAATAATCATCAGCTGCACCAGCACCGGCGTTCCCCGGATAATGGTCAGATACAGCTTGCAGAGAAAATTGCCGATTTTCAGCTTTCCTGTCTTGTCATAGGTGGAACGAATAACCGCAACCAGAAACCCAATGGCTATACCGATTAAAACAGCAAACAGTGTTACCTCCAGCGTCACCTTTAATCCGTCCGTAATGTATTTCCAGCGGTCGTCTTTAATAAAATTGTTATAGATCGCCTGACTCATCTGGTTCTTCCCTTTCCTTTATTCAGCCGTAATATAATATACTTTACCTGGCTGTGCTCTGCATTACTCAGCCGTAATATACTTTGCCGTAATTTCATCCAGCTTTCCGGATTCCTTTAACTCGGCAATCGCACTGTTGATCTGATCCAGAAGTTCGGTATTTCCCTTCTTTACTGCAATTGCATATTCTTCCTCGGCATAGGCAGCATCAAGAAGCTTTAAGCCTTCATTCTCGCTGACAAAAACTTTCGCCGGCTCATTGTCAATAATCACTACGTCAACCTTGCCCTGTAAAAGTGCCTGAACAGCATCCACGCCCTTGAGATAGCGCTCTACCATATCATCGCCGAAATCATCTGTAGAATACAGATCGCCGGTCGTACCTTCCTGAACACCGATAAGCTTGCCTTCCAGATCATCCGGACCGGTAATCTCGCTGTCTGCGGTAACGATAATGGACTGTACGGCTGTTGCATAAGTATCCGAAAAATCAACATTCATCAGACGATCCTCGGTAACGGTCATGCCTGCTGCACCAAAATCTGCCTTGCCGGATAAAATTTCCGGAATAATGGACGCAAACTGAACGTCTTCAATCACCAGTTCTTTTCCCATCTTTTCTGCAATCGCTGCGGCAATCTCCACATCGATTCCCACGATATCCGATCCGTCCGGGCCGGTCACTGCGCTGTCATGATATTCATACGGCGGGAATTCCGCATTGGTTGCCATAACCAGGGTTCCGCCCTCGCTGCCAGCCTCTGCCTGGGTTTCTTCGGCACTTTCTGTATCCTCTGCCTGCGCAGAATTATCCTCTGTATTTTCTGCTTCTGCTGCCGTCGTCGTGTCTGCTGCCTCTGCTGCTGTTGTCGGTGCTGCTGTTGTTTCCGTCGCGGAATTACCGCCGCAGGCGGCTAAAGAAACGGTGCACACAGCCGCTGCTAAACATAAAATACTCTTTTTCATCATAATCTCCTCCTTGAATATATGCATTTTTATGCATAATGGTTTATAAAAAAGAACAACCGTATTACATTATACGGCATTTCCGGAAATAATCAAGTGAAATCCGGTGAAAAATGAAAAAAAAGAATAAATCAATAATGATTATATCCTGTTCCTGAGAATTGACTTTTCCCCCGTAATAAGCTAAACTAAGCTATAACCTGCAAAGCAAAATCAGCAAATACATTTTCAGGCAAGTTCTCAGACATGCTTTAATACAAAAATAAAAATAACCAATAAGGAGGTCAAAGGTTTTTCGTTACGCTTCATTGATGTTCATCGTAACGATTTCCCCGTTTATTTATGAAACAATCCGAAGATTTACGCCGATTATTAGAATCTATCGACCGAAAAAGCTATCCGGCCTATAAATCTGCCCAGGGGGCTTATCAGTTTGGCAATTTTACCTTGTCCATTGACCATGTTCAGGGCGATCCCTTTGCCGCTCCCTCCAAGGTCAGCATCACCGTAGCCCACCAGAAAGCCGGATACCCGGTGGATTTTTTTGATAAGCCCTGGAAGAAAACGGCTTTCGAGGACTATCTTATCCGTCAGTTTGGAAAAGAAATTGCCCAATATAATTTTAAAGCGAAGGGTTCAGGAAAAAGCGGCTTAATCGCCATCAGCAGCCCCGGCCCGGAGATTCTCTCCCGCACTGCCTGCGAATGCTCAAAAACAGGAATTACTGCCCGCTTTGAAGTAGGTTTTCCCGCAAATGGCAGAACGATTAACTCCGGAGAGCTTATTCGTATCCTCTTTGATTTTCTGCCCCGCTGTGTGCGCAATGTATTCTTCTACGCCAGCCGCAACCCGAAAGAAGTAAAATCGGTTATTGATCTTGCCGAAGATCAGCAGTTTATCCGTGAGGAATTAAAGCGCCTTCATCTGACCGCCTTTATTGCCAATGGGGCCGTCCTCGCCCGGGAAAGCGGCGTATCCAGCCGTCCGATGAAAAACGGTGTCCCCTTTGCCTCACCGGAAAGCCAGAAAATCACCTTAACGCTTCCCCATAAAGGCGAATTATCCGGCATGGCTGTTCACGAAGGAATTACCCTGATCGTGGGCGGAGGATATCACGGAAAATCTACCTTATTAAAAGCACTGGAGCTGGGCGTATATAACCATATCGCCGGGGACGGGCGGGAGTACGTTATCACGGATGATACTGCCATGAAACTGCGGGCAGAAGACGGGCGCAGCATTAACCAAGTGGATATTTCCCTGTTTATCAATGACCTGCCCAATAAGAAAAACACCAAAAACTTTTCCACCCCCGACGCCAGCGGCAGCACCTCCCAAGCTGCGGCCGTTATCGAAAGCTGGGAATCCGGAAGCCGGGTATTTCTTATCGACGAAGATACCTCGGCAACCAATTTCATGCTGCGGGATGAACTGATGCAGCAGATTATCAGCCGGGATAAGGAACCGATTACCCCGTTTATCGAACGCGCCCGGGATTTATACGAAAAAGCAGGGATTTCTACCATTATGGTTGCCGGAAGTTCCGGGGCTTACTTTTATATCGCCGATACCATTATCCAGATGGACTGCTACCGCCCTGTCGATATCACCGCAGCAACCAAAGAAGCCTGCAAAAGATTCGGTGAAGACCCCACCACCCATGCCCCGAATTTCGTACTTCCGGAAAGGGGACGCCGCCTGCATGTGGAAAAAGCAGGTTCTGGTGCAGGAAATTCCTTTAACCGCGGCGGTTATCGCGGCGGGCATGAACGGGAAGAACGGATTAAAACAAAGGTTCATGGAAAGGATTCTCTGCAGGTCGGAAAGGAACAGGTGGATCTGCGCTTTGTCGAGCAGTTAATTCACAATGAACAGACCGCCGCACTCGCACAGATGGTTCGCTACTGTATTTCTAACCAGCTCTTTGCCCGATACAGTGTGGAACAGATTGCCGATTTGCTTTGGAACCAAATCCAGCAAAAGGGGCTTCCCTCCATCAGCGATTCCTCCTATGCTGCCATGGGCCTGTGCCTGCCCCGCCGCCAGGAGATCTTCGCCTGCCTGAATCGGTATCGGGGTTAAGATAACAATAAACAGAAAATAAAATGCAGAAACCCCCAAAGTCTGTACACGCACAGACTTCGGGGGAAATCACCGATAATGTTATCCTAAACGGATTCCATCCTTCTTTTCTTTTTTTCATTACCTGCCCGGCAGCAATAATTACTTTAAAGTAACCTTTGCGCCTTCAGCTTCTAACTTAGCCTTAATGTCGTCAGCCTCTTCCTTAGAAGCAGCTTCTTTCAATACCTTCGGAGCGGAATCAACTAAGTCTT
>ERZ808037.544-NODE-544-length-33512-cov-12.183251_pt1 | contig 33512 bp, 26 predicted proteins | sample MGYA00380190_ERZ808037 | MGnify/ENA primary metagenome ERZ808037 (study PRJEB31490, sample SAMN06133399) | mouse gut metagenome | isolation source: J9 | host: mice | place: China: Chengdu | collected 2015-05 ...
TTCCGTGAAATTGGTGTAATGAAGGCTATTGGTATCGGCAATTTTAAAATCCGGGGTTTATACCTTGTGAAATATATGGGACTTTCTGTGATCGGTGCGGCCATCGGTCTTGCATTTAGCTTCCTTTTCGGTAAAATGCTTATGAGCATTTCCTCGCAGGCAATTATTGTCGGAAATCAGAGCCCGATTTTGGTAAACATTCTTTGTGCCGTTCTTGTTATCGCAGTCATTTTATTGTTCTGTTATGGCTGTACAGGCAAGGTTAAGAAATTGACGCCCATTGACGCAATCAGAAACGGTCAAACAGGTGAACGCTTTCGTAAAAAGAGTCTTATGAGTTTAAGTAAATCCAAGTTTCCGATGGCGCCTTTCCTTGCACTGAATGATATTGTAAGCAGTCCCAGACGATATAGTATTATCACACTCACATTCTTCCTCTGTCTTGCCCTTTTGCTGGTGCTTTCGGCAACTGTTTCTACTATGAACAGCAACAGTCTTGCAACAGCATTTGGATGGGCAGATTGCGATATCTGTTTGGATAATAAAATAATTATGGAATGTATGCAGGAAGACGGACGCGAAAGGCTTGAAAAGTACCTTGAGGAAATGGAACAAACTCTTGCAGAAAGTGGCATTCCTGCAAAATGCTATCAGGAAATGATGTTTATGCTGCCCGTATCTTTCGGAGAAAACGAGAGCAATATTGCTATCTATCAGGGCACAGGATCAACAATGGATATGTACGAATACACAGCAGGAATATCGCCGCAGAATACCGATGAAATTGCAATAACACGAATTGCTGCGGAAAATCTGAACGCAAATATCGGTGATACCGTTACGGTGAAAAACATTGACGGAGATAAGGAATATATTATTTCGGCGTTTTTCCAGTCTATGAATATGCAGGGCAGCGGGATCAGACTTCACAGTGATGCGTATATAAATTACGTTCAGGCAGCAGGCGGCCCCTATACGCAGATTGCTTTTACGGATCATCCTGACAGCAAGGAAATAGAACGAAGAATGGAGGAGATTCGGAGGATTTTTCCCGAATATGAAAATATAAGAACCTGTGCCGAAGCAGTAGCAGATATGCTCGGTATTACGGAAACTCTTGACGCAGTAAAATCCTTTGTAGTTGTTCTGTCAATCCTATTAGCCGCACTCATAACCGTACTTATGGAGCGTTCTTTTATCGCAAAGGAGCAAGGTGAAATCGCACTTATGAAAGCCGTAGGCATACGAAACGGAAAAATCTATGCATATCACACTTTAAGGTTTTTATTCGTGGGAATCATTGTAGTGATGATCGGTGAAATTTTCGCAATGCCTCTTACGCACCTCTGCATGGACCCGATCTTTGAAATGATGGGTATGGAGCTTGCACCCTCCTACGTTATCGATCCTGTTGAAATGTATCTGGTATTCCCTGTTGTGATTCTTGTTACAACAGCCGTAAGTGCATTCCTGACCTCAATTTACACAAGAAAAATCAAGCCCTCCGACACTGCTAACATTGAATAACATTGAGTAAAAATGGAATAAGAAAGGAAACTATTATGAATATCTTAGAAGTAAAAGACCTCTGCAAAACATATATCGTAAACAAACGCCAGAACAATGTTTTGAAAAATGTAAACTTTACTGTTTCTGAAGGCGAAATGGTAGCCATTATGGGTCCGTCTGGCTCGGGTAAATCAACTCTCCTGTATGCCGTTTCGGGCATGGATTCCATTAGCGCAGGCGAAGCAAAATTCTGTGGAAAGAACATTGCAAAAATGGGTGAAAAGGAGCTTGCAGACTTGCGTCTTGATGAAATGGGCTTTATCTTTCAGCAGATGTATATGCTTAAAAATCTGACCGTGCTCGACAATATTATTCTTCCTGCAGTACAATCTGATAAGAATACCGAAACACGTAAGGAAACGGCCCGGCGTGGACAAGACCTGATGCGTAAGCTGGGGATTATTGACATTGCCGATAACGATATCAATGAAGTTTCGGGAGGGCAGCTTCAGAGAGCCTGTATCTGCAGGAGTATGATTAATATGCCCAGGGTTTTATTTGCGGATGAACCGACGGGAGCTTTGAACAGAACTGCGTCAAATGAGGTAATGGAGGAATTGGTAAAGTTAAACGAAGAAGGGACAACGATTATGATGGTAACCCATGATGCAAAGGTAGCCGCAAGGTGTTCCAGAGTGTTGTATATTGTAGATGGTAACATTAAGGGCGAGTATATAAGTCCTAAAGACTTAGAGATAAAAGAGAAGGATCGGGAGAGGCTATTAAATAACTGGCTATTGGAACTGGGATGGTAAGTATATTTTTCCTTCCGTGTAGTCAATCCAACAATTAAGAGACCGGAAATCAGAAGAAGCAGTATGAAAGGCGAATCTGTGCACGAAATGCAGATTCGCCTTTGTTCTTTTACAGCAGCAGTATTTTGGCAGAACCGGTCTGCCATGCACAGGACAGCATTCCGATTATAGGCCAAGAAGCCTTCCGGCCTCCCTGCGGTATAGTTCCGGCAGATAGAATCTGGAATGAAGGTAAAGGGGAATGAAAGCTGGGGGAAGCAATTCCGCCAATATTTCTTCCATTGCTGGTTTTATGCGATCCAGCGCGTCATAGTTTTGGTGATAGTTTTCTTTTAAAAATGTAATGATTTCCTCATTTTCCGGGCACATATCCGCCCGAAAGAGCATATCCTGCACAGGCAGCCCGGTTACAAGAACTTCATCATATTGCTGCATGATGTCCAGGAGCCGGGCGGTTATATGGTTTTTGCGGCACAGGGGCAGATACAAATGGGGAATCAGATAATAGTCCTCCAATGTGAAATGCTCCGTCAGGAAATCCGCATCCCCAATGCCGTGGTAAAGGGCGAAAAAACGCCGGGGATAGCTATTCTGCGCGGCGTTGGGATTCCAGGCCTGTTCACAGCCGTAAAAGGTCAGATAGCGGGTGGTTTCCAGAAGGCCGTAAGGATTTCCCAGGGCAAAGGAAGCGGACCAGTTGGTGAAAATCAACCCGCCCAGCCGGTACTCTTTATTTACCTCTTTCCAGTTTTCCAGATTGAAAAGGCGTCTTTGCGCCACGGGATAATTTTGAGCGGCGCTGTTGTCCCAACAGCGCACAGACGGGGCCCCCAGCACCGCCAGGCCGGCGCGGCGGAATTTCTCCACAAAAGAAGCCGCCCGCTTTTCCAGATTTCTTCCGCTGTAAAGCCATACGGCGACAATAATTCTTTTGTCTAATAAAGCAAGTTCCTCTTCCGTGGCCTCCTTTAACATATCATGCCAGATAATGGGTTGTTTCCCCAACGCAACGGCATATGCGGCAACCTGATTCATGAAGCTGATAAACAAAGCGCTTCCGCTTTTGCCGGAGGATCTGCACCGGGCGCAGGTACCGATATTCCGCACCTCATCTCCTCCAAGATGCAGATACCGGCTGTGAGGGTGCAGGTCTGAGATCTCCTTTAACAGTCGGCGGATCAGAGAAAGGGACTGCTCCTTCAGGGGACATAGTTCCGCCACATGGTTTGGCTGCTCCCGCAGACCGATAAATTCCGAATGCTTTAAAACATATTCCAGATGGCCGTAGGTCTGCTGCAGGGGAATCACATCAATAAAATTTTCATGGGCGGCTTCCAACAGCTCTTGCAGCTCTGCGCCTGTGAGTCCGTGGGGATGGCGCAGCATTTTTAAATCCGTGAAGGGCAGTTTGTCCTCATATTCTATTAAAAGCCCATTTATTTTAAAGGAGGCCATGACCCGGATATACTCGATCAGATGCTGACAGGTAGGATGTATGGTTCTCAGATCATAATGGTCGATTCGCAGGGGGGTAAAAGCCCAGTCCCGGATCTGAAGCAGGGGAATTTCCCTGCCGTAAGATTCCAGAAGCTGCTTCATGGTTTGAATGCCGTAGAAAAGCCCGGCAGCAGTAGGGCTGTGCACCAGACAATATTGTTCGGTGACAGAAATCTCGTAATAATCATATTGCTCCCCGGAGGGGATTTCATGAAACGAATCGGAGGAAAGGGATTCCGGACGGCAAAAGGGGCCGCATCCGCAGAACAGGGCATAGGTTCCCTCTGAAGCGGGTTGGGAGGTGAGCCCGGCAAACAAAGCAGCCCCTCCTTTGACCAGACGCCTGTCATGCCCCGGCATACACAGAGCTGCCTCCTGCGGCAGAGTATAATGTTTATCCGGCTGAACTGTCAATTCTTGAGGTTCGGGAATCAGATTCATATATTCATCTCCTTTAAAACTTTTGCTTTTATTGTATCTGATTCTCTTTACTTCGTCTTATTCTATTTCACTTTTTCCTTGACCTATTCTCGTGGATTGCCATGAAAGGATTTGCGGTACTGCAGCGGGGTAAGACCTGTAAAGGCTTTAAAGGTGCGGTTGAAATGATTTACATTCTTAAACCCGGCGTCAAGGCAGATTTCCAACACAAAATTGTCTGTATTTTTTAAAAGTTCCATGGCCTTATGAAGACGTATCAGCGTCAAATGCTCAATGAAGGTTTTTCCGGTCATGGTCTTAAAGAGATAGCTGAAATAAGAAGGGGAAAGCAGCGCCACACGGGCCACCTGCTCTATGGTAAGAGCTTCCGTATAATGCTCGGCAATATATTTCAGAGATTCATCCAGCGCATCTTGATGTCTGGCGAAAACCTGCTGTTCCACTTCCTCAATGGATTGGTTGAACTTGCGGCCTAACAGCACCAGAAGAAGTAAAAGAAGCGCCTTGATGGACAGAATGAAGCTGTCCTCCCTCTGGTTGTATTCGTCTTCGATCTCCGAGAGAAGCGTTTCCGCGTTCACCTGGGATTTACCCGTGAGGTTCAGGCGGGGCCTTACTTCCCCTTCACTGACCAGGAAGGGTTCTATATATGCAAAATTGAAAAGGGATTTGTAATCCTCCAAACTCATATTGTTGTCATGGGAATCCCCAAATAGAAATTCCGGCTCAAACTCCAGTTCAATAATTTCAAAAGCATTTTCCCCGTCCTTTATGAGTCTATGAGGAATATATGGGGGAATAATAAAAACATCCCCTTTTACAATAGGAAAAGTACTGGAGTTAATCTGATGGAATAGCTGTCCTTTCTTTACATAATTAATCTGGATCATTTCATGACGGTGCAGTTCGGTGGGATTATCCCTGTCACTGTAATGGCGTATGTACACAGGAAGCTGGCTTTTATTATCCTCCATGGTATACAGACGAATGTTCTTGTATTCTTCTCTGTCTGAGATAAACATATTCTGCCCTCCTTTTACAAAGCGGTGCTGTAATGGGATAGGACTTATACAATAACACAGGTAAGAGGGAAAAACAAGAGGATAGTTTTGTAAAAGATAACTAACGAAATCGTAAATAATATCAATTTTTTGAGAAAATATGTGGAGAAATGGAAAGATAAAAGATATTATAATAAATTCATAAAGGGAGAACTGCCGATGAAAAAACAAGAGGAAACGGAGTCCATAACTCTGATAAAAAATATTCCATATTGTGAAAGCATCCGGGGGGAGACCCCCGCATTGGATGCATGGCTTCCGGTAAAGCCGGGGAAAACATTGCCGGCCTGCCTGCTGCTGCACGGAGGAGGATGGACCACGGGGGACAAAGGGGACGAGCGGGAAAGGAACATGGCAAAAAAGCTGTGCAAAATGGGGTATGCGGCCTTTTCGGCCAATTACCATATGGCATTGTATGAGGAGGGGCCTTATCGGGGCAGAAGGCTGCAAAGCGCCTGGCCAAAATGCATTGAAGACTGTATGGAAGCCGTGTCTTTTATCAGAAGGAACGCAAACCAATTCTCCATAGATCCGGAAAAAATTGCCGTAATCGGAAGCTCCGCCGGAGGACATCTGGCACTCTGGCTTGCCACGGAAAAATCCTGCGGGATTTCCTGTGCCATTGCGCTTTACCCGGTGGCGGATATTCTGAAATGGGGAGGAGAGCTGTTGATGCCGGCACCTTTTGATGAATCCCGGGAGGAATGGAGGAAAGCATCTCCGGCGCAGCGGCTGGAGCGCCGCCCCAGTCCGATTCTGTTGATTCACGGCGACCGGGATGAGACGGTGGATTTCAGGCTTTCTGTTGATTTTTATAATAAGCTGCTGGAAAAGGAGTATGAAGCGGAAATGATCATTGTGGAGGGGGGACGGCATTCTTTCGATTTTTCGGCGCTGTCGGAGAAACAATTTCAAAGCACGGCCCGTTTTTTGGAGACACATTTTGGGAAGGAGTAAAGGAGCATGAAGAGAAAAGCTAAAATGAGTTTTGAGAGCAGGTTTCGACAGACCTGGAAGGACATAAAACGGGACAGGCTGTTGCTTCTGATGTTTTTACCGGGTTTGATTTATTTTTTTGTATTCCGCTATCTGCCAATGGGCGGGCTGATAATGGCCTTTCAGGATTTTGATATTTTCAGCGGCTTTTTGGATAGTCCTTTTGTGGGGCTGAAGCATTTCAGGACTTTGTTCAGCACCCCCCAATTTGCCCGGATTTTTATGAATACAATTCTGATCAGCCTGTATTCCATCCTCTTCAGCTTTCCGTTTCCCATTCTGTTTGCGCTGCTGCTGAATGAGATGAAATGGACAAAAATGAAGAAACTGACGCAGACCATCAGCTATCTGCCTCATTTTATATCCGTGGTGGTAGTGGCGGGAATGGTGGTGGATCTGCTGTCTCCGGGACATGGTGCGATTGCCCGGCTGATCAGTGTCATAACAGGGAAGGAAGCGCCTTACCTGTTGGCGAATCCTGCCTATTTCAGAACGGTATATATTGTAACGACTATCTGGCAGACAATGGGATGGAATGCCATCATCTTTATAGCGGCCTTGACGGGGGTGGACTATGAGCAGTACGAGGCGGCAACGATGGACGGGGCTTCAAGGCTTCAAAAGATGTGGTATATTACGCTGCCGGCGATCAAGCCCACCATTGTAATCATGCTGATTTTAAGCCTTGGCAAAATCATGGAAACGGGATTTGACTTGATCTTCCTTCTGCAAAACAGCCTGAATTTAAGTTCTTCGGAAGTGATTTCTACCTTTGTCTACAAGCGGGGTATTCTGGGAGAACATACGCTGCCGAATTACAGCTTTGCCACAGCGGCCAATCTGTTCCAATCCGTTATCAGTATGGTGCTGGTAGTGACATCCAATAAGCTGAGCAAAAAGCTGAGCGAAGTCAGTCTATGGTAAGGAGGAGTGGGGATGAGAAAGAAGAAAAAAACGGACGCTCTGGATCTTTTGATCCTGCTGATTATGCTGCTGGTAATTGCTGTGATGCTGTATCCTTTTCTGCTGATTGTAGCTTCTTCCCTGAGCGACCCGGTGCTGGTGATGCAGAATAAGGTGCATATTATACCCAAGGGCATTACCCTGCAGAATTACAAGATGATTTTCCAGAAGAGCGATATCTGGACCTCATATTTTAACACCATATTGTATACCGTAGTGGGGACTTTGATCGGGCTGGTTCTCACGGTGCTGACAGCATATCCTCTCTCCCGGAGCAAATTCACGGGAAAGAACAAATTTTCCATGCTCATCGCGTTTACCATGATATTTACGGGAGGAATTGTACCTAATTTTATGGTGGTGCGCACCCTGAACTGGATCGACACCATCTGGGCCGTGACGGTTCCCGGCTGCATGAGCGCATATTATCTCATCGTGACAAGAACATTTTTTGAGTCCATACCGTCCAGCTTGGAAGAATCTGCCAAAATAGACGGAGCAAATGATTTTCAGATACTGGGAAAGATTATCCTACCGCTGTCCGGGCCGATTGTGGCAACGCTGACATTGTTTTATGCAGTCACATATTGGAACAGCTTTTTCGGACCGCTGATTTACTTAAACAGTAAGTCCAAATACCCTTTGCAGATTATGCTGCGTTCCATGCTGATTGAGGGTAATATGGCAGATTTTGCAGGACAGGTGGACACCGGAAATCTGATGGTGGCTACCAGCATTAAGTACACTTGTATCGTAGTGACGTCTCTGCCGATTATCTGCGTATACCCTTTTCTGCAAAAGTATTTTGTAAAAGGCGTTATGGTAGGGGCAGTAAAAGGATGATAACAATAAAAAAGGAGGAGAGATTCATGAAAAAGAACAAAATCACGGCTGCGGTTATGGCGGTGGCAATGGCGGCGGTAATGCTGTTCGGATGCGGCGCGGAAACAGGGGATGTGAAACCGGAAAGCACTGCGCAGACGACGGAAAATCCGTCAACGGAAACAGAAAACAATAATGCCGGTAATTCCACCATTGTGGACGGGCATACCAGAATGAACCAGGAGGTTACATTATCTTATCTCATTTACGAGCATACGGACTGGCCCGTGAAAGATGACACGCCGGTGAGAGACAAGATGTTTGAGGCCACAAATGTAAGGATTGAAAGCATTGTGGCTCCCGCCACTAATTTTGACGAGAAATTTAACGCCAACATCATGGCCAAAAAACTGCCGGATCTGATGATGGGAAATAACATCAACACCTTAAATGAATACGGCCAGAAAGGTGTGTTTCTTCCGCTGGAGGATTTGATTGCGGAGTACGCTCCCAACATCAATGCGAGACTGGATGAAAGAGCCAGGAAGATGGTTACTGCAAGCGACGGACATATTTATGCGCTGCCGCGCTTCGGCCAGGACCGTCTGAGGACGGCATGGCTGATCCGCAAAGACTGGCTGGATGATCTGGGACTGGAAGTGCCTGCCACCACAGAGGAGTGGATTGAAGTACTGCGGGCGTTTAAAGAGAAAGACCCGGGAAATGCGGGAGACCGTCTTGTGCCGTTGATGAACCGCTCCGGAAGCAGTGTATTTTTACTCTACAGCGCGCCTACCTTTGGTCTGCATCCTGAAAGTTATACCAAAATGGGCGACAGTTATGTGCTGAACGCGTATACGGAAGAATACAGAAACATGGTGGAATGGTATAGAACGCTGTATGAAGAAGGATTGTTCGACAAAGAATTTGTAACCACCAGCAGCAAACAGTGGGAAGAGGCCATTTCTGCAGGATATGTGGGCGCTTTTGTGGATTTTGCCAATCGTGCCGATACCTTTACCGCTGTTTTGAGGGAGCAGGATGAAGACGCGGAGTTTGTGGTGGCGCCGCCCCCGGTTGGCCCTACGGGCGTTCAGGGTGTTCCTTCCTACTCAGATATTTTGACTACCACCTGTGTTTCCATTTCCAAGGACTGTAAAGATGTGGAAGCGGCTCTGGCATGGCTTGACTATCTGTATTCCGAGGACGGGTCATGGCTGACTTCCGTAGGCATTGAAGGAGTTACTTATACAGGCGTGGATGAAAACGGCGCCCCCGTATGGACGGAGGAGATCGCGAACAATCCCAACAATATGTCCATCACATCCAAGTATGGCATTCAGCAGCAGATGTGTCCCAGAGTTTTGACAGAATATGAATTCCAGCTGATCCAGGGACCTCTTACGCTGGCGGGAAAGGAGCTGTGTGAGCCTTATTATGTGGATCCCTATTTCCCCGTTAAGTATACGGAGGAGGAAGCAGAACAGATGACCAATTACAATTCCGCGGTGACGCCTGTCATCAATCAGTATACGGACCAGTTTATCTCGGGAGCGCTGCCCATGAGCGAATGGGAGAACTTCCAAAAGGAGTTAAAGACCCTGGGAGCAGAGCAGATGGGCGAAATCTTTACTGCGGCCCAGAGCAGGATGGGGGAGTAAAAGGAGGAATCATCCATGCAGACCTATTATGACAGCTTATGTGTAAAGACTTATGACAGCAGAGAAGAAATGGGGGCTGCCGCGGCTAAGGACGCGGCGGCCTGCCTGAAAAAACTTCTGGAGGAAAAGGAGGAGGTGAGCTGCATGTTTGCGGCAGCTCCTTCCCAGAATGAGTTTCTGGAGGCGCTTCTGAAAGAACCGGGTATAAACTGGCAGAGAGTGCATGCCTTTCACATGGACGAATACTGCGGACTTACACAGGAAAGTGAAGGTACTTTCAGCCGTTTTCTGTGCAGCGCCATATTTCACAAAAAGCCTTTCTGCTCCGTAAATCTGATCAACGGAGAAAAGGATTTTGAACAGGAATGTGTACGTTATGAGGCTCTCCTGCAAAAATATCCCGTGGACATCGTCTTTATGGGAATCGGAGAAAACGGACATATAGCGTTTAACGATCCCCCGGTGGCGGACTTTCAGGACAAAGCAGTGATTAAGAAAGTAGAGCTCGATGAAAAATGCCGCAGGCAGCAGGTGAATGACGGATGCTTTCCCTCTCTGGAGCAGGTGCCCGCATACGCATTGACGGTAACGGTTCCCGGTCTGATGAAAGCAAAATATCATTTCTGCATTGTGCCGGGAAGCCGTAAGGCGGAGGCGGTGAGAGATACGCTTACAGGGCCTGTGGCAGAAAGCTGCCCCGCAAGTATTCTGCGCCTGCAGCCCAGGGCCTGTCTGTACTTGGACAGAGAATCCGCTTCCCTGCTTTAAGGCCGGCCGGTAAAGGAGGATGCTATGCTGTTTGGTACTTCAAAAAAGATAATAACGCCGTCTGCACCGTTACGGCTGGCGGGCTATGCCTCCCGGAAGGAATGTTTTCAGAAAGTGGAGGAGGATATCTATGTAAGAGTCCATGTACAGCGCACGGCGGAGGCACAGCTTGTCTTCATATATGGGGATTTGCTCTGGTGGAATACGCAGTTTACGGATATTGCCCGGGTGAGACTGAAAAGGGAACTTGGACTTGACTGGGACAGCCTGTTCTTTGTGGCTTCCCACAATCACTCCGGGCCGGGAACCGGAAACAGCTTTATTCCCCAGCTGGAGCAGGCAGAAGAGAGTTACAGGGATTCTCTGCTTGAAAAGATTGTGGAGGCGGTAAAGGAAGCCCTGGAGGATCTGGACGAGGTGACGGTATGGCGTTTTGACGGGAACTCGGAGCTAAATGTTTTTCGTAGGATGAAGCTGGGGAACCGGATTGAGATGCGTCCCAATTTTCAGACGCCCAGCGATACACATCTGACGATTCTGGGATTCTTAAACGCGGACGGAGATATGAAAGGGCTTGTGGTCCATTATCCCTGCCATGCCAATCTTTCCGGACAGAATGTCCTGCATCCGGACTATCCCGGGATTGCTCTCGGTTTTTTGGATCAGGCATATCCGGGATCTGTGTCCATGTTCTGGCAGGGCTGCACGGGGGATCTGAGACCCAGAAATGTATTGGGTAATCATTTCGCGGAAGGAGATTATGAAAAGGCAAAACTTTTTGCCGCGGATTTTGCCGAGGACTGCAAAAGGACGCTTTCCCAATCCGGAAGAAAGATTTCCGAAAAATTGTCCGTACATTCCCGGGAACTTCTGCTTCCGCTGGAGAACCGTAAAACCGATGAGGAACTGAGAGAATGCCTGACTTCCCATGATGAAATCCAGAGAAACTGGGCCGGGAAGGTATTGGAGAAGGGGAATCCAGCATTTGAAAAGCTGAGAATGAAACATGTGAAATACGGAGAGGAACTGGAGGTTTATTTCTTCGGGGCGGAAATGTCACAGGAATATGCCCTCTGGGCAAGGCAGCAGAATCCCGCGGCAGTCTGCACGGCCTATACGGACGGCATGACAGGCTATATCTGTACCGCCCGGCAGATTTCCGAAGGAGGTTATGAACCGAAAGATTCCGCAAGATACTTTGCTCTGGGAGGCACTTTCCCCCCGGAGGTTGAGGAGCTGATTAAGGACAAGATGAAGGCTTAAAAGGTAAGGTGATTGAAATGACAGAAGGAAATGTGATGGACATGTATTACCAGGAGGTTCTGGGAATCATCCGGGAAATCCATGAGGAAGAAAAGGATCATATTCTGGCGGCGGCAAGAGCCATTGCCGAACAGGTTAAAAAGGACAGGCTTGTCTATATCTGGGGGCCAGGAGGACATTCCAATCTGGCTGCAATGGAAATCTTTTTCCGCGCCGGCGGTCTGATGCATGTCAGCGCCATATTGAATCAGGACACCATGCTGTCTAACGGCGCATTGAAATCCATGCAGGTGGAGCGTCTGCCCGGATATGGCAGAATTGTGGTGAACGATTATGGCATCGGGAAGGACGATTTGCTGATCCTGGTCAACGCATACGGGATCAATTCGGCCACCATAGACGCAGCTTTGCAGGCAAAGGAAAACGGTGCTTCCGTGATCGGCGTCAGTTCGTTTACACATGCGCAGAATTGCCCCTTAGATCATCCGGCAAGACATCCGTCGAAAATGAATCTGCATGAGATTGTGGATTATCCGATAGACTGCAAGGTGAAGGTGGGAGACGCCACCATTACCCTGCCCGGATTCGAACAGAAAATCGGAGCCCTGAGCACTTACGCAAACGCATATGTTTTAAATTGCATTGTGGTAGAAGCCATAAACAGACTGGTGGAAGAAGGGGTGAATCCCCCTGTATGGCGAAGCGGCAACGCACCGGGAGGAGACGACTGGAATAACAGGTTTTTAGGACGTTTCCGAGACAATGTGAGATGTCTGTAAAAAAGGGAGAGGAAGAAATGGAGAGGTATTTATTCCAAAATGCTGAAATTATTTTTCCCACAGGAATCAGGCCGGGGCAGGTATTGACGGAAAACGGAAAAATCAAGCAGATTTTCGAGAAAAACCAACCGGTGGCCCCGGCCCCTGATGTCAGAGTGGTGGACGCGCGGGGAATGTATCTCTCGCCGGGCTTTATCGACATTCATACCCATGGAGGAGGCGGAGCGGATTTTATGGACGGGGATCCGGAAAGCATCCGCACCGCCTGCAAAATGCATATGGCCCATGGAACCACGGCCATAGTTCCCACCACCATGACAAGCACAAAAGAGTCATTGCTGAATTGCCTGGAGTTGTTTGAAAAGGTGGAAGCACGGGAAGAGGAACTGCCGGAAATTCTGGGGCTGCATTTGGAAGGGCCTTATTTCTCCTATGGACAGCGGGGGGCACAGAGCCCGGAAAACTTACGAAACCCGGAGCCTGAAGAATATGTAGAGGCATGTAAAAAATCTTCAAAAATCTGCCGTTGGTCCTTTGCGGTAGAACTTGAAGGGGCGGAGGATTTTCTGCAGTTTCTCCGGGAAAAGGGGATTGTGGCATCCCTGGCCCATTCCGATGCCGACTGTGAGCAGGTAAAGCGGGCATGTGACCAGGGATTGAAAGCGATGACACATTTCTATTCCGGTATGAGCGGCGTTACCAGAAAGAATGCTTACCGGGCTGCGGGAGCCATTGAGGCCGGATATCTTCTGGATCAACTGTTTGTGGAGGTAATCGCCGACGGATGTCACCTGCCGGGAGATTTGCTGCAGTTGATTTATAAGATAAAAGGGGCTCACAGAATCTGTTTGGTCACTGACTCCATGCGCGGCGCGGGAATGCCGGAGGGCGAATATATTTTGGGGGGAAGAGAAGGAGGAATTGCGACCATTGTGGAAGAAGGAGTGGCCAAGCTGCCGGACCGCAGCGCCTTTGCGGGAAGTGTCGCTACCATGGACCGCCTTGTACGTACCATGCATGAACTGACAACGGCCCCTCTTCATGAAGTCATTCATATGGCCTCCCTGACGCCGGCCATGCTCATGGGGATCGACGGGAAAAAAGGTTCCGTAAGTCCCGGAAAAGACGCGGATTTGCTGCTGCTGAACGAAAAACTGGAAGTAAATCTTGTGATGGTGAGGGGAAGGATTATGTCTTTTCCTGAGTGAATATTTTTGTATAACCGCAGACATTCCTGCCTTTCTTTATGAAGGGCAGGATTTTTGTCTGCTGCCGTGCAAAAAGGGCATTGTGTGAGAAGCCAGGGGAGAGAGGGGATGGTATGATGGGTACATCAAATATAAGGAGGTGCGGCTATGCACGCATGGGAAGCAGTCGATCAGTCATTAAATTTTATTGAGGAACATCTGAAGGAGGATATCGCTACGGAATATCTGGCAGATTCGGTGGGCCTGTCTCCGTTTTATTTTCAGCGTCTATTCAGGAGACTGGTGAAAAAACCGATACAGGAATATGTAAAACTCCGCCGTCTGGCAAGGGCCGTCGAAGCATTGAAGGATTCCGAACAGCGAATCCTGGATATTGCCCTGGAGTATGGATTTTCCGGCCATGGAAATTTTACGCGGGCTTTTAAGGAAACCTATGGGATTACACCCGAAGAATACAGAAAAGAACTGCAGATGCTCAATATATTTGAGAGACCGGAAATTTCCATGAATTACATTTTAATAGAAGAAGGAGTTCCTCTGATCGTGGGGGGCATGGTTTTGGAGATCTGCAGAAAGACCCTGGAGCGGCCGGAGCACTATCTGGGATTTGAAACGGAAGTAAAGATTGCCCGGCAGGCGCCGGTGGGTGAAAGTATCGGTGTGGATGTCCCCGGCCAGCTTTGGTGTAGATACCACCGGGAGAAACATTTCGCCGCCCCATATCTTAAAGGGGGCATGGAAATGGGAATGTCACATTCCGCAGATCCCGGACAGGGGACATTCTTATATTTTGCCGGAGGACTTGCCAAAAACGTTCCGGATATCAAAACGGCTTTGGATAAGTCGGCAGCAGGTTTTATCGAGAGGGAGCTTCCTGCAGGAGAATATATTGTCTGCAGAATTGAGGCGGAAAACTTTGAAGATTTGGTGACAACCGCGCTGGACCAGGCTCATAAGTATCTTTTTGAGACCTGGCTCCCCCATCATGACCTGGCCACAGAACCCTTTTCGGCAGAAAAGTATGATCGGGATATGAAAGATATGGACTGTATGGAAATCTGGGTCAGGAGGATTTAAAAAAATTATTTTTCCTGTCACAGGGAGGAAGAAATACTGTCTAATTCAATATACGGAGAAAATTCTGCCAGGGAGTGCCGCAGAATTGGTTGCCGGGGCAGGAGCGTTCTCCATGGGCTCTCTGTATAAAACCATTCGCGCTTCAGAAAAGAGGAACCATGAATTCATTCACAAAGGAAGAACTGTTGGATCTGATTACAAAGGCCACCGCAGGAGACAAGCCGTCTCTGGAGGCGGTGCTGCTCAGTGTGCAGGATCTGGTATTTAACCTGTCCCTTCGCATGTTGGGAACCTTCCCGGATGCGGAAGATGCGTCCCAGGACATTCTTCTGAAGGTTATGACGCATCTGTCATCTTTTAGGGGGGAGAGTTCCTTTTCCACCTGGGTATTCCGCATCGCAGTGAACCATCTGAAGGACTACAAAAAGCATATGTTTGCCCAGTTCCCCTTAAATTTTGAGTTCTATGGGGAAGATATCAAAAATGCCAGGACAGAGGACGTACCGGATCTGACGCAGAATGTGGAGAAGGCGGTTCTTGCGGAAGAATTGAAGCTGTCCTGTACCAATGTGATGCTGCAGTGCCTGGACCCCGACAGCAGATGCATTTTCATTCTGGGGACCATGTTTCGGCTGGACAGCCGGATGGCCGGGGAGATCCTGGGAATCACGCCGGAGGCCTACCGCCAGCGTCTGTCAAGAGTGCGTAATAAGATGGCTGCTTTTCTGACGGAATACTGCGGCGAATACGGGAAAGGAAAATGTCACTGCGCGGACAGAGTGAACTATGCGATCCAGAGTCATCGGATCCAGCCCGCACAACTCTACTTTCAGACCGCAGTGCCGGCCCGGGTGATGCTTGATGTGAAAGAGGCCATGGAGGAGATTGACGCTCTGTCTCAGGAGTTTTCTTTCTGCAAGACGTATCAGTCCCCGGAAAATCTGAAAAAATTTATAGAAGATTTTTTACACGGAACTTCTTTTTCTGTTGTTGGGAATAGTTAATGCACGCATCGGAAACCGATGAACATACCAGAAAGGAACAGATATGAATACCCGGATTATTTTGGACTATCTGAAAAATTTAAGTGAAAATAACAATCGGGAATGGTATCATGCCCACAAGGCAGAATACAAAGAGGCAAATGCCCGGTTTGAGGCATTGGTGCAGGAGTTGATTCTGCAGATCGGAAAATTTGACAGCAGCATCCTGCCCAGGGAAGCAAAAGAATTAACCTTTAAGCTGGTGAGGGATACCCGCTTCAGCAATGACAAGTCTCCCTATAATCCGGCCTTCCGGGCGCATATCGGCCCCCGGGGGAAGCTGCCGGTGCCCGTCGGATATTATCTGGTGATCAAACCCGGGGGACAGTCTTTTCTTGGAGGAGGGCTGTTTGCGGATATGTTTAAAGAGGCCACCTCCATGGTTCGGGACTATATTGCGTCAAACGGCGGGGAATGGGAGAAGATCCTTCATGACCCGGATTTTCAGAAGGCGTTTACCCTGCGGGGAACGGCTTTGAAAAATGTGCCTGCCGGTTATGACAGAGAGCATCCCCAGGCAGAGTATTTGAAGTATAAAAGCTGGTATCTGGAATATCCGCTCGGGGATGATATGGTTGCCGATGAAGAAAGGTTTTTGGAAGAGGCGGTAAGGCTGTTCCGGCTTATGAAGCCCTTCCATGATTTCCTGAACCGGGCACTGGAAGGCTTTCAGATGCCCGCAAGATAAGGGCAATCTATCGCTGCAGTGCCGCAGTATAAATCTCGCATACGGGAAACGTGATTTTCACCAGTCCGATGGCGACGAATTCGCCGCTGATTTTTTGGAATTCCTTCAATATTAAGTCGCTTGCCCGGTAAAATACGCTGTCCTCATCCTCCCTGGTGAGCGCCAGCGTGCAGTGCGGCGCCCAGTGATCCGGGCAGTACCATTCCCAGCCCCTGGCGTCAAAATCTTCCAGGGATTTATGTAGTTCTTCCTGCATCCGGTACATACTTTTATTCATAACCGGGGATGCAAAAATGGTTTTTGTGTCGTTGAACATGCCGACGGAACCAATATAGGCGGGCGCCACCTTATGGCTTTTGGCAAAATCCTTTAAACGCTGGATACATTTTTCCTCATCCACGTCATTAAAGCAGGCTAGGGTAAGGTGGGGCCTTGTTTTCCATTCCAGGAATTTTGTGCTTAACTTTTCATCGGCCACTCTTTGGGCCAGAGCGGAGAGTTTTTGTTCCGTAGCCGGGTCAAAATATAATTCTATTGCATATTGCATGTTATTTCTCCTTCCTTATTTAAGCTATATTGGTTTTGTTCAATAACTTTTTTGCCCAGCAATGTGATTGACTGTTTCGGACATTTGTTGATACAGCGGTAACACATTGTGCATTTATCGCCTGAAACCGCAATTCCGTTTTTTGTTTTTCCCCAAAAGTACAGCCTTTGTCCGAATAGACCTGCTAAATGAGATACAATTCCCAATCCCTCCTGGGGGGCTTTTCCCTTTTTTAGTTTGCTCACGGATTTATATATTTTTTCCTCTGCTTTGGCTACCATTTTCTTATTTTCTTCAAAGCTGCGTTTTAATACTTTCTCATCGCAAATACTATCCGGCATTTTCAAATGCAATCCACCCACTATAACAGCACCCTGCTTTATTAACAAACGAGCCAATATTCCTGCACCGTCTCCACTGAAAAGTGCCATTGTTGCAATAATAAAGATGGTTTTGTCTTTCCATATATACGAATGATCAACGATAAAATCCTGCAGTATTTTCGGAATATTGCTGAATTGTACAGGATAGCCCAGGACAATTTCGTTGTGCATAGATATTTTCTGCACTGCATCCGCAGCTTCAATGGAAAACGTCTCTCCCGCCGGATCATATGCCTGCATAAATGTTTCAACGCAATATCTGGTATTACCGGTTCCGCTAAAATAAATCCCGATCATTTGGCTGTCACCTCATTTTCCTCTTCCAGGTCCTTTATGCGCTTTTTCAGGGCGCACAGTTCGGCATCCTCCGGATGGAGATTACCGTGAAAACCATATGGAAAAATAATATATTCTATATCCTCACACAGAAGATAATTCTTGAATAATGAATAAATGTTTTGGGACACAGCGTATTTTGCAGCATCCGTAAAAGGGAAAGGGTTAATTGCACGACACCAATCGGCATCTACATAAGCACATTTTTCATATTATCCAAATCTCCATATCATTTATCTAGAAGGAATTGATATTTGTAAGGTTTTCAGCATATTAAATTATTTAGCAGGCTGTCCAGTTCATGAAAATTATTTACAATATCACCAGTATAATTCTCATTATCCCGGTTGAACAAAACCGTTTTGATTCCTGCTTCCTGTGCCGCGTTTAGGTTCTGTACGCTGTTATCAACAAAGACACAATCCTGCGGATCGCATTGCAGATGCTTGATTGTATAGGCGAAAATCCGGTTTTCAGGCTTACGCATATGAATTTCTCCGCTGATAATACTTTCTTTAAAGTATTTTTTTAGTCCATGTAATTCAAATAAATATTTACTCCATTCCTTCACATCATTTGAAAGCAGGACAAAATTGTACTGCCTGTAATTGCGTTCGGCAAACCACAAAAAATCCTGATCTAATGTCAAAAAATTAGTCAGATAATCTCGCATTGTTTCCGCTGGATTCGGATATCCCAATAGGGAAAGAAATTCATCAGAACATAATTCTCCGTTTCCCGCTTTTGTAAATAAAAATTCCTCACGGAATGCTTTTGTAAGTCTCTCATGTTCATTTCTGTTAAAATGCTCAAATGTGTATGGGATAAAATATCCTTTACTTTCCTTTATGATTACACCATACATATCAAGCAGAAGTGTTCGCTTTTTTTCCATAAGAAATCATTTTTCCTTTCACAAACCTGTATCCGGCAGTGAGGTTTGCTTCTCACATTTTTTCCCTGATCAGGCTTTGTATTGTTCAGAGGGAAGGTATAACACAAGGGAAACTTACTTAAAAATCATCAAATTACAATCGGAATTTACCGCTTGCTTCAGAAATTCATTATATAGCACATCACTCAGATTATCAAGGGAAACAGGGGGAACCGGGATAGGGAAACAAGGGAAGCAGCAATGAGCAAACAGGGGGAAGCCGGAATGGGCACAAATGGCGAAATGCGAAAAGGGGTTTACACCGGGCGGGCAGAGAAGTATACTGATGAAAAAACAGGGCCGCCTGTGGAATTCGGGGCGGATTGAGATTGACAAAGGAGGAAGAGATTCCGTGAAAAAGCATTTGATATATTCAGGAAAGTTGTTGTGGGTGGCTCTGGCTTTGCTGGGCCTGTCCACAGTGGGAGGCTGTGGGAACAGGAATCAGATCCCTTCAGAGACGGATATTTTATGGGGGGAAGGAGCCGCCGGGGCGGAGAATGCGGCGGGGGAAGAAGCCGCCGGGGCGGAGAATGCGGCGGGGGAAAGTCCTGCTGGGGCAGAGAATGTGGCGTGGGAAAGTCTTGCCGGGGCGGAGAATGGGACAGGGGAAGGCTTTAACGGGGCAGATTTCCCGGCGGAAGAGGCTGCCGCTGAGGCGGAGGATGGGTACGCGGAAGCGGAGTATATAGCGGCGCTATACCGCGACCTTTATGACCGGGCGATGGAGGCTGACACTCTGGGAAGCCTGGAAAGCCTGCAGGCCATTGTGGGCAGGCTGGGAGAAAACGGCTATGCGGCGGTGGACAGTGAAAATCAGGTGGATATGACGGGGGCGGAACGGGCTGAGGCTTTCTGCAAAGCAGTGGAGGCCGGGGAGAGCGGGGAACTGACCGTTGTTGTGGTGGCCTCCGGGGGAGGATTTCGGAAGTACGATTTCCGAACAGAGGACGGCAAAGTAGATATTGTCAGAGGCTACTACCAGTATGGCCCGGAGGGACGTCTGGAAGAGAGAAGCATTGTGGGCTATACCGCCAGCTTCTGGGAATATACGGAGGATGGGTATCTGCTGTTTTCCGGGAGTTATTATTCGGAGGAGGGCTATATTCTTACACTGAACGACACGCCGGAATCCGCAGCGCTGCGGGTGCGTCCCCTGGACGCGAAATGCAGGGCGTTAAACCGGCAGTATATTATGCCGGTGGGATATGGCAGAAACAATTTGTTCCTCACGGATTGGAGCGGGGAAGATTTGGGAAGCCTGGATTTTTACGATCTGTTTGACAGACTTTACCCGGTCTGTTATGGCAGGGCCGTTCCCTACAGCGGACCGGGCGGCTCGGACCGGGAGGCATCCCGGCGTGTTCCGAAGCAGGAGTTCGAGGAAGTGATCATGGGCTTTATTCCTGTGAGGACAGAGACATTGCGGGCAAGAACGGTGTATTTCCCGGAGGAGCACAGCTACGGATACCGGCCCAGAGGGTTTGAGGAGGCGGAGTACCCGGAAATCCCTTACCCGGAAGTGGTGGACTATACGGAGCGGGAAGACGGTACCATCCTGCTGACAGTGCAGGCGGTGTACCCGTATGAGAATACCTCCAGGGCATTTTCCCATGAAGTGGTGGTCCGTCCGGGGGAGGGAGGCAGCTTTACCTATGTGTCCAATAAAATGCTTACGCCGGTGGAGGATTGTGACCTGTGGTGGCATACCGACCGCCTGACCCGGGAGGAGTGGGAGGAGAATGAAGCAGAGGGCGGCTCAGGCATGGATGCGGATAGAGAATCCAAGATAGGGGGTGGCTCAGGCATGGATGCGGATAGAGAATCCATGATAGGGGGCGGCTCAGGCATGGATGCGGATAGAGAATCCACGATAGGGGGCGGGCCTTCAGGCAGTGAAAAGGCCCGGGAGGAAATGCAGGGCGGTTCGTTCACGGAGAAGGAAAAGCAGGAATTGGAACGCCAGGCGCTGGAGGCAATGGAGACGGTGGAGGACGCGTATCGGATTGGGGAGGAGGGGGACTCTTCCGAAGACATTACGGAAAAAGAAGGGTTTTCCCGGGAGCGGTGCAGGGAAATTACTATATTGCTGGGCCGGGCGGGATATGTAAGCGTCTCCCACGAGGCGGATATGGAAAATTACGAAAAAGTGGAGGATTTTTACGCTGCCTACCTGGAAGACAGGACGGCGGCGGTGACGGTGTATAATGTCAACCCGGACGGCGGTCTGGGAGCCACCACCTTTATGTATCGGTCAGGAATGCTGCAGGCTTATTATGTGGAAACCGGATGGAGCCCGGAAGGGAGAGCAGAGATCAGGACCGCCTATGCCAACCCGGTGAAAGAGATCCGGCTGACAGAAAAAGGATATTTTATCTATGCCTGTGAAAATGTGCCTGCTCATGCCAATCCCTGCCAGTACTGGCGCATAAAGCCCCTCTCGGAAAAATGCAGGGAGCTGACTGGGAAGTATGTGTTCGGACTGCGCTATGAGGACTATCCCCTCCTTACCACCGATTGGGACGAAAGCAATGTGGAGGAGATTTTGGAACCCTGTATGTTCGGGGATATATACCACATTGTTACAGGGGAACCTCTGGAATTGACAGACGGCAGAATACCGGCGGATCTGTTCGAAGAAGTGATGACGACCTGCTTGCCTGTCACAATAGAGCAGCTGCGGATAAAATGCGGATACGACCCGGACACCCGCAGTTATCCCTATGAGATGATCTATCCCAGCCTGTGCGCACCCTTTGGGGAGGTGGTGGACTATCGGGACAATGAGGATGGGACCATCCGTCTTTTTGTGGACGGGGTTTGGCCCGATTATTTTACAGACTGCGCTTTCCGTACCTGCATTGTGGTACAAGCCTTTTCGGACGGTACATTTCGGTATCTTTCCAATCGGCAGAGTTTCGGCAGCAGATAGACCCATTGGGAGGAAATGAGGTATGCGGCAGCCCTACTATTATTTTTTGAATCGTAACAAAAATGGCGACGGTTTTCTGGAATTGCTCAACGGTGAGATTTTTGTGGACAAAACAGGTCTGATCGAGGTAATCAACAGCAAGATTTCAACCAAGGAAAAGTGGATCTGTGTGAGCAGGCCCCGGCGTTTTGGCAAAACCATGGCTCTGGAAATGCTGGCGGCCTATTATACCAGGGGCATTCACACCGAAAATCTGTTTCAGGGATTGAAAGCCATGGAGGGAAGGACTTTCTACAAGCATTTAAATGCCCACAATGTGATATATGTCAACTTTAACGATTATTTTGGAAAGGATCAGTCCGCAAGCCAGGGGATCGCCGCTTTTTCCGCTCACATGATTAAAGATTTGAACCATGCATTTCCCGATATACTGGGAGATGCGGAGGATCTGGCCCTATGTTTGGACATGATCTGCCAGGTGACAGGGGAAAAATTTATATTTCTGGCAGATGAATGGGATTGCATTTTCAGAATAAGAAGAGGAAAAAAGGAAGAACAAGAAGAATATCTGGAATTTCTCAGAACTCTTTTTAAAGATAAAACATATCTGGAACTGGTTTATATGACAGGAATCCTGCCGGTGAAGAAATATAACACCGGCTCTGCGCTGAATATGTTCCGAGAATTTACCATGTTGGAACCCAAGCGGCTCTCCCCCTATTTTGGATTTACAGAGAGCGAAGTTGAGGAATTGTGCAGAAAGCAGAATAAACTCACTATGGGAGAACTGAAAGAACGGTATGATGGATATGCCATGGGGGAGTGGGAGCATATCTATAACCCAAGATCTGTGGTGGAGGCATTGAACGAAGGGAAATGCTGTGATTATTGGAACAAGACAGGGGGCTATTCGGAACTGGAGGAGTATATCACCCGGGATTTTGACGGGCTGGGAGAGGCAGTTACCCGGATGCTTGCGGGGGAGGAAGCCGAGGTCAATGTACTTGGTTTTTCCAATGATTTGGACAGCTTTCAAAATAAGGACGAGGTGATAACGGCTCTGGTTCATCTGGGATATATGGCTTATTCGGCGGGCAGGGTCCGAATCCCCAACAGGGAGATAGCAGAGGAATTTGCCAATTCCGTTAAAAAGGTATTTACACGCAAAGTTTGTTGCAGAAATGTTATTTGTCAAGTATAATGTACATTACAAATGATAAGAAGCTATAGATGGGGACTTTAAATTATGAAAAAACCGTTATATATTCTCTTCAGGCATCTTGCGCCGCTGATTGAGCAGGCAGGAGAAAGTATTTTTGTGAGCCTTTTATTGATCAGACAGTTGGCGCAGAAACGCGGATCATCGTACATGGAGCCCCATCATCTGATTCCCATGGCAAAGACAGAGCATTTCGGCGTGAGCCTGGACCGGGAGCAGAATATTTTTTCCCTCTGCAGCAACTGCCATAATCAAATCCACTATGGCACCAGGGAGGATGTGCGGCGTATTATCTCCCTGCTGTTCCAAAAAAGGCAGCGGGAAATTGGTTCCATATTGGGGAGAGATATCACCTTGGAGGAGATTTATCAAATTTATCATGTATTGTGAGAGACATAGAGGGGACTCGCTATGAAGCGTTTATTCCATATCCTTCCGGCAGATTTTTTCAAGCCTCTGACAAGTAAATACAGGCAGGAATACGCAGACTGTATACTGCGGCTTTTTAATGCTTTTAAGCCGGAGATCTCCTACGGTGTGAACCGGGAGATTGTGGTAAAAGAATTGGCGGATTATTTCGAGGCCGACGATGTGGAGATGAGCTTTGACGGCGAGACCTTTGTGTCCGATGCCAGGGAGAAGGCCAACGGGGTTATCGCCATGCTGAAAAAATGCGGCTGGATCGAGTATGAGCAGGAGACGAACCATCAGATCAACGTGGTGCTGCGGGAGTACGCGATTCCCATGATCGAGGGTATGAACCGGGTCATCCGGGAGGAGGAGGCGGAGTATCAGGGGATTATCTCCCAGATCCATGCCAGCCTGCAGAACGAGGAATTGTACGGCAAACCCTATGAACTGATCATCCGGGGCGTGCAGGAGAACACGGAGCGTCTGCTGTCGGAACTGAAGAAATTGAATGCCAGTATCAAGCGGCATATGGACGCACAGACCAATGATATGGATGCCGCAGAAATTCTGAATCATTTCTTTGATTATCATAAAAATATCGGTTCCAAGGCGTATCTGCGCATGAAAACCAGCGAAAATATCTCCTATTTTCGAACGGCCATCATAGAGCGGATTCAGTGGATCATGGAGTCTGCCGATATCATGGACCGGGCGGTGGCCGGTTATATGGAAGTGGAAGAGACGGAGGACGCCGATCTGGCCTATGATCAGGTGATAGCCATGCTTATGGATATCAAATCTTCTTTTTACCGTCTGGACGATATTATCGAGGAGATTGACCGCAAACATGCCAGATATATGCGGGGAGCGGTGATGCGGGCCAGGTTCCTGCTGGCCACAGGCAGTAATCTGGAGGGAAAGCTTTCCCGGATTCTGGATCTGTATGTAAAGCGGATCAATGGGGAGGAGCGTGCGGAGGAGGATTACCGGGAATTGTTTTCTCTGTATCCCCAGAATTACCTGTCCCCGGAGTCCCTGCAGACCATACCCGTCACCAAAAAGCTGGGAACCATTAACGGTTTTTCCCAAGGCCCGGGTATGAGCGAGGAAGAGCGTCTGCTATACAAGGAGGCGCTCAGGGCCAGGAACCGCAGCCGTTTTTCCCGGAAAAACATCAACGATTATGTGGCCGGTCTTCTGGGAGAACGGGACCTGCTGCCGGTAACGGAGGTGCCTGTGGAATGCGCCAGAGATCTGATCCGCATTATCTATATAAGCATTTATGCGGGAAACCGCTCCAATAATTACACCATCCAGAGGAGCGGGGAACGGGTGGAGATAAAGGGGTATTCCCTGCCTTATTTTGATATCGTAAAGGTATGAGAGAGGAAAAGGCAAATGTTTGAGGAAATCATGGAGTCTACAGCTCAGAAAGAAAAGTTCCGCACAGCCGCCAACAAGCTGCTGAACCAATGTTTTCTGCTGCGCAGGCGGGAGGACACCAAAAAGGAGTATGTTTATGTCCGGCAGAACCGGGAACTGTTTGTCCCCTTTTTTGACCTGCTGGGATATGAGCTTCGGATCAACGAGGACCAGGGAGTGATCGGCATTGTGAACCAGTTCGGCACGGGGCGTCTGGCCCTGGGCAAATACGAGAGTATCTTCCTGTTGATCCTGCGCATCCTGTATGTGGAAAAGCGCAAGGAACTGGGCGCTTTTTCCGAGGAAGCAACCGTGCTGATGGAGGAGATTCGGGAGAAATACGCCATGCTCAGGATCAAGGCCAAGCCCATGCTGGACAAGGGGATGGAGCGGCAGATGATCAGCCTGCTGCGCAGATACAATCTGATCCAGAGCCTGGACGGCGATGTGAGCCGGCCGGAAGCCCGGATCGTTGTCTACCCCTCCATCCTTATGGCGGTGGCAGTGGAGGATATCAACGATTACTATGCCATGACGGAACAGAAACTGCAGGAGTATGCCGGAGGAAACGGGAATGGAGAACCAGAAGAAGATTCTGACCAGAGTACAGTTGATTAACTGGCACTATTTTGAAAATGAGCGGGTATCCTTTCACGGCTCTACCTTAGTCAGCGGAGAAAACACCGCAGGAAAATCTACTATATTAGATGCCATACAGCTGGTGCTCACCACCAACACCCGGCGGTTCAACGTGGCCGCCAATGAGAGGGGCAACAGGAGCCTGAAAGGCTATGTCCGCTGTAAGGTGGGGAATGTGGGGGAGACATATCTGCGGAAAAACGCGGTACCGGCCAATGTGGCTCTGGAATTCTATGAAGAGAAGGGAGACCGCTATTTTGTCCTGGGTGTACATATGCTTTCCCCGGATGAGGAGAGCCAGGTGACCACACGCTGGTATGTGGAGGAGTGCAGGCTGGAGGATCTGTCTTTCCGGGTGGAGGGCCGGGCGGCGCTGGCGGAGGAGTTCCGGGTAAAGGGCAGAAAACTGTCTTATATCGAGCAGAAAAATGCTGCCAGAGACCGATTCAAACGCCGCCTGGGGAATCTGGACGACAAATTCTTTGATATAATTCCCAAATCCCTGGCATTTAAGCCCATGGATAATGTAAAAGAATTCATCAACAAATTCGTGCTGTCGGAAGAGCGGGTGGATGTGGTTTCCCTGCGGGAGAATATAGAGACGCTCAGCGAACTGGAGGGGATTCTGGAGCGCTCCAGGAGGCAGCAGGGCGCTTTGGAGGAAATTCTGGGCAAATACGGGGAGATCGAGGAAAAGGAAAGGGGCATCCTGGTCAACGATCTGCTGCTTAAAATTGCGGGCCGGGACGCTGCCGGGCTGGAGGTGGAGAATCTGGAGAAGGACATCCGGGTAAAACGCCAGTCCGTGGAATCCAACCGGGAACTCACGGAGGAACTGGGCAAACGGCTGCGGACTCTGGAGGAGCAGATTCTGGCGATTCATGTGGACAGGCAGTCCAATCAGTCCAGCCGTCTGTTGGAAAAGGCCCAGAGCCGGATCGGGGAATTGGAAAACGATATACGGGAAAAGCAGGAAGAAGAGAAGAGGCTGAAAGAACAACTGGGACATCTGCTGACCTATCTGCGGGATCTGGCAAAGCTGGATTACAGGCCGGTGAGCCGCCCGGAGGCGGAACTGCTGGGAAAGGCGGCAGAGCAGCCGGAAGGGGCGCCCCTGCAGGAAGAGAAAGCCCGCATCGTAGAGAAGCTGGAGGCTTTCACGGGGAAAGAGCAGAAAGAGATTGAGGAAAACTGGGCGGTGCTGACCGCGGAGATGAAACAGATTTCCCAGGAGATTACGGATTGCCAGGAACTTCTTAAAAAACTGGAGAAGCGCCTGCTTCCCTACCCGGAGTATGCCGTCAGGCTGAAAGGGCTGGTGGAAAAGGAATTTTCCCGCAGGGGCATTCGCTCCAATGTATATTTTCTCTCCGAACTGCTGGAGATCACGGACCCAGTCTGGAGCAATGCAGTGGAGGGTTATCTGCATACCCAGAAATTCTACCTGGTGGTGGAACCGGAGCACTATGAGGCGGCGCTGGAAGTCTATGCCCGACACCTTAAAAATATCCATACCGCAGGTATTATCAACAGCCGCAGGCTTCCCGGGGAACAGGAGGTGAACCGGGATTCCCTGGCCTATGTGGTAAAGAGCGAGAACCGCTATGCGAAAGCCTATGCCAATTATATTCTGAGCCGTGTGACCCGGTGCACGGACATCCATGACCTGGAAAAGCATTCCATTGCCATCACGCCGGACTGCATGCTTTACCAGGGGTATGTGGTGCGGCATTTAAACCCCAGGGACTATGAGAATCCCTTTATAGGCCAGTATGCCTACCGGGTACAGATTCAGAACGTAAAAAAGGACATTGAGGAAAAGACTTTGCGGCGAAGTGCTCTGCGGGAGAAGAGCAATCTGTACGGCGATGTGCGGGAGAGCGCCCGGAAGGTGAATCTGGAACTGCTGCATTTATATATGTACGCGCCGGACCGGCTGGAGGAATACAGGAGGCAGATGGCCCAGGCCAGGGCGGAACTCAAAGAGGCGGAGCGCGATCCCACTTTGATAGAACTGAACATGAAACTGGAGGAGAAGGAGAAGCAGCGGGATACTTTGGCAGAGGAAAAGGAGCGGCTGATCAGAGAGTCCATACGGTTGGACAATCTGATAGAGATGAGCCAGGAGAAGATGGCTGAGAAGCGGAAACTTCATGAGTCCCTGCGGGAAGAATTGGAGAGGCTGGCGGATACGGAGGGCATGGCTTACGGGGACGCCTGGGAGAAATATCTTCAGAACCGAAAATCCAAGAGTGCCCGGGAAATATCCCAAAACTTTGTGGCTTCCGGCGCCAAACTGATGAAAGATAAGGAGGAACTGGTGAACGGCAAGGGCGGCCTGCTGGCGCTGCAGACCCGGTTCAACCAGGCCTTTGCGCTGGACTTTTTAACGGGCCAGGGAGCCGTCTCGGAATACAGGGAGGCTTTGCAGAAGCTCCGGGGTGTGGAGATCGTGCGCTATGAGGAAAAGCTGAAGTCTGCCAGAGAGGATTGCGAGCAGATTTTCCGAAGCGACTTTCTGTCCAAGATGAAGGAGAATATAGAGAGCGCTAAAAATGAGTTCCGCAGCCTGAACAGGGCGCTGGACAGCATTTACTACGGGGATGACAGTTACCGCTTTAAGATCAGCTTTGACAAGCGCAAGGAAGGACTCTACCATATGATCACCTCAGAGAACAACCAGGAGGGTATGAATCTGTGGAGCAACGAATTTGAGGCGGAATACCGGGAGGAGATGGCGGACCTGTTCGCCAAGCTGATGACCAGGGACGACAATGGTGAGAAGATCGTGGAGGAATATACGGATTACCGTTCCTACCTGGACTATGATATTGAAATTCACAAAAAGGACGGTTCCGTGCAGCGGTTCTCCGATATCTATGGAGAAAAGAGCGGCAGCGAGACCCAGGTGCCCTATTATGTGGCCATCGCCGCCTCTTTTTACCAGCTTTACCGCTATGGCAACAGCGTGAGGCTCATGCTGCTGGACGAGGCTTTTGACAAAATGGATGACGAGAGGATACAGTCTATGATGGACTTTTTCAATGGACTGGATCTGCAGGTGATTCTGGCAACCCCTCCGGCCAAGATTGAAGTCATCGGCGAGAAAGTGGGAACCATCCTCACGGCCATCCGGGTGGGGCAGAACAGCATTGTGGAGGAATATGACCTGTGACGGACAAAATGCAGAGCAAGGTGCTGGAGCATCTGCTGGACTCCTATGAAAAGAGCAAGACCTTCCAGGGGGAAAACCTGGTCAACCAGAACTTCTCGGTGAACATCGGGAAACTTTTTCCCAGATATCAGGACGATGCGGAGTATGACTATTTCTGCCAGGTCAATCAGTCCATGGAAGAACTGGGAAGCGCATCATTGGTGACGCTGGAGTACCAGGGTCGGGGGATTTTGAAAAAAGTCCGGCTGAACCTGGAGAAGCTGGAGGACTGCTACAGGCTCCTGGGGAGAATGCCCCGCCGACAGGAGCAGCAGGAACTGACGGCATTGTGGGAGGATTTGCTGTATTGGGAGGAGGGGGCCGGGCCGGAACGGATTCTGCCTTTGCTTCGCTATATAGAAGCACAGCGTGTCAGGATCAGGAAAAATCAGAATGTGGAGTATTATGGCCACGATCTGGTGGAGTACCGGGATCTGCTTACGGCGGCCAGGGCAGTTCTGGAGAACCGGGAGGAAGTATTTGTCCGCAATTTTTCCATACAACTGTTCCACGATTCCAAAAGGCTGGAGCTGTTGGCGCCCAGGCTGGAAGCCCTGCTGTACCAGTATGGGGAGTTCCAGGAGAGAGGAAATGTGTTGGAGGAATGCGGTGTGGTCCATACCCCCACCTATGTGATGATGAAGGGCAATGGGGTGCTGAGGCTGGGAGATTGCGGGCAGGGCAGACGCCCGGGAGGGCGGGAGCCGGAACCTGCCCAGGAGATTGATCTGTCCAGGCTGAAGGGAGATCTGGCATTGTCAACAGAGTCTCTTCGAAGTATCACGGAACTGACGGTATGGGGCGGGCGCGTGGTCACGGTGGAGAATCTTACCAGCTTCCACGACTATCCTGCCGGGGAAGACTTCGTGGTCTATCTGGGGGGCTTTCACAATAAGGTGAAGCGGGATTTTCTGGCGGAGCTGTATCGGCAGAATCCCACGAAAGAATACCGGCATTTCGGAGACCTGGACGCCGGGGGTTTTTATATACTGGAGCATTTGAAGCGGAAGACGGGGATTGGCTTCCGCTCCCTGTATATGGACGTGGCTACACTGCGCCGGTATGAAAAGGACCAGAGGCCCCTCACCGAGAATGACAGGAAGCGCCTGCAGCAGCTTTGGCAGATGCTGCAGGACCAGAAAGAACGGGGAGAGTGCCTGGAGGACTATGGGGAAGTGATAGCCTATATGCTGGACAGGGGATGTAAGCTGGAGCAGGAGGCGGTGAGACTGGGCGGCTTGGAACGGGAGGAAGATTTGTGAATCGGAGGAGTTGTGGGCTGGAAGCGCTGTGAATTGAGGCGTAGTGAATTAAGGTGCTGTGGATTGAAAGCACCATGACAAGGGCAGAACCAGAAAACCGGCCTGAAACTCTCTCCATGAACCGCAAGTGCCGCAGGAGGAGATATGCTCCATCCTGCGGCATTTTTTTCGTTTTATATTACTTTATCCAGTCTTTTGTATACTCCACAATTTGTTCCAGATATTCAAAGTGCAGATAATGGCTGCCATCCAGACGGATGACTTCTCCTTTGCCGTTTTCAGGCAGCACATCCCGGTGCAGCTGCTCCCAGGAGGACAAGAGTTCGCAGTTGCTGCTGGCCACGAACAATAAAACATCGGCTTGATCGGGAAATTTCATGCCCCTTGTGGTTTCCACATTGGCGTCCAGATGCTTTAACTCGTTCATGACGGTGCCGTTGTAGGCATTGTCCACAGACAGAATCCGATAAGTCTCCAATTCCTTTTCCGTATAGGGATAGGTGGTGTCCGCATAGATGGCGCTGCGGGGATCACCTATGGAGGTAAGCCGGGCAAGCCCCACTCCGTTCATGGCTTTCGTCAGGTAAGCGGATAGCCCATTGAGGGCCGTCATGCTGATGGGAAGAGGCTGCTCATCATTCATGCCGGGTACGGAAGGGTCTATGCCCACAAAGCCCCTGACTTCTTCCGGGTACTGGTTGGCCCAGTAGAGAGAATACAGTCCCCCGATGGAATGTCCCATCAGGTAATACTCCTCATATCCCAGCGTCTCCACACAGGTATGTAGTTCCTGTACAATTTTGTCAATGGTGCGGTCCTGGTCCGTCTGATCAGACAGCCCATAGCCGAAGGGCTCTATTGTTACCACGCAGTAGTCCTGAGAAAGGGCAACGGCCAGGGGCTCCAATTCCAACACGGGGGAGGCACAGCCGTATCCCGACAGCAGTATAATCACCGAATTGGCCTGATCTCCCTTTATGTCCACCCGCATGCTCTTACCGTCCACCGTTACCGCCTGTCCGTAGGCGTCCTGCAGTTTGGGCCTGGCCAAAAGCCTGCACACGGCATTGACGATTATTCCGAGAAGGATGACCGCTGCCAGCAGGATCAATAGCCACTTTAGTACTTTTCTGATCTTTCGCCACATGTTAAATTCCTCCTTTAAGTATTTGATGGTATATGTCTAACTTGTGCCGCTATGTTATTGCGGCCTGCCGCAATGGGTATATTATAGAGCGTGGGGATTGGACTTGCAAGGGCATTTTATGTAGTCTGTATTATAAGATGGGGTGGGTGTGGGATTTGAGGTTGGTACAAGGATTGTATTTGGGGTTAATAGGTTTAGCAGGAGGCGGAACAGTGGAGATTAAAGTAAGCTATATATTCTTTTGTAAATTAGGGTACATTATAGATTGTAAAAGCAATAATAAAGGTATTTTTTTTACCCGCTGAATTGCTTATGGTGGACTAAAAAAGGCGTTGCAAAAATGTAATGTGTACAGTATAATTGTGTAAAATATATGCATTGTCATAATGGGAAGGATATTTAACAATATACTTTTTGCTCAAAGAGGAAAAGGAATGTGATTGAAAAAATAATGGAAGCATACGAAGTCACGCTACCTACCAGGAGGAAAAATAGTTGGAATTAACTGGTGAACAGAAGGAATTTATAACATGTGCACTTGCAGGAAATAATATTCTAGTAGATGCCTGTGTGGGCAGTGGAAAAACTACTGCAATACAAAATCTGTGTATGGAATTTCCGAGAGATAAAAAGATATTGTACCTTACTTATAATAAGCTATTGAAGATAGATGCAAAAGAGAAAATAAAAGGGAAAAATGTGAATGTTACCAACTATCATGGGTTTGCGTTTGTATGCTTAAAACGAGCAGGTATTAATGCCGGAATATCTGACCTAATTCAGAAATTTAATAATCTGACACCACCAATAGGCAGATATGATTTGCTGGTGCTTGATGAGTACCAGGATATAGATCAGGAAATTGCTGATATGCTTATGTATATAAAACAGAAAAACGTAAATATGCAAATAGTGGCTGTTGGAGATATGAGGCAAAAAATATATGATAAGACAACATTGGATATAGAGGAGTTTATTGAGAGTTTTATCGGAAAACATACGGATTTAGAGTTTACGAAATGCTTTAGACTATGTAATTCGTTGGCTGAAAAACTGGGACGTATCTGGGAAAAGAAAATAGTTGGTGTGAATGAAGCGTGCACAGTTATAGAGATGCCTAAAAAGGATATTATCAGATATTTGGCTGAGCAAAATCCAGCAGATATACTTTGTCTGGGATCAAGAAATGGCTTAATGTCATCTACACTAAATGTATTAGAGGAAAAATACACAGAGAAATATAATAAAACCACCGTTTACGCCAGTATTTCTGATAATGACAGATCTGGCGTGACAGAGCCAACAAAGGAAACGGCAATTTTTACAACCTATGATAGCAGCAAGGGATTGGAGCGCAGAATATGTGTAGTGTTTGATTTTACGGAGAGTTATTGGGCCATACGAAGGGATATGCCGCAACAAAAATACGAAATATTACGAAATATTTTTTGCGTTGCTGCCAGTCGGGGTAAAGAAAAAATTATTTTTGTCCGCAGTGACGAGGAAATGTTATCAGAACAAACTTTATCCTCAAAAAATGAAGCGAGCACAAAGTTAGAAAATGTACAAATATCTGCCATGTTTGATTTCAAATATAAAGAGGATGTGGAGGAGTGCTATAGGCTTCTGGAAGTGAAAAGAATTCATAGAGAAGACAAGAAAATAATTCAGATAGAAAATCACGAAGCACTAATTGATTTAGCGCCTTGTATCGGAATTTATCAGGAAGCGGTATTTTTTGACAAATACGACATTGATAAGGATATTGAGTTGTATAAGCAGATTAATGCGGACAGAAATATTGATGCTGCAAAATATCATACATTGGACAAAAAAATATTATACCTAATATCCTTGGAAACAAATCAAAAAAGGTATATTATGCAGGTTAACAGACCGTTGGTAGAAGAGGACCAAAAAGAGCAGTTAAAAAAACGGTTAAACCAAGTACTTTCCCCGCATGATGAATCTCAGCAAATATGCGAAATACCATTTGCGGAGAAAAAGGATGGTAATTTTGCCTTTGCGGCAGTAGGATATGCAGATGTGATAAAGGGCAGGACTGTATATGAATTGAAATTTGTGTCAGAATTGACACATGAACATTTTTTGCAGTGTGCTTGTTACGTTGTAGCTAAAAAGTTAAAAAAGGGAATTTTGTGGAATACCAGAACTAATGATATGTATGAGATATCAATACCAAATACCAATGCCTTTTTGGATGCAATTACAAAAACAATTACAAAGCATCAATTAGTAAAGTACTTTAAGCCGAAAGGGGATATAACGTGGCAGAAAAATTTGCGGTTATAGACACAGAAACAAATTGGCATAACGAAGTAATGTCTATCGGTGTCGCTATTGCGGAAAACGGAGTGTTTGAGTCGATAGATGAAAAGTATCTCATTATTGACGAGGCCGCAAAAGTCGGAGGAATGTTTTCATATGCTCTTTTAATCAAAGGGCAGAATCCGA